>Ga0007854_10001205_pt1 | contig 16650 bp, 12 predicted proteins | sample CryBogCBH12Aug08_FD_60382 | JGI IMG/M metagenome (GOLD analysis project Ga0007854, IMG submission 60382) | Freshwater microbial communities from Crystal Bog, Wisconsin, USA - CBH12Aug08 | ecosystem: Environmental > Aquatic > Freshwater > Lake | place: Crystal Bog, Wisconsin, USA | collected...
TTGTAGATGTGATCTCCGGCCAGTACCACCACAAAGTCGGCGCCATATCCATCCAGAATGTCCTGGTTTTGAGATACCGCGTCAGCGGTTCCTCTATACCAGGTTTCCTCGTCGATCCGCTGTTGGGCAGGAAGCAGATCAACGAATTCATTCATTTCGCTATTAAGAAAAGCCCACCCACGCTGCAGGTGCCGCAGCAGACTGTGTGATTTGTACTGTGTGATGACTGCAATTCGCCGGATGCCGGAGTTCAGGCAATTCGACAGGGCAAAGTCGATGATGCGAAATTTTCCGCCAAAATACACTGCCGGTTTGGCACGCCGGTCGGTCAGTCCGTGCAATCGACTGCCACGACCACCAGCGAGGACAAGAGCGATTGCTCGCTTGGGAAGGTCAAGTTGATACGCCAGTTCTTTGGATAGCATGTTTGCCCTTTCAATTTATTTGCTGTAGGGTGGATAAGCGTAGCGCATCCACCATTTTTAGCTGGCTGGGTGGATGCTCTTCGCTTATCCACCCTACGTTACTGCGTCCATTTCAAATTTCATCAAGTGCAAATTGTCCCGCAAGCAGCTCTCTCATCACCCGCTTTGGCTTTCTGTCCACCGTGTAAAGCCCCCAATGCTTTTCCGGCTCCATCGGGTCGGGTGAGCCTTTCCAGGGTTCATCGAAAGCTTCAAAAACGAACGTGAGAATACCGGTGTTATCGCTCCATTGCATCAAATCGCGAACGTAAATATTTTGCAGTTCCTGCGAGGTATTATGAGGCTGAATACCTCGTCCATTGGAGTTTGTAGCCCATCCTGCCTCGGAAATAATAACCGGCTTGTCCGGATAAAGTCGCGCCACGCTCTCGTAATTTTCGCGCGTATAGTCCATCGCTTCATGGATGTGTTTGAACTCCCACACCGGATAAGTGTGCACGGAAATAAAATCGAGTTCCGCAACCAGGTCGCGCAGCTTGTATTGCCACGGCACGTAATTTTCACAAAAAGTCACCGGCTGTTTCACACCTTGTTTGACGCGCCGCACGTGCTCGATCATGCGGTGTATCGGAACAAAGTGATCGGTCCAATCTACCGTGGCCTCGTTGCCGACCGCGACAGAGAAAACGATGTCTTCATTTTGCCGCGCAAGGTCAATCAACCGCCCGATTTCAACGTCGTTTTCTACGATGCTGGCTTCAAGTTGCTCTTCGCTGTAGGTGCCGCCCCATGGGCAGCCAAAATTATTCATTTCAGGTCCGAGGTAAGAGCCCAGCATGATCTGAAAATCCAGACCGTCGCGGCGAATCACTTCAAGAACGCGTTCCGCATGAGGACTTGAGTCATACAGTCGCAGCAGACGAAAGTGCGGCTGAAGGATCAGCAAATCCTCGCGAATTTCATCGAGCGACGGAAATATCTTGTCGCCGGGACTTTGCCCGTGGCGGTAGCCCGAATAGCAGATAGCGCGGCCCGTCGGAAGTTTGAGTTTTAGAGTCATGCGTCAATCCTTCAAACAAACTTCGGCAAACCGTCCTTGTCCCACAGACCCCAATAAGCACCGACATCACCTTCTGCGCCGACCTTCCAGGCTTCGTCAAAAGCGGCAAAATAGAATATGTCAATGTTGTCCTGCCGCGCCCAATACTGTGTATCAATAAAGTAGCGCATCGCCCCTGCCACCGATGGCATGGCACCATGAAAGGCGCTGCCCTTATCCGGCCAGCCGGTCTCGCTGACGATGACTCGTTTGCCATTCGCGACCGCGATGGTGCGATGAACCATATTCTGCATATAGGCAATCGCTTCCTCGCGAGGACATCCTTCCCAGAACGGATAGCAATTGGTCAGCACCACGTCGCAGGCTGCTGTGATGCGCGGATGTTTTTCGAACAGGTAATAGGCATCGACGTAGCCCACCTGCACTCCCGGTAAAGCCTGTTTGACGCGCTCAAGAATCGCCAGCAATTCGTCCTCGGACATGTCCTCTCGCAGCAACACCTCATTGCCGACGGCCACGATGTCGGCGTGTCCGGCACGGGCCACTTCAATCACGCCGCTGATTTCACGTTCGTTAATTTCGCGATCCGTGCCCAGCCATGCACCCACCAGCGTCTTGAGACCAAGTTCATGGGCAATGCGGGGGGTCTGCTCATGCCCGTCGGTGCAGGAGAAGGTTCTAATCCAGTGCGTATAGGGGCGAATAATTTCCAGCCGGGCACGAATCTGATCAGCGTGTACTTGTGAGCCGGGAGATTGCCCTTCGAGGTAGGGGCTGAAACAAAAGCCGTGAACTCCGGCCTGGAATACCTTCTGGAATTCGTCGACCAGCGCCGCTTGCTGTTCCGGAGTCAATTGTGCTTGCAAAGCGGCAACTGTCGCCGAACGGTTGTTTGCGGATGCCCAGGCTGGCAGATGTTGTGCATAGGGTGAGGCGCTAAGCACCTCTACTGAGGTTTCGGTTTTGTTATCGGTCATGATGGTCTCCTGAAGTTCGCGCGAAGTAGCCGCTACGAAGGGTTGTAACTGAAGCTCGCGGACCGGCTCCAGCATTGAATCCGCGATGAGCTGCGGCTCGCGGGCACGCCGTTCTTGCAGCTCGCGGGTCATCCTGCTGACCATGTTCTCGTCGAGTTCATAGAACCACAGCGCAGCAATCGCAATCAGTGCGCCGACGGTGGGGATGATACTCATCATCATCATGATGCCGTCGATGGTTCGTGCGCTTTGCGCCACATTCGGCTGGTAGCCGAAATAAGCCAGCAACCAGCCGGTTCCAGCGCCACCGATGGCCCAGCCGAATTTCTGGGCGAATGAAGCTGCGGAAAACACCAGACCGGTAGCGCGGCGCCCGCATTTCCATTCGGAATAGTCGGCGGTGTCTGCATACATGGCCCAGACCAGCGGAGCAGTCGGGGCAGCGCACAGGCTGATGAGCGCATGTGCGCCCCAGACCATAGCGATATTACCCGGCGGCACAAAATAAAAACCTGCGGTCAGGATCGCCGTCAGCGCCATCGAAACCATGTAAAAATTTCGTTTGCCAAAAATTTTTGACAGCGGCGAAGTGGCCATCACACCGATAATGAAGGCGATGGCACCGGTGGTCATCACCGGGCCAAAATAATCCTTGCCACCGGGAACAACGTTTTCAAAATAGTAAATGCTGACAGTGCCGCGAATGTTTGCGTAGGTAAGTGCCGCGATACCTACAATGCACAAGACTACCCAAGGCTTGTTGCGGAATAAATCCTTGACGTCTTCCTTGAGCGTGGATTGCTGTTTCTCTTCAGGCTGCACGCGTTCGCGCGTCATCGCGAAAGTGGCAAAGTACAGCAGCACGGCAACGACCGAGTAGATGATCATCGTCATCTGCCAGCCTGAAGCCGAGTTCTCGTTTCCGCCGAAATATTTGGCCAGCGGGATGGCTGTATTCACAATAATGAACACCGGTAACAGCGCCATCACGAAGCGGTATGAACAGGCACTGGTACGATCTTCCGAGCTTGGCGTCAACACACCGAGTAAAGCCGAGTAAGGAATATTAATGGCCGAATAAGCCACCATCATCAGGCTGAGCGTCACGTAGGCGTAAACAACACGACTCGAGCCGCCATAGGACGGAACCGTAAAGGTGAGAATCGCCGTTAACGCCATCGGAATTGCCATCCACACCAGATACGGACGGAAGCTCCCCCAGCGGGTCTTGGTACGGTCTGCGATGGCTCCAATTACTGGATCAACAACGGCATCCCCAATGCGGGTGACCAAAAGCATGGTCCCCATCGTCGCTGCCCCTAGAAGAAATACATCGGTGTAATACTTGGCGATGAAAATCGAGAACATCTGCCAGAACAAGTTCGACGCCAAATCGCCGAAGCCGTAGCCGATCTTCTCGGTCACCGTGAGTTTGTGGACTTCAGTCGCCATGTTTGTCTCCGGATTGGGCCTTCTTGCCTGCAACCTTGGCCTTCTTCTTCTCGAACGGCAATTCACCCGGCCCACGCGGTTTTGCTTCGCCGTAGCCACCGACTTTGTCGTAGACACGCACGTAATCAATCACCAACTCGGCGGGAAATTGAGTTTCCGGATTCGGGTGACCGGGGAAATTGCCCCCCACGGCGATGTTCATAACCAGATAGAAAGGCTGGTCGAACGGCGCTGGCCAAGGGTTGATATCGGAATTTTTTCCGGCCTCGATCCCGACACCGTCCTTGTTCTTGCTGCAACTCCACCAAAAGGTCTGGGTGGCCCAGTGCACGCCATCGACCAGCCACCGCATCTCGCCCGGCTCCCACTCCACCGTATACACATGCCAGTCGCTGACCAGACTTTCGTCGGGCAATTTATATACGTGCGTGACCAGTGAGCGCTTGGGATAAGTCGAGCCAAAATGCACGGTTCCCAGCACTTCGTGCGGTTTTTCGCCGACGATCTCCATCACGTCGATCTCGCCGGATGCAGCCCAACCGCCATAGCGATCATCTTGCGGTAACAGCCAGAGTGCAGGCCACATCCCCTTGCCCCATGGCACCTTGGCGCGAAACTCAAATTTGCCGTAAAGTTTGTTGAATAGCGGGGTGCCGTCGCGTTTGCGCGTTTTCAGTCGTGCCGAGGTATAACCGCAACCATGCAATGATTCCTTGATGGCACGGATAGTCAGCAGGCTATCCTTGACCGACGCGTTCTCCGGCTCGCGTGTGTAGTACTGCAATTCCTCGTTACCCCAGCCGGGTATCCATTCATGGTGCTTGTAGTCAAAGAAACCATTCCCAATGTCAAAATCCCATTTGGTCGGGTCGATCTCGTTGCCGTCAAATTCGTCATTCCAGACTAATACCCATTTGTCTGCCTGTTTTTTTCTTGCCATGAGCCACCTCCTCCTTATCCGATCAATCGTCCATCAGCATCAAAAAAAAGCGCACATGGAGCATGGGGTGTGATACCGACTATCTGTCCAGTTTCACAATTCGGAACATTGGCATCCACTTTCGAATGTAAAAGCTCGCCGACGCCCTCGACTTGCAGATGTAAAATAGTTGAATCCCCCAAGTGTTCAGCCAATACCACGGTCGCTTGAATTCCCTGTTCCGTAGGGGCCAAATGCAAGTGCTCTGGCCGCAAACCTACTCTCTGTGTATCGGCTGAAGCTTTGTCAGCAAGTGCATTCCAAAGCGCAACATGAGGAACTGATGCATTATTTGCTGGCGGGCGATCAATCAAATTAATTTTCGGAGCGCCAATAAATGTGGATACAAATTCGTTGGCAGGTCGATTGTAGAGTTCCATAGGGGCACCCAATTGCTCGACTTTCCCCTTGTTAAATACAGCAATGCGATTTCCCAACGTCAACGCTTCAACCTGATCGTGGGTGACATAGATCATGGTGGTGCCAAGCTCCCTGTGCAATTTGGACAGTTCGCTACGCATGTTCACACGCAACGCCGCATCAAGGTTGGATAAGGGTTCATCGAACAGGAACACTTTAGGATTGCGCACGATCGCACGGCCAATGGCAACGCGCTGGCGTTGCCCTCCGGACAACTCCTTGGGATACCGTCCCAGCAATTCATTGATCCGGAGAACCTCTGCGGCACGGCCTACCTGCTCCTTCCTGTGTGCTTTTGATACCCCGGCCATTTTTAGCGCAAAGCCCATGTTCTCCTCCACGGTCATGTGCGGATACAGGGCGTAACTCTGGAATACCATGGCTGCCCCACGGTCAGCCGGACGCAAATCATTGGCACGTACACCGTCAATCAGCAAGTCTCCTCCGGTTATGCTCTCCAGACCGGCAATCATGCGTAACATGGTCGATTTACCACAGCCGGAGGGGCCGACGAAAACCATGAATTCACCGTTATTTATTTCAAGGTCAATGCCTTTGATGATGTCTGTATCGCCATAGCTCTTGCGAATTCCACGCAGAGAAACCTGTCCCATTTCATGCCCTCCGTATCAATAAAGCGCGTTGTTTTCGCACTGAGTTAATATCTCTCAGAAATTCGCGATACCAGAGGGCACTGTCTTTGAGCGTACGTTTCTGGGTTGCATAATCGACATGAATAATACCGAAGCGCTTCTCATACCCTGAAGCCCATTCAAAGTTGTCGAGCAAGCTCCATACCATGTATCCACGCACATCCACACCTTGAAGCATGGCATCCCCGACCGCATTGATGTGACGCGAAATAAAATCCACACGCTGTGAGTCATGAACCTTGCCGTCTATAATTTGATCTTTAAAGGCAGCCCCGTTTTCCGTCAGATAGATCGGAGGAAGTGTATAGTCACGATGCAGGCGCACTAGCAGTTGGGTCAGTCCCTCCGGGTAAATCTCCCAACCCATGTCAGTGAATGGAAGACCTCCTTTGTGAACATTCCAATCTCCGCTGGTACTGGCAACCTTGCGTGAATAATAATTGACCCCCAGAAAGTCCATCGGAGTCGCAATATCACGTAAATCTCCTTGTTGTAATTCGGGAGCGTCACCACCGAGGTAATCCAGAACATCTTGCGGATAGCCTTTGTTAAACAGTGGGTCCATATACCAGCGTACTAGCTTTCCATCCTTGAGGATTGCGAGCGCCGTATCCTCCGGCGTATCCTTCTCCGGAACGACAGGCGACTGGTTAAGAACAATGCCTAGCCTGCTCTTGCACCCCTGTGCTCGCATCGCTTGCAGAGCGAGACCGTGACTTAGAAGGAGATGGTGCGATGCCTGCATGGCGGTTGCACGATTCTTGACGCCCGGTGCAAAATCACCGTTCTCATATCCCAAGGTAGCCATCACCCAGGGTTCATTGTGAGTGGTAATTGCTGTTACACGATCACCCATTAGATTGGCTACATGACTGGCATATTCAACAAATCGATGAACCGTATCCCGATTTGACCAGCCCCCATTGACTTGCAATTCCGCCGGCAAATCCCAGTGATTCAGCGTTAAATAAGGTTTGATGCCGCGCTCCAGCAGGCCATCCACCAAGCGATCATAAAATGCCAACCCCTTTTTGTTCCAGGCACCCTCCCCACCCGGGCGAACGCGCGGCCAGGAAACCGAAAAACGGTAGGCGTCGACACCGAGGTTAGCTATCAGATCGAGATCTTCTGCCCAGCGGTGATAATGGTCGCAGGCAACATCGCCATTGCTGTGATCGGCAATGGCATTAGGAACCCGGCAGAATTCATCCCAGATTGACGACCCTTTGCCATCTTCTCCGGCTGCACCTTCAATCTGGAAAGAGCTGGTCGCCACACCCCAAACAAAGTCTGCCGGAAATGTGAAATTTGAGTTGGGTTCAGCGCTCATGTTAATTGAAGTCCCTAGTTGATATTTTTATTATTCATTTGACTGCACCGGTGGTCAAACCCGAAATCAATTGCCGGGAGGACAGGATGAACAGCACTACCAATGGCAAGGTGGCGATAGCCGAACCGGTCATCAACGCGCCCCATTCTGTGTTTACCGGACTTTGCAAACTGCGTAGTGCCAGAGGTAGCGTGTACATCTCGGGGGAACGCATCACGATCAAAGGACCAATAAAGTTATTCCAGGAGGCGATGAAAGTGATTAACCCAAGAGTCCCCAATGCCGGTTTTAGCAGGGGTAATACAATACGCAGATAGATGCCAAATTCGCTGCATCCGTCCATGCGCGCCGCTTCAATTAAATCTTTGGGAATTGATGAACTGACAAACTGGCGCATCAGAAAAATCCCGAAGGCGCTGGCAGCACCGGGAATATAAAGCGCCCGTGGCTGGTCGATCCATCCCAGTACATCCATGATCATGAAGGTCGGGATCATGTTCATGAACGAGGGTAGCAACATCGTCGCCATCACCAGACCGAACAGGGCGTTCTTGTAACGAAACTCAAACATCGCGAAGGCATAGCCGCCCATGGAACAAAACAACAGCGTCAAGGCCGTAGATGCAATAGCCACATAAAGGCTCCAGCCCAGATTGCGCCAGAACGGCAACCGTTCAGTCAGAATATTCAGGTTTGCAAAAAAATCGTCTCCGAAGAACATCGGAGGCGGCAGGCTGAAGATCTCAGTGCGCGAATGGGTGGCAAACACGAACATGAAGTAGAAAGGTGCCAGCATGATCAGCGCGCCAATGCCTACAAAACAATAAGCGGCCCAGGGTGCAAGTCGGTTAGATTGAATATTCATTGGTTTTACACCGAAGGACCGCGCGGGCGAAATAAGCGGTTGGTCATCCAGGTCAGCAAGGCGACCACGATGAACAGCAACCATGACATCGCGCTGGCTGCGCCAAAATCGTTAAAGTCGAATGCCATACGATACAGATAGATCGCCGTGGTCATGCCCGCCTGATCGCTGCCGCCACGCCCGCCGGTCAGGATGAACGGTTCTTCGAACAGTTGCAGACCGCCAATGACAGAAAGCGTCACACCAAAAAATATCATTGGCTTCAAGCTGGGTAGAGTGATAAACCAGAACTGTTGCAGACGACCGGCGCCATCCATGGTGGCTGCCTCGTAAATGTCCTTGGGAATGGTTTGCAACGCTGCCAGATAGAGCACCACATTAAACCCGACATAACGCCAGAATACGATCATCGATATTGCCGGTTTGATATTGTCCGGATCATTGAGCCAATCCACCGGATTTTGAGGCATAAACCAGCTCAGCACCGGGACATGGCTAATCATTTGTAGTCCCACATTAATAAGGCCGTAGTCAGTGGAAAACAGGGAGCTGAACAGAATCGCAATCGCAACAGTAGAGGTAATATAGGGCATGAAATACGCGCCGACAACCACATTGCGCAAGCCCTGAAACGACGAATGGATGAAGTATGCCAACGGGATAGCAACCAAATGTTGCGGAACGCCGGAAACAATAGCGAGCCAACCGGTATTTTTCAGTGACTTCCAGAACCAATCGTCCTGCAGGGCGAAAGCAAAGTTGTCCAGCCCGACGAACTTCATCGCTTCAAGGCCGCTCGTAGGCTCCCAGCTCTGAAAGGCCAAGTAAAAAGAAAACAATAGTGGAAACACGCCAAACACCAGAAACAACAATACGAATGGACTCAGAAATACGTAGGGAGCCATTTCAGGCGACATGCGCAATGAATAAGGAATCTTCATGACCGTCCGGCCTTGAATGGGTTTGTCTGCAATGTTGGCAGATTCGTTTTCATATCAGCGGTATGCTCTTTGTTTCAGCAAACGTTGCGCGTCTGCAAGAGCGACTGTAATGTCCTTGCCCCGATCCAGCACTTTGTCGAGCTCAGTATTAATCACCTCGTCTGCAAAGGAATCCTGTTTGTGCACCGCAATTGCAGTAATGTGCGTTGCCGCTTCGCGCCAGACAACACGAGCTTTCTGTCCGCCCAGAAATTCAATCGGTTGTTCGAAGAAGGGATCATCGTAAGTTTCAATCAGCGCCGGAAATGCATCCTGCGCCTTAAATGCACCCAGTTGAACTTCGCGGTTAAGCGTCATCAATTGGATGAATTGCCACGCCAACTGCTTGTGTGCCGCCGGAACCCCCTTGGGGATGGCGAAGAAGGTGCCGCCAAAGGCAGCAAAGGAATGTTCCGGTAATTGTGACGCGCGCCACAAGCCTCTGGTGCTGGGAGCGAGCCAGTTGTTCATGTGGCCGGAAAGCCACGCACCGCTCATCTGTGTGGCAATGGTGCCGCGTTTGAATCCCTCCGACCATTCGTTTGACCAGGCAAGGACTTTGGCATCAAGTTTCTGCTGGCGCACTTTGCGCGCCAATTCAAACGCACGCACGAAGCGTGGTGAGGTCACCAGGACATTTGACTGGCTGTCATAGTAAAGTCCGTCGCCGGGTTTGATACCGGTGCGGATCACGATGTCCTTCATGTCGCGGGCGTGAGCCATCAGGTAAGCACCGGTGGCGGCCTTGATCTTGGCTCCTGCCGCCACATAGCTGTCCCAGGACTGTGTAAGATCCGCTTCACTGACACCGGATTTGACCAGCAAGTCGGTGCGGTACAACAAAGTGCCGGGTCCTATGTCACTTGGCGCGGCCACCACAGCGCCCTTGTGGTTGGTAGCCTGCTGAAAAGCGTAGGGAACATAATGAGACTGAAAACTTTTGATACCGTAGGGTTCAAGCGATAAATCCTCCAACCCCCCGCCTTGGGCAAACCTGCCCACATAACCGACTTCGAGCGCCATCACATCGGGTAGATAGAACGAAGTCGATAACGCGGTAGTCATTGCTGTGTGGTGGTCGGTAAACTGGCGGCTGACGACCTTGACCTCCACATCCGGATGCAATCGATTCCACAAGGGAAGTGCGGATTTAACGATCTCGTCGACTGCGGGATAGGCTGCCACGGTCAGTGTCTGGCGTGGCAGAGCGTCAATCTGATGGGCTTGGGCTTCGAACAATGCCAATCCCGACAAAACCAGCGCGACCAAAACTTTCCATGAATGGAAAAGCCAGCACCTCATTTTGATTGCCCCCGATTCTATTTGAATTATTCTGATTATTGCGTCCGATAATTGACCGCACAAGTTTTTATGAAAGCGCTTTCAGAATATCTTGCCGTGATGGGAATGTCAAACTATATTTTGGCTAAACAACTTAAATTTGATCGTTCCGATGCTCCGCGTGGGAATGCAGCCAGAGACGCTCCGCGACTCGATCATGCTGATACGCAGTTGTAGGGTGGATAAGCGCAGCGCATCCACCATCATCAGACAGCGGTGGATGCGCTAAGCTTATCCACCCTACGGCCTAAAGCTATAAAGGCACTTTAGTAATTTCCTCATCCTTAAAATAAAACCTGCAAAATATTATGCAACAACCATTGAGGCAGTTGAGGCCGTTTGCGCCGCACTACTGCCGGATACGTTTGGTTGATTCGCGCACGATCAGCTCGGGTGCGGGGGCTGTCTGGTGCGGAATGCGTCCTTCAATAAGATCAACGATCGCCATGGCTGCGGCTTTGCCGATTTCATAAATACCAATCCGCACAGTAGTCAAAGGAGGGATGGTAAAACCGGATGTTTGCAAATCATCGAACCCGACCAATGAAATATCATCCGGGATTCTCAATCCTTTGCGGTACAGTTGCAGCGCCGCTCCATAAGCAGATTGATCGTTGCACGCCAAAATAGCGGAGAAAGGTATTCGCGAGTCCATTAGTTGCTGGACAGCAATGCCTCCCTGGGCTTCGTGGAAATCCCCCTGGGCTGTAAGCTCGGGATGGATGGCGATACCCGCTTCGGTTAAGGCAGACCGGTAACCGCGCAAGCGGTCAACCGCATTCGGATGATCGCTCGGACCTGTGATACACGCGATATGTTCATGTCCCAATTCAAGCAGATGCCGGGTTGCGAGGCGAGCACCTTCGAAATTATCAAAATGGATGGAATGCAAAGATTTTGCCGCAAGCGTCCTACCTGTGACCACCAGCGGCAAACGCTTTGCCTGTGTCACAAAAAATGCACTTGGCAAACAACCGTGCAGCACGATAATTCCATCCACACGCCGTGCCAGTAATTGTTTGAAGCATGCACGCTCGTCATTCTGACGAAAATGGCCGCTGATAAATAACGGGGTATAACCGACCACCTCCAGCCGATCTTCAATACCACGCAAACCCTCTGCAAAAAAAGGACTGTCAATCGCCTGGGTAATCACTCCTATGGTCTGGGACTTACCGCGTGCGAGTCCCTGCGCGATGGGGTTGGGAATAAAATTCAGCTTGGCGATGGCTTTATGGACAGCCTGGCTTTTTTCTTCGCTGACTTTTGCAGTGCCATTCAGAATACGGGATACAGTGCTCGGTGAAACGCCCGCTTCGCGCGCGACCATTTCGAGGGTGGCGGGTGATGCGTCAATTGTGGGTTCAGATTTCAATGTATAAAGGACGGGTTGGTGGATAAGCGCGCACTTGATTGCTTGCGACGAGGATTTTAATTTTTGAATTGTATCAAAAAATAAACCAAGCCTGTTTTAAGGGCTTGGTCTTAATCTACTTAGAAACATGTTCACCCAATCTGTTCAGTAGGATGTGGTGAGTTTGCGAACCGCATCTATCGCGAACGATGCGGTTCCTTCATCACCTCATCTACATGGCTAGTAGAAATATAGGTTCTGAATGTAAATCGTTCCCCCGTTTGTTGCGTCCTTGTCCGTAAAACTGAGTTGGTCAACTTTGGTCAGATCCACGCCGCCCCCCGTGAAGGAAGTTAACGGAATATCTATAGAGTTCCATCCCGTTGTTAATGTCTTTATAACATGGAATTCCACCCCCGCTGCACCGGTAGCAACTGCAGAATTAATCAGCGCAAAGTCAAGGCTCGTCACATTCGACCACACATCATAGTGAACGTGTGTTGCTGCTGAAACGTTGGTAATTGCGGCAAGTTGGATGCCTTCATAGCTCAAGCTTGAGTATTCAACTGTTTCTACACCTCCTACAGTGATTGGTGTATATACAGTTGGTTGACCCCAATCAGGCCTAAAATTGGTCACGCCCACATTATCGTTTGCAGAGGTAGTCAGCACTGATTTAATGATCGTGTGTGCTGGGCCGGCCGCAGCTGCAGTCGGCGCTGCGAAAGGCGCAGGTGCAACATATGTAGTCGCTGCTGTCGGTGTATAAGCCAACTGATCGAAGTACCATGTTTCACCGGGACTTACGGGAAGGAAATCGAACAATACCGACATCTTGTTGTAAACTGTCGCTTCAACATAACCTGCTGTAGGTCCAGCAGCACCAGGAGCAGTCTTTCCAGAATCTGTCGTGCAATTGAATGTCAATGTCTGCCAACCGACTACAGAAGTTTTAAACATCTCTATATTCTTGGTAACATCACCGTCTTGTTCCAATTTTAGATCAATTGTTTTTCCAGCAGCTGGCGCATACACTTCCAAAGATAATGTTGGATGTGTTGCCGAGCAAAATTCTGCATTCGCAATTGTCAGGAATGTTGTGCCATCATATTGTGATCCAGCGGGAATAACCGCCATTGCTGCATTGGAAGCAAGGCCACCTGCCGGCTGACTTGTGACTATTGATGTAGCCACACCGCCAAAGTCATGAGTCCCTCCCAAGGCCCAACTAGATGCTGTAGTAACTGTTGCGCCTCCCGATGGTACTGCGGGTGTCACTGCATTTGACGCAGCAGATGCTGCACTGGTGCCGACCGAATTGGTAGCCTTAACCGTGAACGTGTAGCTGGTCCCGTTTGTCAATCCCGTAATGGTATGTGTCAAACTTGTGGTTCCAGCATTGCTATCCGTACCACCTGAGGGAATGGATGTCACTGTATAACCCGTAATTGCACTGCCACCCGTGCTGGAAGGTGCAGTGAAGGTAACCGTTGCTTGCCCGTTTCCTCCAGTAGCAGTTCCGATGGTCGGAGCGCTTGGGGCAGTTGATGCAACTCCACTTGATCCCCAGAAGTAAATGTTCTGTACAAATATAATCCCCCCGGCAGAAGGTGTCACACCTGTGAAGCTGAGTTGATTAATCCCCGTCAGGTCAACACCTGTGAAAGAGCTAAGTGGAATATCAATAGAATTCCATACGCCTGTTGTCAGTGCGCTTGTGTACAGAAATTGATTCGTACCTGGATTGATCGAAATCAAACCTATTTGGAGGCTTGTGACATTCGGTGTCCAGATATCAAAGTGCACAGTTGTCGCTGTCGAGACATTGATATTTGCGGCAAGCTGAACGCCTTCATAGTTTAATGCCGAATATGCTGCCGTTTCTACTCCTCCAACGGTGGTCGCGGCATATTGTGTTGCTTGCCCCCAATCCGGCCTGAAATTAGTACCGGCTATATCGTTTGCAGAGCTGGTAAGAATCGATGAAGCGACGGTGTGAGCAGGCGCTGTTGCTGCAGTAGTCGGTCCTACAGGAGTCACTGCATTTGATAAACCAGATTCCGCGCTTTGCCCGGTTGCATTGTTCGCATGAACAGTGAACATATAGCTGGTTCCATTGGTCAATCCTGTAATGGTATGTGACAACGTTGCTGATCCAGCATTGCTATCCGTACCACCTGCCGGGCTTGATGTCACTGTGTAACCGGTTATTGCACTGCCACCTGCACTGGAAGGTGCAGTAAATGTAACAGTAGCCTGCCCGTTACCCCCTGTGGCTGTTCCGATTGTCGGTGCGCCGGGAACTGCTGTGGCACTGGTAATAAGGCTTGTTAAGGAAGTCGAACTGGCACCTGCTGCTGCAGTGAGATTTGTTGAAGTAGCTACTGCATTAACTGCACTCAAAATGCTCGGACTATTCGGTGCGACACTGCTCTGTGCACCCTGAGCACTGGCCAACACCGCTGCTAGAAAGTGCGCGACATTATGTGCTCCGGTGGTTGAAGAACTGGCATTGGCAATGTAATCCGCTGTTATGGTAGCCTGGCTTACACCCAAGGCGGTAGCTACCCCGGCTACACCACTGGCTGGATTCAGCGCAACAATTGTGGTCAAGGGAGACACAATCGTTGATGTAGAAGCTGCTGGGACTGGAGCCAACATGGTATATGCCGTAGTGATCGGGCCATCCGTGTCAGTTGCCGTTGTAGGAATAAATGCAACCAGATTTTTTCCTGTGGTCGAAGTACCTGACGGAACAGAAATACTGAAAACGCCTGATGTGGCAGTTGTTGCGTAAGGTTCACCTGTGTCACACACACCATTACTATTTACATCCAGGCAAACCTTGGCTCCAGAGATGTACCCATCAATCAAATTACCCGTCAAAGTTGTACTAACACTGCTACTGGTAGTTCCACCCCCTCCGCAAGCTGCAAGCACAACCGCCATGGTCACGCCGAGTACAGCTACCGTAAAAGTTTTTTGTATTGTTGAAAGCTTTTGCCCCCAGCTTTCGTTGCCTCTTTTCATCGTATCCATTTTTTTCACTCTCCTCTTGCGGCTCGCTGTATCGTTGTAAAGGTCACGGTTATTGCCATATCTATCGAACTTATGGCGTAAGCCTGATTTTATGAAAGCGCATTCTGAAAGCGCTTTCATTTTTAATGTAAACCCATTTTAAATAATATGCAAGAACTATTTTTTGAGGGGTCAGCTACCCAGAAACACGCGAGGCGGATAAATGTTGAGTGGATTTTCGAATGATCAAACGGGGGGAAGGTATTGTTGGCGCAGGCATTTTTATGCCAATTAACTGGGTCATTGTTTGAGCTGCAATTTTACCGATTTCCCCCAATGACACAGTAGTTAGCGGAGGCAACGTAATTGATGAAGTTAGCAGGTCATCGAAACCAACGAGTGAAATGTCGTCAGGCACTCGCAGCCCGCGGTTATAAAGTGCCAGTGCCGCACCATAAGCCATTTGATCATTCGCGGCAAAAATGGCTGTGAAATAAACACCAGCGTGGAGGAGCTGTTGTGTTGCATTTTCACCGCCTGTTTCCAGGAAGTGCCCTTGGACAGCAAGGCGGGAGTCAAAGGGAATGCCATGTTCTTTTAATGCAGCACGATACCCCTTGAATCTTTGAATAGCATCTGGATGGGATGAAACTCCCTTGATAAAAGCGATTCGAGTATGCCCCAGTTCAATGAGATGCTCTGTTGCCATTTTTGCACCCGTAAAATTATCAAAGTTCAGGCTAAAAAGTCTGTCTGAACTAAGATTTCTACTGGTTACAACAATGGGAGTTCGAATTGAACGCTTTATTAATACTTCATCCGCCAAACAGGCGGTTAATATGATGATCCCGTCAACGCGTCGACCTTCAAGAAAGTTGATGCATCTCATTTCAATATCTTTTTTCCAGTGACTACTTACAAAGAGAGGAGCATAATTTGCCTCTATCAATACATCTTCAACTCCCACCATAGCTTGGCCGTAATACGGACTACCAAGAACCTGTGTAATGACCCCAATACTGCGGGTCTTTCCCCCTGCAAGACCACTTGCAATCGGATTTGACACAAAATTCAATTTTTTAATCGCAGCTTCAATAGCAAGTCGCTTCGCATCACTGACTTTGGCTGTTCCATTCAGGAAGCGTGATACTGTGCTAGGGGATACTTGGGCAACAGAAGCAACCATTTCCAGAGTGGTAACAGCATCTTCCGGAAAGTCTACGGTTCTTATTGGAGATTGATTCGACATAACTTAATTAGAAATGAAGACGAAATTCAACACGGTTAAAAGTATAATTCGTAATGTTATCATGTCAATACATTCAAGTCTTGTTTTATCTTTCATGCGAATTGCATCAATATAAAAGATACCGAAGGACTGTGTAAAGAGGATACGTTGCATCAAATTGTTGGTAACCGAGATTACGGAGGGTTTCGTCTATGTTAGGTTTCCTTAAAAAGCACATAAAAGCGTTATTATTCAGCATGTTGACAAACTTCAATGAGTATATATACTCGCAGTTACCGGCATATTTATTGTTGATCATAAAGTTAATTAATCGACTGTAGCCGGTCAGCTTTAGTTTTGCAAATTTATCATGAGTGGAACAACTGCATCACGCTCCTCTTCGGCAAGCGGCGATGCTGATTGGGTTTGAAGAAGCAGATTGACATGAAGACAGTCGTCATACAAATCATACGTACTATCGAGATGGAAGATACAAAAAATGAAGCTACACATAATTTCAGATATACACCTCGAATTTTCAACGTTCGAACCGCCTAAGACAAACGCG
>Ga0007854_10001206_pt1 | contig 16637 bp, 16 predicted proteins | sample CryBogCBH12Aug08_FD_60382 | JGI IMG/M metagenome (GOLD analysis project Ga0007854, IMG submission 60382) | Freshwater microbial communities from Crystal Bog, Wisconsin, USA - CBH12Aug08 | ecosystem: Environmental > Aquatic > Freshwater > Lake | place: Crystal Bog, Wisconsin, USA | collected...
TCAAGTGACGCTGGCTACAGCAAACGGCACGATTAGTCAGAAGGCGCTGACGGTGACCGGTTTATCTGGCACTAACCGTACCTACGATGGCACCACGGTGGATACGTTGAGCGGCACAGCAGCGTTGAACGGTCTGGTTACAGGCGAAACACTGACGCTTGGCGGTACGACCAACGGCACATTAGCAAGCGCCAATGCGGGCAGCGAGGCTGTCAGTACGGCTGTTACGATTGCCAACAACGGATCAGTGCTTGCCACTAATTACACGCTTACCCAGCCGACCTTGCCTAACGTTACCATCGGGCAAGCGCCTTTGACAGTGAGCACGAACGCCGTTACCAGGACATACGACGGCACTTTGACCGCTGCGGGTACATCTGTGGTTACCGGTGGCACGCTTTTCACCAACGCTAGTAATGGCAACAAGCTAGATTCCTTGAGTGGCGGTACGTTCGCCTTTACTAACGCGAACGCAGGGACCGGCAAGACGGTCACCGTATCCGGTATCACTGTAAACGACGGCAACGGCGGAAACAACTACATCGTCACCGACGTGAGCAACACAAACAGTACGATCAATCCAGCGACACTGACAGTGAGCAGCAGCAACGTCACCAAAACTTATGATGGCACGTTGACTGCTGTAGGCGTGCCGGTGGTTACCGGCGGCACGCTGTACACCAACGCAAGCAATGGTAACCAGCAAGACAGCTTGAGTGGTGGCACGTTTGCCTACACCAATGCAAACGCGGGAACCGGTAAGACGGTTACTGTCTCCGGCATTATCGTGAGCGACGGCAACGGTGGCAACAACTACATCGTTACCGATGTAAACAACACCATCAGTACGATCAATCCGGCTCTGCTGACCGTTTCCACCAGCAACGTCAATAAGGCCTACGACGCTACAACTTCTGCACAGGGCACCCCTGTAGTTATCGGTGGCAAGCTGCACACCAACGCCAGCAATGCCAATGCACAAGATAGCTTGAGTGGCGGTACCTTCGCATTTACTGATTCCAATCCGGGAACAGTCAAGACGGTTACTGTCTCAGGCGTTACCGTGAACGATGGTAACGGCGGCAATAATTACATCGTCACAGATGTAAACAACACCAACAGCACGATCACTCCAACCACTCCACCTCCGCCTCCTGTCGTGCCGCCTGGTAGTCCATCTTCTCCGAGTGCGGGAGGAGGAAGCAATTCAGAGGGTGGCTTATCTTTACCTGGTGGAGGTAGCAACTCAGGTGGCACCTCCGGTGGTAGCAGTGGTTCCGGTTCATCGAACGGCGGATCGACATCATCGAACAGTCCAGGTTCTTCAGGTGGATCGGCATCGTCGGGCAGCATAAGTAGTTCGGGTGGTGACACCTCGTCAGGCAGTTCCGGTAGCTCTGGCAGCGGTTCAGGATCGACCTCATCGAGCGGTGGTAGCAGTTCGGGTGACACGTCCAGTGGAAGTAGTAGTTCGGGTGGTTCCGCAACATCAGGTGGTAATACTTCTTCAGGAAGTAGTTCTGGAACATCGAGTGGCAGTTCTGCTCCACCAGGTGGAGAGGCAACGTCGAACGGTGACAGCAGTAGTGGTGGCGGCGGGATTGCCGGAAATGCGGGCAACGGAGGGATATCCATATCTCTTACGCGCATACCGTCAACGCAGCAAACCGGTATCATTTCGGTTTCAGTACCGAAAGATATGGCAACGGCGGGTAGCGGATTTAGCTTCCCTCTGCCGGCACAAGTGACCAACTCTACAGCCGGCTCCAGCGTCACGATCAGTGTGAATACTGTCAGTGGTCAGCCGTTGCCTTCGTGGTTGAAATTTAATCCGGAAACCAAGACCTTTGTCGCGTCTTCTGTACCGGATGGTGCTTTCCCGATGCAGGTGGTGGTTACTGTAAATGGCGTTCGTTCAACGATTGTGATTTCAGAGCGCGCGCAGTAATGAGAAAATATTCATGCCTAGTAAATTCGTAGGGGTTGCCGGTCTGCCACGTTCAGGATCGACACTGCTGTGCCAGATGCTTGCCGAACATCCTGATATCCATTGCGAAGGGCACAGCTCGCCCTTGTGTAATTCCTTGCTGATGACACGTAGGAGTATCAGCGATGATCAGTTTATGCTTTCGCAACTCGACGTGCAGTTCGATACAAGTTATGGACACCTCAGGTCGGCCATGCAGGGATTCCTTCATGGCTGGTATGCCGGAAACAACAAGCCCGTGGTAGTAGATAAAAACCGTGCGTGGCTGCATTGTATTGAGTTTTTGCTGCATCTCGACCCCGAAGCCAAGCTGCTTGTGCCAATCAGAGAGTTGGGGCAGATATATGGTTCCATTGAAGCACAGCATCAAAAAACAATCCTTCTGGATTTTATCGACCATCTGGCCGATTACGACCGCTTCGGGAGAGCGGATCAATTATTTGCTGCCGATAAATCCATCGGGGCACCATTATCATCAATCCGGGCTATGCAGGAATTGCCGCAAGCAGTGAAAGATCGACTGTACTTCGTTAAATTCGAGGACTTGATTACGCAACCGGGAGAGACAATGGCGCGGGCGTTCAAATGGATGGGAGTGTCGGAGCACAAAATCGACCCGAATAAGTTAACCGTGCATCCCCACGAGAGCGACAGCCATTACCGGCACAAGTATCTGCACCGCCAGCAAGCGAAGGTTTCGCCACCAAGGCTACACGATATCCCGCCGAGAATTCAGGAACAGATCGAACGTGCTTGCGGCTGGTATTACGAGTGGTTTTATGCGGACTGGAAAAGAAAAGTCTGACGATGAACGCTAACGTCGCCTCTCTGGTTTACGAACAAGCTCTGCTGCGACCATCAAGTGTGGCAATTATCACCCATCAGAAAACTATTACGTATGCCCAATTAAGTCGATTGGTAAGTATCCTGGCTCGCCATCTGCGAAGCCAAGAAGTTGAACCGGGGCAGGTCGTGGGCGTGTCCATGGCGCAAATCCCTCTCCATCTGATGACTCTTCTGGCATTGGCTCAAGTGGGTGCTGTATCGCTGCCACTACATCAGGCTGTCTCTATGGAACGTCGTTTGCTGGCAGCCAAGCGATTCGGTGCAAGCTGTGTGGTGTCCGGGCGGAATGAATTCGCCCTTGAGGGCCTCGATTTTATTGGACTGGACAAAGTATCTTTTGAAGCTGGAATGCAAGAAGATGATTTCATCCATCCTGCATCCGACGACACGCCGATGAGGATTGCTATTTCATCTGGCACATCGGGCGATCCCAAGGGTATGGTGCTCACTCATGGATTGGTGGAACTGCGCAACCAGACGACTGAGGCCGGAGCAACGTCATCGTCCCGTGTAATAACCATGGATATTAATTTCATCGTTGGCTTTCGTCCAGCGATGAGTGCATTGGCAAGGGGGGCTGCCCTGGTTTTTCCAACTTCGCTGGGGCCGGACGATCTCTTGGACAGCATGGTAAAACATCAAGTGACACATGCTTACTTTTCCCCGTTTCAAGTGAGAGAAATCGCAGATCGTGCGGTTATGAACAGTATTGCCTGCCCTGATCTTGTTTGCTTGAGAGTTGGCGGTGGCCATATCAGGGAAGAATTGTTGCACTCAATAACAACCAGACTGAGTCAAAATGTTTACGCATCGTATGGTTCAACGGAATCCGGTATGGTGACTTATGCCACGCCGGATATGCTGATGACATACCCCAATACGGTAGGCAAGGTATGTGAATGGGCGTCAGTAGAGGTCGTCGATAATGAAAACAATTTGCTTCCATACGGAACCACAGGGCAATTACGTGTTCGCTCAACTCATCAAGTCAAGAGCTATTACCGTGACGACGAGCGTAGCCGAAGTTACTTTCGTAACGGATGGTTTTATACCGGAGATCTCGGTCATTTTGATGCTGAAGGTCTGCTTTACATTGACGGACGAATTGACGAACAATTCAATCTCGGCGGCATGATCATCAAACCTGAAGATATCGAAGCAACACTGGCTGCTCATCCGGCAGTGATTGATGCGGGTGCTTTTATATCAATGGAAGGGGGAGGTTACGAAATTCCGGCAGTTGCTCTGGTGCTGAATGACGTTACGAAAATGGATGAGATTCAGGCCTATGCGCGTGAGAAACTTGGGCCGCTTGCGCCGGTACGGTATTTCACACAGTTGGCTTTGCCTCGCACCGAAACGGGTAAATTGAAGCGAAACGAGCTTGCTGATTTATTCTCAATAAATGAGTTAACCTCCAAAATAGCTTGAACACGTTCACTAGAGCAGACTAGTTAGTCAAATATAGATTGGCCGGTATCAGGAAAAGGCTATTCTATTATTTCAATGTTACATAACGGTCAGTCGCCAGTGTCTTTTCATGGCCGGTGGCTGTCTGTCGCACACCCTTATTTTATCTCGATTTTATGACCGATATCTGCTGTAGAGCGGTCATTGAAAACATTCCTGATGATGCTAAAACTTATTTTAACCCAAGGATGTTGATGCAACTGTGGTTAGTATGTATTTCAGCTTTTTTCCAGGCTGCTTGAATTTTATCGTAGTGTTTTCTTTTTCTCCCATTCATCCAGCCATCCACTATTAAAAGTGGATGGCGTGTATTGAAACGCTAATCTTTAAACGGATGCCGCAGAACAATAGTTTCATCGCGATCCGGGCCGGTTGAAACCATGTCAACCGGGATACCACAAACTTCAGCGATACGCTCAAGATAGTTACGTGCGGCTTTGGGAAGATCTTCATAGCGCTGCACGCCCAGCGTGCTTTCACTCCATCCAGGCATTTCTTCGTACACAGCTTCGCAATCAGCCAACGAATCCGCGCCCACCGGCAAAATGTCGCTGTCGACCCCATTGATGCGATAGCCGACTCCAAGACTCACGGAATCCATACCATCCATCACATCCAGTTTGGTCACGCATAAACCCGACACGCCATTGATTTGAATGGAACGTTTGAGTGCGGCCGCATCAAACCAACCGCAACGGCGTGCACGGCCTGTCACTGAGCCAAATTCATGGCCGCGTTTAGCCAATCCTTCGCCAATCGGATCCCTTTTATCAACAGCGTCATACAACTCTGTTGGAAAAGGCCCCGAGCCAACACGGGTGGTATACGCCTTGGTGATACCCAGCACGTAATTAAGCATGTTCGGCCCTACCCCGGCACCGGCACAGGCTGCACCGGCAACGCAGTTACTTGAAGTAACAAACGGATAAGTCCCATGATCAATGTCCAGCAAAGACCCTTGCGCACCTTCAAACAACAGGTTGTTGCCCGCCTGATTGGCATCATACAAGGCACGCGGCACATCCATCACCAGCGGTTTGATACGCTCGGCAAGCAGCAGCGTTTCGTCGAGCGTTTTTTGGAAATCAACTGTTGCGGTATTAAAATAATTCTTCAACACGAAGTTGTGATAATCGAGTACTTCGCCAAGTTTGGCTGCGAACCGCTCGCGGTAAAAAATATCCTGCAAGCGTATCGCACGACGCGCCACTTTGTCTTCATATGCCGGACCGATACCCCGACCGGTAGTACCAATCTTGGCATCGCCTTTCGCCAGTTCACGCGCTTTATCAATCGCTTCGTGATATGGCAAAATCAAAGGGCAAGCTTCGGAAATTTTCAACCGGCTGTACACGTCAATTCCGGCAAGCGCCAACTCATCCATTTCTTTGAGCAAGGCCTGCGGAGACACCACCACCCCATTGCCAATGTAACAGATTACGTGATCGCGCATGATCCCGGAGGGTATCAGGCGCAACACTGTTTTCTTGCCATTGATCACCAAAGTATGACCTGCATTATGACCGCCTTGAAAACGTACTACACCTTGCGCATGATCGGTTAACCAATCCACGATCTTGCCTTTGCCTTCATCGCCCCATTGGGTTCCAATTACCACTACATTTTTTGACATAGCTGATTCCTAACGTAGGGTGGGCAAAAGTTGCCCACCGATTTTCTCCTCGTGGGCACAATTGCCCACCCTACTGCTAATTTTTTACTTCAACGACTTGCCACTTTCCATCGCGCAACACCATTTCACGATCACAATTCAGTTCTAACCGATAGGTCGTGTTGCCAAGCAAATCGACCACCACAAATTGCCCTTGCGCACGCAACTGGGCAATTTTTGCGTCCAGTGCCTGATCGTTGCAATGCGGAGCAAGAATCCCTTTGGGCTGCGGCTTTTTTTCCAGCAAGCCATGCAGCTGGCGCAAATCCATGCTGAAGCCTGTAGCGGGTCGCGCGCGACCGAAACTCTTGCCAACATCATCATAACGACCGCCCAATGCAATCGCATCATGACTGCCCGCGTGGTAGGCCGCGAACACCATCCCATTGTGATAATGATAACCGCGCAGTTCAGCCAAATCGATGCCAATACTGCCAGCCAGTGGTTGTAAATTAATCGCAGCTTGCTCCAAGTCATCCAGCGCAGCCATCACTTCGGGGAAATCCGGGAGGATCGCGCGGGCGCGGGCAATGACCTCACTTCCTCCATAGAGATGGGGCAAAGACAGCAATGCATCTTGCACCTGTTTCGACAAACCACTGACCAGTTCCTGCAAACCAGGAACATCCTTGCCCTGAAGTGCGCCAAACAGTTCAGTTTCAAGTTCTTTAGCAATACCGGCATGTTTCACCATAGCACGGAACAATCCTACATGCCCCAAATCAAGATGCACACCTTCAACCCCCAGCGCAGACAAAGATTGAAGCATCAATCGCTGCACTTCGAGATCGCTCTCAAGTCCATTGTGACCAAAAAGCTCGGCACCTATTTGAAGCGGTTCGCGAGTACGCATCAGTCCGGCAGGCTGAGTATGCAATACGCTGCCCACATAACAAAGACGTGTTACCCCTTGGCGATTCAGTAGGTGCGCATCAATACGAGCTGCCTGAGGTGTAATATCCGCGCGCAAAGCCAGCGTCCGACCACTCAATTGGTCAACCAGTTTGAAAGTACGCAAATCCATGTCGCTGCTACCGTTAACCAGAAGCGACTCGGCATATTCCAGCAACGGAGTGGCTACCAACTGATACCCAGACAGGCGCATCAACTCAAGCACCTTGGCACGCATCGTTTCAATGCGCCATGCCTCGTCAGGCAACATGTCCTGAATATATTCCGGCAACAACCAATTTGAATTCGACATCGCTTGGGGAAACCTTTATTTGACAAAATACAGCAGCAGAATACCTGACAGCATTGATGTCATTCCTATAAATCTAAGCTGTCCATCAGTGAGTTGCACCAACCGACGAAATGTATCTCGCCATTGTGCAGGAAATAGAAAAGGCATGATACCCTCAACGACCAGCATCAAGGCCAATCCAATCAGCCAATACTCGCCCATCCTACTTTCCCGATTTTCCGGAACTCTTTAGATATTTGAAGAATGCCGAGCTGGGGTCAACCACCATCACGTCGCTCTTATTCTTGAAGCTTTGTTTATAGGCTTCCAGACTGCGATAGAACGAATAGAATTCGGAATTACGCCCAAATGCGGCAGCATAAATCGAGGCCGCTTTGGCATCGCCTTCACCTTTAATTTTTTGCGCATCGCGGTACGCATCGGCCAGCGTCACTTCGCGTTGACGATCCGCATCAGCACGGATTTTTTCGCTTTCCGCATTCCCGGTTGCACGCAATTCGTTGGCTACCCGTTTGCGTTCTGCATCCATACGCCGATAAACCGAGTCGCTGATTTCAGTTGGGAAATCGACGCGCTTGAGCCGAACATCCAAAACTTGAACACCAATCTTGCGAGCATCGGAATCTGCCTTCTCCCGCAACACTTGCATGATCTGTTCACGCTCACCGGACACCACTTCGTGAATGGTACGCTTACCAAACTCCTCACGCATGCTCGCATTGACGGTCTGCATTAAACGGGTTCGTGCACGGTCTTCATCCCCGCCTACGCTAATGTAATATTGTTTTACATCGGCGATACGCCATTTGACGAAAGAATCCACCATCACGTTTTTCTTTTCTGCCGTAATGAAGCGCTCTGGTTCCTCGCTATCCATCGTAAGAATACGCGATTCAAAATATCGCACGTTCTGCAGCAAGGGTATTTTGAAATAAAGACCAGGCGAAGTTTTCTCGCCCACCACCTCACCGAGCTGGAACACAATCGCCGTCTGGCGCTGGTCGACTACAAACATGCTCAAACTGAACAGCACCAATAGTGCAACTGCGCCAACCAGAATGTTACCCGTATATTTTTTCATTAGCGTGCCTCCCTGTCGCGGCCATGCAAAGCATCGCGTCCGGTCAAAATAGCCGGATCAGCCGCCGCAGGTGCTTGAGGGGCCACCTGTTCAGCGTTATTGGCCGGCTTACCTGCCGGAGACGCTGGGTCCGCTCCCGGATTGGTGCTTTGAATCAGTTTATCCAAGGGCAAATACAATAAATTGCTGCCCCCTTTCTGATCGACCAATACTTTGCTGCTATTGCTTAAAATCTGCTGCATCATGTCAATGTACATGCGCTCACGCGTGACTCCCGGGGCCTTCTCGTATTCCACCAGAATCTGCTTAAAGCGGCTGGCATCCCCTTCCGCATTCGCAATCACCCGTTGCATGTAACCATCGGCTTCCTGCATCAGTCGGGCTGCAGCACCCTTGGCTTTCGGCACCACATCGTTGGCGTAAGCCTGGCCTTCATTCTTCTGACGCTCCCTGTCCTGCCCAGCCTTCACCGCATCGTCGAAAGCGGCCTGAACCTGTTCCGGCGGTTGTGCATTCTGCATGGTCACCTTGCTTACCAGAATGCCTGATTTGTAACGATCCAGAATATCCTGAATCAATTTAGTCGTGGAGGCTGCCACCTGTTCACGACCTTCATAGAGTACGAAATCCATCTTGCTTTTGCCTACAATTTCGCGGATAGCCGTTTCTGCCGCTTGACGCACATTCTCGTCCGGTGCCCGGTTATTAAACAAATAATCGGCAGGGTCTTTCAGAAAATACTGTACTGCAAACTGAATATCGATAATGTTCTCATCGTCTGTAAGCATCAACGATTCTTTCAGCATTTTGTTTTTTACGTTGTCGCGATAACCGACTTCAACCGTCCTGACTTGACTCAAACTCACCACTTCCACAGACTCTATCGGGAAAGGCCAGTGCCAACGCGGGCCGGCCTGAGTGGCTTCAACATATTTCCCGAAGCGGAGTACAACACCACGCTGGCTGGCATCTACAATATAAAAACCGCTGCCAATCCAGATGAGCGCGATCACAATAACAATCAAGCCAATTCCACCACCCAATTGATTGTTAGACATTCCTCCGCCACCACCTCCGGCTCCACTGTTTTTGCGGCCCAGGAAATCAGAAATCTTTTTATTGAGATCACGCAAAACGGCCTCAAGGTCGGGTGGACCGCCGGGACCGCCGTTGTTTTTATTTCCCCATTGTGGGTCATTCATTCCCATAATTTTTCCTGCTGTAGGTTGTTTCAGTTATCAAGTGGGTGCCATTGTGGTGCTTGTGCACTTTGAGCATCCTGCGCCCGCGCATCGCGTGCTTCCGCAAGCGATGCGCGTAATTCATCGATTCCGGCACCGGTTTTAGCGCTCAAGGAAATACGTGTAATTCTACCATATTCATCACGCAGAACGCCGGCAGGCATATCTTGTAAATCAATCTTGTTGAACACCAGAATCTGTGGAATATGCTGTGCACCGATTTCCTGCAATACTTTATTCACTTCGGCAATCTGGTCAAAGCGCTCGGAGCTATTCGCATCCACTACATGCAGCAACAAATCAGCTTGCGCCGTTTCTTCCAGAGTACTCCGAAATGCCGCAACCAGGCCATGCGGTAAATGACGAATAAAGCCGACCGTGTCCGACAGTACCACCTGCCCGGCTCCCTCGACAAACACCTTTCTGGAAGTGGTGTCCAGCGTAGCGAACAGTTGGTCGGCCACGTACACTTGGGACTGTGTCATCCGGTTAAACAGGGTTGACTTTCCCGCATTGGTATAGCCCACGATTGACACAGACATCACATCGGCGCGATTACGCGCGCGTCGCTGAATCTGTCGATGTTGCTTAAGTTTTCGTAGCCGCTCATTCAACAACTGGACACGGTTATCCAGCTTGCGCCGGTCCAGCTCCAGTTGAGTTTCACCCGGCCCGCGCGCACCTACAGCAAATTTTTGTTGCCCCATGTCCTGATTCATACCAACCAACCTTGTGGAAAGATATTTCAGCTGTGCCAATTCCACCTGCACCTTGCCTTCATGGCTTTGTGCTCGCAAGGCAAAAATATCCAGAATCAACATGGTACGGTCAATTACCCGTGCCTTTATTCTAGAGGTCAGATTGCGCATTTGCGCGGGGGAAAGGTCATGGTTAAATATTACAAGTGGGGCCGGATTTTGCTCATCAACGCCGACATACTCCTCGACAATAGCCGCAATTTCATCGACCTTGCCGCTCCCCGCAAATAACGAAGCATCGGGACGCTGGCGCTTGCCTTCTACCAATGCGATAGTTCGAACACCTGCGCTCTCAGCCAGCAATCGCAGCTCTTCCAGACTTTCCGCATAATCCGGTGCGCCGAAATCGAGACTGACCAATATTGCCGAATTATCTTCCGCAAGGGATACCCCGGTGGGTACCCCGCCGCTACGCTGCGAACCTCTCGCAGGGGCGGCTTTAGACTCGTGCATCAGTCAGCTTCTAGCGGGATAGTAACCGAACGTACAGGCACAATCGTGGAAACAGCATGCTTGTAAACCATTTGCGTAACCGTATTTTTTAACAGGATGACATATTGATCGAACGACTCGACCTGACCTTGTAATTTGATACCGTTCACTAGATAAATAGCAACCTGAACATGTTCTTTGCGCAGTGTATTCAGAAACGGGTCTTGTAATTGTTGCCCTTTGATACTCATGGTTTTTGCTCTTATTGGGTTATGGCGGGGAGCTACTTTACTGGATTTCCGGCATATACGGAAGTGTAACTCCACACACATATTTAATAAAGCCGCCGGATGTCAACACAGCGTATTGATTAATTGTGAATTTTTTCTTAAAGCAGCCAATAATTTAGTTATGCGCTACGATGTAAATTTTCTGAAAACAATCAGCCAATTTCCCCAGAAAATCAAGATGCCGGTTGTTTTGCCAACTTTCTTTGCAAGGTCCGACGGTGCATATTCAAGGCGCGAGCCGTCGCCGAGATATTACCTTGATGCTCATGCAACACCCGTTGAATATGCTCCCACTCCAAACGTTCCACCGTAGCAATTTGTGCATTAGGATAAAAATCTACGCTGGGTTTATGACCAAACGCCGCCACGATTTCATCTGCATTCGCCGGTTTAGTAAGATATTGCGTGGCGCCCAATTTTATTGCTGCCACAGCTGTTGCAATACTGGCATAGCCGGTCAGCATCACAATGCGCGTGGCCGGGTCCAGTTCACGCAGCATTTGAACCAATGCAAGTCCCGAAGCCTTCTCCATTTTCAAGTCCACCACTGCAAACTCCGGTGGATTGACTTGCGCAAGTGGCATAGCTTGCTCGACGCTATTAGCCACGGTGACCGCATAGCCACGCTTTTCCAACGCACGCGCCAGCACTTGGCAAAAAGTTTTGTCATCATCCACAAGCAATAACTCAGCTTGATCGTTTGAAAAATTGTTTGCAGGCATTTTTTATCATCCATTCCAGGCTATCAATTTAGATATAGTACATTGCCACTGTAACTTATATTCCACCAATTCAAGCTTACGTCGAAAATAATTTCAAAGGGTATAATCAGAAAATATTTTCACGTGCATATGACTGCACAGGGAAGCTGATTGTCGATCCAAATTATGCGAAAGTGTATGCGTGTTTAATTCATTCGAGAAGGTCAAGCCAGAGCATTTAGCCGGGCTATTCTTCGTCTTGATACTTCACGGTGCGCTATTGTTCGGACTGTGGAGTTATCAAATAATCCCGACTCCCAATGCAGCGATCACGGTGATGGTTAATCTCATTAATCCTCAGCCTATGGAGCAACCCAAACTGGCCAAACCTGAAGTTCAAAAAGCACTTAAGCCGCAGCCGGTCGATCCGCCCAAACCGCAGCAACTGGTGGTGGAAACACCTGTAACCATCCCTGAGCAGCAGGTCGTTTATGCTCCCTCGCTTGCACCTGTCGTTGAGGCGCCACCTTTACCTACCCCTCAGCCGGTTGTGCTGACAAACGAGTTGTCGGTCAGTTGCCCGGAACGTTCTCCGCCCGCCTACCCCAGATTGTCAATGCGAATGAACGAACAGGGCAAGGTGGTTTTACGGGTTGAGCTTGGCGACGATGGCCGTATTGTCAATGTCACCATAAAATCAAGTTCGGGCTATCCACGGCTTGATGACGCTGCCTTAAGCGCGGTAAAAACCTGGCGCTGCACACCAACTGTCAGAAATGGTGTGGCAATACAAGCAGTGGCCTTACAGCCATTTAACTTTACTTTAGAAGGAAGATAATATGGAGCAGGGATTTGGATTTGCGCATTTTATTTCGCAGTGTGATGGAGTGGGTATATGCGTATTGGCATTGCTCTTGATATTGTCGGTGGCCAGCTGGTATTTGATTGTAACCAAAGCAGTTGCCAACATTGGCGCACGTAGCCGTGCAAATGCATTTTTAAAACAATTCTGGGATGCCACTTCTTTACAGGAAATGCATTCAGCACTGACCTCAGGTAGTGACGACAATGCCTTTTCTGAACTCGCGAGGCAAGCTCTTTCGGTCAGTAACGGTAATCAGCGCGGAGCGGAAAAGCTGCTGGCCGCGGGAGGCATGGCAGAATACCTGACCAGGGTGTTACGTAACGGAATAGATCAGGAAGCAGCCAAAGTAGAATATGGCCTGACCGTTCTCGCCTCGGCAGGTTCTGCAGCACCTTTTGTCGGACTATTCGGCACGGTGTGGGGCATTTATCATGCTCTGGTACAAATCGGCATGAGTGGACAGGGGACGCTCGATAAAGTTGCCGGACCGGTGGGTGAAGCACTGATCATGACTGCGGTTGGACTGGCTGTGGCCATTCCAGCAGTACTGGCCTACAACGCACTAACTCGCCGCAATCGGATTTGGCTGGCACAACTGGATAACTTTGCCCACGATTTGTATGCGCTCATAACGGTCGGAGATAAAAAGAATTAATAATCTCGAAATTGGGTCAAAGCGTTAATACTCAACGCGCATTCTGAGGAGACAAATATGGCATTCGGAAGTTTTGATTCACGCCGTCATCAAGGGCCGATGGCAGAAATCAACGTCGTGCCTTTGGTTGATGTAATGCTCGTGCTGCTGGTCATTTTTATTATCACCGCCCCCCTGCTGACCAACGCAGTCAAAATTGACTTGCCCAAAGCCAGTAGCAACACCAATATCACCAAGCCCGATCATATTGAGTTTGGCATACGCGAAGATGGCAATTTTTATTGGGCCGGGGAAAAGATAGAAGCCTCAACCATGTCGAGCCGCTTCGCGGTAGAAGCAAAAAAACAGCCGCAGCCGGAACTACACATCCGTGCAGATAAATTAGCGCACTACGAACTGGTGGCCCAAGTCATGTCTGCCGCTTCCAAAGCAGGACTGACGCGGATTGGGTTTGTGACTGATCCATCTCGTTAAACCACATTTTAAATCCTCGGCGGAAGCGAACTTTTGGGTTGGTTTGAGGCTCCAATGAAAATCTTCCCGTTATTGATTCCTAAATGCTAAGATATTCACTATGAACCCTTTACGAAACCGTTCGATATTCCAATCAATTGTGCTACTTTTAGCGCTGTTGTTTACCTTTTTCTCAGGATCGCTTGCCTTGGCCGAAGATTGGAGTGTAAAAGACAAGGACGGCGTGCGCTATACGTTATCAGGGCTGCAGGGGAAATGGGTGCTGGTAAACTTCTGGGCGCCTTGGTGTCCACCCTGCATTGAGGAGTTACCTGAGTTTGCTTCTTTGCAAAAACAGCATCCAGAAGTTCAGGTGATTGGCGTGGCTGTGCAATATGAGAGCAAGAAGGAAGTCTTAGACTTGGCTAAAAGTAAATCGGTTTCTTATCCGATTGTCTATGGTAACGAGGACACAGCCGGAGATTTTGGTGGGCTCGTCGGATTACCCACCAGTTTTCTCTATGCGCCCTCTGGTAAGCTAGTTGGTCGCCACGAAGGCCCTCTGAACCAGAAAGAAGTTGAACAGGCTTTAGCACAAAAACCCGAATCTGCTGCCCTGTTTACCCGTTAATTTTCAGCAGTTCAAACCGGGAAGACTCCCGTACTCAAATAGCGATCCCCGCGATCACACACGATAAACACGATGGTCGCATTCTTTACCTGGCTTGAAACACGTAGCGCCACGGCAAGTGCGCCACCGGATGAAATACCACAAAAGATGCCCTCTTCCCGGGCCAAGCGGCGGGTCATTTCTTCCGCCTCGTGCTGACTGACATTCTCCAGCCGGTCGACACGCTTTGGGTCGTAAATTTCCGGGAGATATTCAGCTGTCCATTTACGAATACCCGGTATTTGGGCACCCTCTTCCGGTTGCGCTCCAACGATCTGAATATCAGGATTTTTTTCCTTGAAAAAACGCGAGCATCCCATAATGGTACCAGTAGTACCCATACTGCTTATAAAGTGCGTGATGCTGCCTTGCGTGTCGCGCCAGATTTCCGGCGCAGTACCTTTATAGTGAGCTAGCGGATTATCGGGATTGGAAAACTGGTTAAGGATGATCCCACCGCCCTGATTGCGCAGTTTGTCAGCCGTATCACGAGCCAATTCCATACTGCCCGCTTTTGCGGTAAGCACCAATTCAGCGCCAAATGCACGCATGGTTTGACAACGCTCCAAGCTCTGGTTCTCGGGCATCACCAGAACCATTTTATAGCCACGCATTGCCGCTGCCATTGCCAGCGCGATACCGGTGTTGCCGCTGGTGGCTTCGATCAATGTGTCACCCGGCTTGATATCACCACGCTCCTCGGCACGGGCAATCATGGAAAGGGCCGGACGGTCTTTTACCGAACCTGCTGGGTTATTTCCTTCCAGCTTGGCCAGCAACACGTTGCCAGTGTCGCCTGGAATACGCATGAGTTTAACCAAGGGAGTATTGCCAACGAAATTTTCTACGGTTGGATACATCAAAATACTTTCAGATTGCTTAATCTTGTGATTATAACTGGAACAGGAGCTCCCCGCAGAACGCGGATGGTACCGAATTAAACCTTGCCTTCTCCCAATTCCAACCTGCGAATAAAATGGCAAGTATAACCCTGTGGATGCTTGACCAAATACTTTTGATGGTATCCCTCTGCAAGATAAAATTCTTTATACGGCACAACTTCAGTGACCACTTTGGCTTGCCATTCGCCTGATGAATCCACCGTTTTAATCACTTCTTCTGCAATCATTTTCTGGTCTTCACCGAGATAAAATATTGCTGAACGATATTGCGTTCCACTGTCGTTTCCTTGCCGGTTTCGCGTGGTTGGATTGTGCATCCGAAAGAACTCAAAAAGCAGATGACGATAGCTTAGTTGCTTCGGGTCAAAGACGACTTTCAATGATTCGGCATGTCCGGTGGTACCGGTTTTCACCTGCTCGTAGCATGCATCAGGCGTATCCCCCCCTGTATACCCCACCTTGGTTTCAAGCACCCCAGGAATAAGGCGTACCAATTCCTCCATCCCCCAAAAGCAACCGCCTGCGAGGTAAGCAGTTTGTGCTTTTTCAGTAATTGTCATGGTTGTTCCTTACAATTTTAGCGCTGCCCCCGCAGTAAGGCTGCGGGGAATTAAAACTTAAACAGTTGCCAATGCTTGCTGTAAATCTTCTTTCAAATCGTCAATGTGCTCAATGCCAATAGATAGACGCACCATATCTTCGGATACTCCTGCTTTCTTGAGCTCTTCCGGTGAAAGTTGACGATGGGTGGTACTGGCCGGGTGGCAAGCGAGCGATTTAGCATCGCCGATATTGACCAATCGTGTGATTAGTTTCAACGCATCCTGGAAGCGCGCCCCGGCGGCGGCGCCTCCATTTATGCCGAAGGTCAGAATGCCGGATGCCCTGCCATTCATGTATTTTTGTACTAACGGGTAGTCGGCGTGATCCGGCAAACCGGCATAATTAAGCCAATTCACTTTGGGATGCTGTTTTAGAAATTGCGCAACTGCCAGCGTGTTTTCACAAATACGTTCCATGCGCAATGCCAGAGTTTCAATGCCTTGCAGAATAAGGAAGCTGTTAAACGGTGAAATTGCGCCACCGGTATTGCGTAATGGTACTACCCTGGCACGTCCAATAAACGCCGCCTCACCAAGCGCTTCTGTATAAACGACACCATGATAGGAAACATCCGGTTCATTCAGACGACGGAAACGCTCTTTGTGCTCAGCCCAGGGGAATTTACCTGAATCCACAATTACGCCACCAATTGAATTGCCATGCCCCCCCAGGTATTTGGTCAAGGCATGTACCACGATGTCCGCTCCGTGCTCTATCGGGCGACACAAATAAGGGCTGGGTACGGTATTGTCCACAATCAAAGGGACTCCCGCTTCATGTGCCACCTTGGCAAGCGCGGCCAGATCA
>Ga0007854_10001208_pt1 | contig 16608 bp, 14 predicted proteins | sample CryBogCBH12Aug08_FD_60382 | JGI IMG/M metagenome (GOLD analysis project Ga0007854, IMG submission 60382) | Freshwater microbial communities from Crystal Bog, Wisconsin, USA - CBH12Aug08 | ecosystem: Environmental > Aquatic > Freshwater > Lake | place: Crystal Bog, Wisconsin, USA | collected...
TTTGTGCATTGGTTACGGCAGATTGCACTTTTAAACGATTGCGTACGATGCCTGCATCATGCAAGAGGGATTCTATTTTATTCTCATCATAACGGGCAATGCGCTCTGCATCGAAATTATCAAAGGCAATTCGATAAGCGGCACGTTTCTTTAAGATGGTGATCCAGCTCAAACCGGCTTGTGCACCTTCCAAAATGAGAAATTCAAACAGCGCCCGATCTTCATGCAATGGAACACCCCATTCTTGGTCATGATAGGCACAATATAGCGGGTTGCTTCCCGCCCAGTTACAACGTGTTTTAATCATGGTGCCGCTCACAAAACTGAACGTAATCGCGCAAAATACAGCGATTCATTACCACCGTTATTCCGGCAGCCCGAGCATGTTGCGCTGCCGCTTCGTGAATCACACCTTCTTGTAACCAAAGGCGCTTTATGCCTAGTGCAATACAGCTTTCTACAATCCCCGGCACATGCTCGGGTGCGCGAAAAACATCCACTAAATCTACCTTAAATGGAATATCTTCCAGCCTTGCGTAAGCAGATTCGCCGAGCACTTCCTGCACCAGCGGGCGAACTGGCAAGATACGATAACCACGATTTTTCATCGCGCTTGCCACGCGAAAACTGGGGCGGTTACGATTGGGAGAAAGACCTACCACGGCAATGCTGCGTATACCTTGGAAAATGTCGGAAATCTCATCCGTGTTGGGATTGGTAAAATTCATCAGGCAAAAATCATTAGTCAAGGCACACACGATAGCATTTTTTAGGCAACGTGTGCGTACGTGAAGAGTCTGCGTTATACTTCGCGCCCTTCATGGCCCCCATAACTCATTTGGTTCAAGTATTATGGGATCCAGCAGCAATGGCCATTCGGGCAGGTTGGGGTAAAATGACTAAAGATTCACTTTGCAGTTTCTGTGTTTTTCAAATACGCGCTCGTAGCTCAGATGGATAGAGTATCGGTTTCCGAAGCCGAGGGTCGTGGGTTCGACTCCCGCCGAGCGCGCCACATAAGGCTTTTAGGCCATCCTGTTTCGTAAGGCACTTAAAAATATTGGTTGGTATGCTGCTTCAATAGTCATGTCAAATCAATGCGACTAATACTCATATATTTCTCTAATATTCTTCCGTGTCCATCCCGTGCCCACGCTTTTATAAGTTGGTCAGCAAGTACAAGCTTTTTGAGTATTGCTCGTTTATTATTTTAAACCACTTGTGGCAAACTGGGCATTGACCAATTTACACCATAGCCTCAAATCCCATCCTGTGTTACTTTGACTTTATGCCGCTCCCCTAGTAGCATTTAATGCCAATACCAAGGTCATGTTAATTTCCTTTGTCAATGATGCAATTTTCCAAGGGTTTTACCAATTAAGTCGGTTGTTGTGAAATTAAAATAGCCAAGTAGGTTGAAATTCATGTTGTGGATATTGGAATTTCTTGTTATTGCTAGCGCTGCGCGTTACTAATGCTTTACATGAAGAAAACTGTCCGAATGATCACGCACTCAAATCAAAATGGATTCACTCTTGTTGAGTTGATCGTCGTAATAGTGATACTCGGTATTCTCTCAGCCATAGCACTACCAAAGTACTTTGATTCATCGACTTCAGCAAGAACCACTTCCATAAAATCACTGGGTGGGGCTGTCAATACGGCAATGTCTCTGGTAAATGCACAAGTAATCGTGCAAGGGGCTGGCAACGCTGGTTCCCAATACAACATTACATGGATCACAATGCCTGATGGAAGTCAGGTTCGTATCTGGGCCGGATACCCTGATCGCTGGTGCGACGGGGTTGGAAATATTGTGTCCAATATGACCGTTCCAACAGGCGGTTGCTACTTGTCTGCAACAGGTGTCAGTGTTGGTGGTTACACGTTTTACGGTTACGGTAATGGGCAGATTCCAAATGGTGACTCCGGTTGGCGCATCGAAAACGCACCCAATCCTCAGATGTGTTCTGTTCAGTATACCTATAACGGCACAGGAGTTCCGTTTGTGACAGTAAATACAAGTGGGTGTTAATTAATTAGCCATTCTTCTTGGCGATTCAGTTATCTACTTCTAATTGGAGTAATTCTACACCCCACCATGACCATCAGCTACTGCACAGAGTTCTCGTTCATCATTGCAAATATAGTTTTTAGCTTTTGAGCATGAGAATCAGATTAACGTTCTAGGCTTAATTTGTCCTGCTTAAAACGATATATCCATGTGGGATTTGTGAAATATTCCCGATAGCTTAAGTACAAGCTGCTCCCATTTCCTCGCATTTCAAAGCATTCATCGATTTCAATGATTCTCTTGATTTCCGTTTCAGATAGTTTGCTCACAACCAACACCAATATATTTGTACCAAATATTTAAACTATTTTGATCCTAGACTACACGACTTGATACAAGCATATTGTGCAATGTCCTGAAATGCAATGGTAAGAAACAACAAAGCCGCATAGTTAGCGGCTTTTATTGGGATTGTGCGATGTTACTCGAAGGTGTGAATAGTTATTCCAAGTTCTGAATCTGCTCGCGCATTTGTTCGATTAGTAGCTTCATTTCCATCGAGGCGCGGGAGACTTCCGTATCAACTGATTTTGAGCCCAAAGTGTTGGCCTCGCGGTGGAGTTCCTGCATCAGGAAATCAAGCTTTTTTCCCACGGTTCCTCCATGGCTCAGGACACGCTTCATTTCTGCCAGATGAGTGCGCAGGCGTGACAGCTCTTCATCCACATCTATCTTACTGGCGAAAAGAGATATTTCCTGATGAAGCCGTTCGTTATCGTCACCCTGTAATACAGCACGCAGGCGGGTGGAAAGTTTTTCTTCATAGGCAGCAACTGCAGCCGGGATACGCGGTGCAACATCCGTGCAAAGCAGTTCGATTTGCGACATGCGCTGTAACAGAAACCCCTTTAATTTTTCTCCCTCGCGACTGCGGGCATCAGCGAAATCGCTGAGAGCCTGTTGTAATAATGTCAGAACAGTCGCGCGGAGCGTGTCAGCGGATAGCGTGGCACTCTGCAGCATGCCGTTCCAGTGCAACACGTCAGCCACGTTTAAACTGCGTGCATTCGGCAGCACAGATTGTACTTCGCTATTCCACTGCACGAGTTGTCTTAACAGCGGTTGGTTTAGTTGTGCCGGGTTTTGTTCAGACTGTCGAGGTGCAAAACCGATACGGCATTCTACTTTCCCGCGTGTCAACTGTGCAGAAATGGTTTCGCGAAGTACTGATTCCAAAGAACGCAGTTCATCCGGAACACGTAATTGGAGGTCGAGGTAGCGGTGGTTGACTGCGCGTAATTCGAGCGCAAGTGAGCCGTTTTCAAGCTCTGCGGCAATAGCGGCAAAACCGGTCATACTGTAAATCATGGCGGCCCTTATAAAATAAAAAAACTCAAAGTGAAAAAATTTCAAGCTTAACGGCTCATATTATATTACGATTGCACCTTATGAGATTTACCGTATATCAAAACAGCCGCATCGGGGGGCGAAAATACAATCAGGATCGCGCGGCTTATGCTTACAGTGATAAGGCGTTGTTGCTGGTATTGGCCGATGGTATGGGCGGACATTTGCACGGCGAACTTGCGGCAGAAATTGCCATCGAGACCTATATGCGGGCTTTTGAGCGTGCTGCTCAGCCTTTCGTGCATGCGCCTGAAAAATTTCTGACCGAAACGATGCAAAGTGCCCATAGCGCAATCGTCCAATATGCACAGGAGCACAATCTTGGTGGCAATCCCGGTACAACTTGCGTGGCAGCCTTACTACAAGATGACCGGGTCTGCTGGGCGCATGCCGGAGATTCCCGGCTTTATCTGTTGCGTGGCGGCACAACCGCTGCAGTGACGCACGACCATTCGGTGGTACAGCAGTGGGCAGACTGGGGCATTATCAGTAATGATGAGATGAAGACGCACCCGGATCGCAACAAAATTACAAATTGTCTGGGCGGGGTGGGAGATCTCTTTTATGCCGAACCCGGCTCTACATTGCAGTTGCAACCCGGTGATGTTTTGCTGCTGTGTAGCGACGGTTTGTGGAGCCCTTTGATTGATAAGGAAATAGAAACTGGATTTTCTTCCGCCCCTCTGGCGTTGGCACTGAATCAATTTATGGAGTCAGCCATAAACAGGGAAGGTTCGCGCGCAGATAATACGACTGCCGTGGTTGCAAAATGGGGCGATGGCGAAGAAATACATGCTTCTGTACCCGTATGCAAAGTACTTGATCTTGACGAATTCGAGTCGGCTTCAGATATTTTAGGACGCACTCATACAGGAATGAAAAAATTTGGTTCTGACTAAGGGTACCCTAAGTTATGCTGTCAGTAGTAATGTAATCTCCACTCTTAACAAGCTCCTAATTATAGAGGTTTTTCCATGCGACCCAGTCAGCGCGAGTCCCACCAATTACGTAATATCTGTATTACCCGCCACTACACAAAGCATGCCGAGGGTTCGGTTTTGATTGAATGCGGTGACACCAAAGTGATCTGTACCGCCAGTGTTGAAGAGAAAATCCCCCCGCACAAGAAAGGCTCAGGAGAAGGCTGGGTCACGGCTGAGTACGGGATGTTGCCGCGTTCTACCGGCAGCCGTATGGCACGGGAAGCGGCTAAAGGTAAACAGTCCGGACGCACTCAGGAAATTCAGCGTCTGATTGGGCGCAGCCTCCGTAGCGTGGTGGATTTAAAAAAGTTAGGGGAACGCACCATACAGGTTGACTGTGACGTCATTCAGGCGGACGGTGGCACGCGCACTGCCAGCATTACCGGAGCCTTCGTTGCATTGCATGACGCGATAAACGGTCTTCTCGTGAAGGGGTTAATTAAAGAGTATCCCTTGAATGACTTTGTTGCGGCAATTTCAGTCGGCATCTATCAGGGCGTACCCGTGCTTGATCTCGATTATGATGAAGACTCTGCCTGCGATACCGACATGAACGTGGTCATGACCGGAGCCGGGAAATTTGTCGAATTGCAGGGTACGGCTGAGGGGCCGGCATTCACGCGTATCGAGATGGATGCGTTGCTCGATTTGGCGCAAGACGGCATTGCCAAGCTGGTTCAAATTCAGCGACAGTCCTTGGCTGACACGCCCGATTAATAACAGAGGCAACTAGCTATTTTCTGCCTGCCCAATCTCTCGCAAACTGCCAAGCGACTCTTCCACTGCGCGATCCGCGCTGAAGGCTCCATTGCAGAGCTGCCAGCCGGGTTGGTTCGTCAAGCTGACCGGAGAGCCCGAAGTGTTTTAACCAATGTCCGGTAATGGTCAGATATTCATCCTGGGTAAACGGATAAAACGACACCCACAAACCAAATCGTTCAGATAACGAGATTTTCTCTTCCACGCTTTCTGCCGGATGAACTTCATCGCCGATGTGCCGGGTAGCCAGATTTTCTGCCATGTATTCAGGCATCAGATGGCGGCGGTTGGAGGTGGCGTAAATCAGCAAGTTGTCGGACAGGGCTGTGAGCGATCCGTCGAGCACGGCTTTGAGCGCGGGATAGCCCGGTTCGTCATTATTGAAAGAGAGATCGTCGCAGTACAGGATGAAACGTTCCGGGCGACTTTCTACCAGTTCAACAATATCCGGAATATCTGCCAGCCCGTCTTTGCCCACTTCAATGACGCGAAGTCCCTGAGCTGCATATTCATTAAGCAACGCCTTGACCAGAGAGGATTTTCCTGTGCCACGCGATCCAGTGAGAAGGACGTTATTGGCTGGACGACCCAGCACAAATTGGCGCGTATTTTGTTCAACAAGTGTTTTTTGAGCATCGATACCGCAAAGGTCTTCCAAGGTGATACGATGCAAGTGATGCAGCGCACGTAACTTGCCCCGGCCATTGCGCTGCTGCCAGCGAAAGGCGTGGGCAGCACTCCAATCGCGCTCAACTGAATCGGTTTTAATGAATACCTGCTCCAATCTTTCGACCAGCAATTCTGCGCGATCAAGAAAGCGGTCTAGTTTGTCCATTGGGAAAAATAGTTTGGATAATTACGAGCTGAATGAATTAGCTGCGGTAGCTGGCATTAATCTTGACATAGTCATAAGAGAAGTCACAGGTCCACACGGTGCCTGATGCTGTTCCGCGTTCCAGCACAATTCGTACGGTAATGTCGCCTTGCTGCATGACGCGCTGGCCGTCTTCCTCAAGATAGCTGTAGGCGCGTCCACCATTCTCTGCCACCAGAACGTCGTCCAGATAAAGTTTGAGTCGCTGTACGTCTAGTGATATTCCTGCATAACCGATCGCAGCGAGGATGCGTCCGAGGTTGGGATCAGAGGCGAAGAACGCTGTTTTCACCAGAGGTGATCGTGCGACTGCGTAAGCAATCTGTTTGCATTCAGCAACGCTTTCGCCGCCTTCTACGGTGACGGTAATAAATTTGGTTGCGCCTTCTCCATCGCGCACAATGGCCTGTGCCAACAGGGTGGCGACTTCAGTAATCGTCCCTTGTAATAGCTGAAAATCTGAGTGGTTGCTATCGCTTAGGGCGGGTGCGCCACTCGCTCCAGTAGCAATCAGAATCAAAGAATCATTGGTTGAAGTGTCACCATCCACGGTGATGCAATTGAACGACGCATCGCAAGCGTGTTTCACCATTTGCTGGAGGAGAGGTAGAGTTACAGCCGCGTCGGTAGCAATATAACCGAGCATGGTGGCCATATTCGGATGAATCATGCCGGAGCCTTTGGCAATTCCGGTGACTGTAACAGTAACGCCACCCAGAGAGACTTGCCTTGATACAGCTTTGGCGACAATGTCCGTGGTCATAATGGCATGCGCGGCGTCAAACCAGTGATCCGATGACAGGTTTTCCACACAAGCGGGTAAGCCTGCCACGATACGTTCCAGCGGAAGCGCTTCCATAATCACGCCGGTGGAAAATGGCAACACTTGTTCTGCTTTACAGTCAAGTAATTTAGCAACTTCACTACACGTGGTGCGGGCTGCGGCCAAACCTTCCTCACCGGTTCCCGCGTTTGCGTTGCCCGTATTAACCACCAGAGCACGGATGTTCTTTCCCGAGGCCAGATGTTCACGCGCCACGATGACCGGAGCAGCGCAGAAACGGTTTTGTGTGAATACTCCCGCTACGGTAGCTTGCGGGGATAGTTGCATAACCAGCAAGTCTTTGCGGTTGGGCTTTTTGATATTGGCTTCAGTTGTTCCCAACACGATTCCTTTGACGGGCAGCAATGAAGAAAGTGTGGGTGCGGGTAAGTTGACAGGCATGATTAATAACGACCATCTAGTTTGGACATAGTATTACTCATCTCCATGGGATATTCTCTCTCAAGGGGAAATAAATTTAACTCAATTTACCGTGGCACTGTTTATATTTCTTACCGGATCCGCACGGGCAGGGATCATTGCGCCCAATTTTTTCACCACCGCGCACAAACGGATGATGCTCTTCCTTTACCGATTCTGTTTGACCGAGTGCTTCCTCATAATCAGCGTGATGGTACTGGACGTTTTCGGGAGCAGATGGAAGGTCGACGTCTTCAAGATCATCCTCGGCGCGGATTTGCACGTTCATCAGCATTTGTGTGACATTGCTCTTGATCGATTCCAGCATGGAAGAAAATAGCTCAAATGATTCGCGTTTATATTCCTGCTTGGGATTCTTCTGTGCATAACCGCGCAAGTGGATGCCTTGACGCAGGTGATCGAGTGCCGACAAGTGTTCGCGCCAGTGTGTGTCAAGGCTTTGCAGCATAACGATACGTTCATACTGGTGCATTCCCTCGGCGCCTACCAACTCCACCTTGGCTTGATATTGCTGCTGCGCGCTCTGAAACACCTTTTCCCGCAAGCCTGTTTCGTCGAGCTTTTTGTCCTCTTCCAGCCATTTTGCCAAAGGCAGATTTAACTGAAACTCTGCAGTCAGAGCCTTTTCCAGGGGAGGAATTTGCCACTGTTCTTCCATGCTGTGCGGGATAATATATTCGCTGATGGTGTCATCCAGAACATTATCGCGCATGGCCGAGATGGTTTCGGAAATGTCGGTGCTTTCAAGTAGTTCGTTACGTTGCTGGTAAATGACCTTGCGCTGATCGTTGGCCACATCGTCGTATTCCAGGATTTGTTTACGCATGTCGAAGTTGCGTGCCTCAACCTTGCGTTGCGCATTTTCAATTGCGCGCGTCACCCAGGTATGCTCAATTGCTTCGCCTTCGGGCAACTTGAATTTATTCATGATCGCAGCCACGCGGTCGGATGCGAAAATACGCAACAACGGGTCTTCCAGAGACAGATAGAAGCGGCTGGAACCGGGATCGCCTTGTCGCCCTGCACGACCGCGCAATTGGTTGTCGACACGGCGGGATTCATGGCGCTCGGTGCCGATGATGTGCAGGCCGCCGCTGGCGACAACTTGCTCATGAATAGGTTGCCATTCTGCGCGCAATTGCGCTACGCGCTGTTCACGGGTTGCAGAATCGAGAGTCTCATCCATACGCACGAGTTCGATGGGCTTTTCCACATTGCCACCCAGCACAATATCGGTTCCGCGACCTGCCATGTTAGTTGCAATTGTGATCATTTTAGGGCTACCCGCTTGAGCGATGATTTCCGCCTCGCGCGCATGTTGCTTGGCATTTAACACCTGATGCGGCAGTTTTTCTTTTTCCAGCAATTTCGACAACAACTCGGATGTCTCAATAGACGTTGTACCGACCAATACCGGTTGACCACGCTCATAGCAATCGCGCACATCGGCGATCACCGCCACATATTTTTCATTTGTCGAAAGGAAAACTTTGTCCATCAAATCTTTGCGTACGGTCGGACGATGCGGCGGGATAATGACGGTTTCCAAATTGTAAATAGACTGAAATTCGTAGGCTTCAGTATCCGCAGTACCTGTCATGCCTGACAGCTTGTGGTACATGCGGAAATAATTCTGGAACGTGATGGACGCGAGTGTCTGATTTTCCTTCTGGATGGATACACCCTCCTTGGCTTCCACTGCCTGATGCAAACCATCCGACCAGCGGCGACCGGCCATCAGGCGTCCGGTGAATTCGTCCACGATGGTCACCTCACCATCCTGAACCACATAGTGCTGGTCGCGGTGATATAAAGCATGGGCCCGCAACGCAGCGTACAGGTGGTGAATAAGGGTGATATTGGCCGGGTCGTATAAGCTACCCCCAGCCGGAAGTAAGCCGGCTTTGCTCAACAATTCTTCAGCATGCTCGTGGCCGATCTCGGTCAACAAAATCTGATGAGCTTTTTCATCCACACTGAAATCGCCTGGGCCATTTTCTTCCAATTGACGTGTCAGACTGGGTACCAGCTTGTCCATACGCAGGTACACTTCTACGTTATCTTCAGCTTGTCCCGAGATTATCAAAGGCGTACGTGCTTCATCGATCAGAATGGAATCCACCTCATCCACGATGGCGTAATTGAGCCCGCGCTGAAAACGCTCGTTGGCATGCGTAGCCATGTTGTCACGCAAGTAGTCAAACCCGAATTCGTTGTTGGTGCCATAGATAATGTCTGAGGCATAAGCGGCCTGCTTGTCTGCATGATCCATCTGCGACAGAATGGTACCAACCGTTAAACCGAGGAATCGGTATATCCGGCCCATCCATTGGGCATCACGGCTGGCCAGATAATCATTCACGGTCACTACATGAACACCTTTGCCGGACAAAGCATTCAGATAAGCCGGCAAGGTCGCCATCAGGGTTTTTCCCTCACCCGTGCGCATTTCAGCAATTTTGCCGTAATGCAGTACCATGCCGCCGATTAGTTGCACGTCGAAATGGCGCATCTGCAATACCCGCTTGCCGGCTTCACGCACGACGGCGAAAGCCTCGGGCATCAAGGCGTCCAGCGACTCACCCTGGGTATACCGCTGCTTGAACAGCCCGGTTTTGGCCTGGAGTTCTGCATCCGACAATTTCGCCACTTCCTCTTCAAGCGCGTTAATTGCCAGCACAGTCTGACGATATTCTTTAAGCAAGCGGTCGTTTCGGCTGCCGAAAATACTTTTTAATAGGTTGGAAATCATTGTTAATTCTTTTTATTCAATTCGTGGTGCACAATAAAAAAGGGTGAGGTGCGACACCTCACCCCCATTAACTAATTAAACCGCCGTCAACTTGCGTCGCTTTCGAGGAAACGCCGGGGGTTTTGGGCGATACCCTTGAATCTTACTTCAAAGTGCAAATGACTTCCGGTTGAGCGGCCTGTACTGCCCACCTCGGCAATTTCCTGTCCGCGACGTACCACTTGGCCGATTTTTACCAACAATCGCGAAGCATGTCCGTAACGTGTGACAATATCATTACCGTGATCAATTTCTACCATATTACCATACTGCGGGTGGAACCCCGAATACACTACGATGCCGGATGCTGAGGCCATAATGGGCGTGCCTGTCGGTGCCATGAAATCTACGCCTTCGTGCATGGCGTTTTTACCGGTGAAAGGATCGATGCGCCAGCCAAAATTGGAAGAGTAGTCGCCCAGGCTGACCGGTGCCACAGAGGGGAATTTATTTTTGTCGAGACTATCCTGCATCAACAGGGTTTCCATCGCAACCAGCTTGTCATTGCGATCATTCAATAGCTCCGATAGATTGGCCAGTTGTTGCTTTAAACTGGTCATCGACACATCTTGCTGAGGTGCCGGAATATACGGCCCCCCCTGGGGGGGAGCTTGCTCGAAGTTGAATTCCTGAGGTTTCATACCGCTCATTTTGGCCAGGCGCGCGCCCAGGGTGTCCAGCCGCAATAACTGAGCCTGCATTTGCCCCACTCTTACCGCCAGCGCATCCATGCTATCGCGCATGTAGGATTGTTGTTTTTGCTGCCCGTCCAGTTGGATGCCCAATATTTGCGGCTGGTAACGACCAATGGCATATTGCGTCAGAAAAACCATGCCAATTAAAAGGATCACTCCCGCCAGCAGATGTCTGCCGTGGAGCGTAATACTGTGTGCTTTTGCAAAACGATTGGAAACTAGAATAATATCCATCTCTACCCTTATATGGATTTAAACTTAAAATTGTGTCGCAACGCTTGAATACTTACTTCGGTGCGAGTCCCGAGCTCCGCCAACTATCCGGCAGGGCCGGAAAACTTATGGCATTGCAAAAGTTATACGAGCAAATTGCCCCGGCTTCTTTGCTCCCTTACAGTCGCGTTCACAAACTGGAGCGTCAGGTTTTGACGCTCGCGGCAAACAACAGTGCTATTGCTGCCAAATTGCGCCAAATTGCACCGACTCTAACCAAAATGTTTTTAGACGGGGGGTGTGAGGTTACTGGAATTCAGGTTCGGGTGCAAGTCACCTTCTCACCTCCCGCAGAATCCATTGTTCGGCCAGTGCTGAGCAGGGCCGGTCGTAACCGTCTGGTTGAACTGGCTGCAGGACTGCCGGACTCACCGCTGAAAAATGCCTTACAGCGACTTGCCCGGAAGTCTCCTGAAAAATCAAATAATTAATTTGGTAGATCCAAATTGCTGCGGGTAAATTTTTGTCCCGTATGCGGCAATGTCCGCGCAATAACCCATGCACTGATCTCGGTTGCGCCGGCATTGCGCAATGCAATCGACACTTCATTCAGCGAGGTGCCGCTGGTCATGACATCATCCACTACGGCAATATGCTTACCCGATAAATCCAGTGAGCAGATAAACGCGTTGCGCATGTTTTTGCCCCGCTCTTTCCATTTTAACGTCGATTGCGGTGGAGTATCCCGCACTCGCTGGCAGGCATGTGCGAGAAGCGGTATATTCAGGCGGTTTGCAATATGCCGTGCCAGTTCCTGTGATTGATTAAATCCGCGCCCACGCAAGCGGGATCGGTGCAGTGGCATGGCAATAATATAATCCGGACGATGTTGAACATGCCGTACCAGACTCTCTGCCAACCCATCAACCAGCATGAGTCGCTCACCGAATTTGAGTGCCTGAACCAGTTTGTCCAATGGGAAAGCGTACGAGAACACCGCCAAAGTACGGTCAAATTTGGGCATGCGCTTGATGCACCGTCCGCAGATATCTCCATGGAGCGTGGGCAACGCGCAAACCGGGCAATGGGGAACGGTGAGATAAGGCAGTGTAGCATCGCAAGCATTGCACCATGCCCCATTGTGGCTGAAGGAACCGCATAACAGGCACGGCTGAACGGGAAGTGCCTGCCTAAATTTTGTGCGAATGTTTAAAAAGAAACCGTTCAAAATTGACAAGATATAGCCCTTTCACGGATGATGACGCTTTCTGCAATCTACTCTCTTTAGTAATCATGCAAACAGAAACCGTACATTTTGCCCGTCCCGTCACCTCTGAAATGGATAACGCTCGCTGGAGCGTTGCCGAAGTTGAGAAGTTATTCAAGTTGCCCTTTTCCGACTTGCTGTACCGTGCACAGCAAGTTCATCGCGAACATTTTGACCCCAATGAGGTACAGTTATCCACGCTGTTGTCGATCAAAAGCGGCGGCTGTTCGGAGGATTGTGGCTATTGCCCGCAGTCTGCATTCCATTCCACCGGGGTGGAAAATAAGAAAATGCTGGATATTGAAACGGTAGTTCAGGCTGCTCGTATTGCCCAGCAAAATGGTGCCGAGCGTTTTTGCATGGGCGCGGCCTGGCGTGAACCCAATGATCAGGATATGCAAAGTGTCGTGGAAATGGTCAAGGCGGTTCGCGCGCTTGGCATGGAAACGTGCGCAACTTTGGGTATGCTATGCGAGCAGCATGTCGAAAAACTGCGTGAGGCCGGACTGGATTACTACAATCACAACCTGGATACCGCACCGGAATTTTACGGCGAAATCATTACCACGCGGGATTATCAGGATCGTCTGGATACCTTGGCGAGGGTGCGTGAGGCCGGCATCAACGTATGCAGCGGCGGGATTATCGGCATGGGCGAAAGTCTCACCCAGCGTGCCGGCTTGATCGCTCAACTGGCTAATCTGAATCCCTATCCAGAAAGTGTGCCGATCAATAATCTGGTAAAAGTCGAAGGTACGCCACTGGAAAGCGCGGAGGAACTTGATCCGCTGGATTTCGTGCGAACCATCGCCGTGGCACGAATCACCATGCCAACGGCTCGCGTGCGTCTTTCTGCTGGGCGTCAACAAATGAGCGATGCCGTGCAGGCATTATGTTTTCTGGCCGGTGCCAACTCGATGTTTTACGGCGAGCAGTTGCTGACTACCGGAAATCCCGAGATGGAACGGGATCGCGCATTGCTGGACAAACTGGGTATGTATTCCCTCACGGATAAGCATTAACAAAGATTAGTTTTGTCTGCTGGTCGGTGTGTAGAATACCGAGCAAGAAATCGCGACAATGCATCGTTTAAAATGAATATTGCGCTTTTCTGCCCCGGTAGTTCCGTGAATATAAGTTGAGTCATAATCATTAGACATGAAAAATGATCCAGACATAGAAGCAGTAAGTAACCTGCAGGTATTGATCGCCCGTGAGACTGGTGCGCCGCTCAAACTCGCCGCTGAAGCTGAGATGAAATCAATCATTCGGCAGGCGTATTGTGCTGATGATACGTATGACGAAATTGAGGAAGAGAATGCCTTCGTGCGCTGCGAAGTGACCATTCTGATTGCTGACTTGAGAGGCTTCACCTCCATTACCTCCACATTTCCTGCCGGTACGGTAATTTCGATACTCAATCGCTGCCTTGCCCGCATGAACGAAATAGTATTTCGTCATCATGGTGTCGTTGATAAATTCATGGGCGATTCGATCTTGGTCCTGTTTGGTGCACCCGTTAAGCACCCGGATGATGTACAACGAGCTTTAACTTGCGCAATCGAAATGCAACTCGCAATGGTCGAACTGAACAATCAGGATCGGCAGGAAGGTTTTCCTGAGTTGTTCATGGGTATTGGCATTAATACCGGTACCGTAATGGCTGGCAGGTTCGGCTCAAACTTCTACTCTGAATATACAGTGATAGGAGACGAAGTCAATCTCGCTTCACGTATCGAAGCCTTCAGTCTCCGGGGTCAGGTCTTGCTAAGTGAGAAAACCTATGATTCTTGCCGGGACTTTGTAACTGCAAGCGAGGCAATGGAAGTTTTCGTTAAAGGCAAGCCCCAACCTGTCAAATTGCGTGAGTTATATTCAATCCCCTCGCTTAAACTTGAAGTTCCTCGCAAAGAGGTTCGCCGAAGTCATCGCATGGAAGTTCATCTTCCCTGTTCTTTTAACCTGCTTCAAAACAAGATCGTGATGCCTAAAAAAATTAGCGCAACCATATGCGACATTGGCTATCACGGCGTACAGATTGAAATAAATTATCCGCTCAAGGAATTCGACGACATAAAACTTGAATTTGAGTTACCTTTGGTTGACTTCAAGGCAACAGACATCTATGCCAAGGTTGTGACTGTAAAACATGACGGGAATCTCTATTTTGCAGGTATTGAGTTTACGTCCTCCAGTCCGGTAACAAACATGAAAATACAGTTGTTCGTGCAGCTGTTAGTGGCAGCAGCATCATGAATTAACATAGGTAAAGCTATTGAGTGGTTGATTTTCAACAAGCTGAGAATGTGCGAAACCTACGCACATTTGACATATTAGATGCAGTAGTTGCGTGTGATCTGAAAAAAGTGTCCGAAAGATTGGGTTGTATGATTGGGTCAATGACAATAAATCAACTTTGCGAACGACTGCAATTCGGTAGCCAATCTGGCGTCATTAACTTCCGGTTAGTGCCTATTGCTCAATCAGAGACGTTCTTAAGTTTGGACGATTAAAGGAGTTCTTTTGATAACGCTGGCTCTGGTTATAGGTTTTGCTATATGTGCAGTAATTTTCTTTCTGATTCCTGCCATGTTTGGCAAGGGTGAGACCGCTTCACCTGCTGCCTCTGATTCAGACGACAATAGCCTTAACGGGGTTGGTTTTGGTGATCGCGGATCGGAAAGATTAATTGAAAGTGAATATGAAATTAAGCATAACCCAAAACCGAATGCGGACTTCATAAAAAATTTAATCTGGATTGTCGCTATCGCAGTTGCGGCACTTGTTGTTTATTATATAGCTTCACCGTATCAAAACTGCCTGGCAAAATCAGATAAGAATTGGTGCGCCAAATATACAAACTGGTAATTAATAAACTTCCATTTTTCCTTTGTGTCGATTTGAGACGTTCATCCCCAACTGACATAACACAACCTATAAACCATTTATGCCATTTACCGAACTTCAGCGTCAACTCGATGTACGTGCTGAAAAAGGTTTGCAGCGCTACCGCCGCGTGCTTGAATCGCCGCAGGGCGTACATATTACCTTGGAAGGGAAACCGTATCTTTCATTTTGCAGTAATGACTATCTTGGACTGGCCAATCATCCGCAACTGATTGCCGCTATGCAATTGGGAGCACAGCATTATGGTGTGGGCAGCGGGGCATCTCATTTGGTGAGTGGTCACTTTGCCGCTCATCAACAGTTCGAAAATCAACTTGCAGAATTTGTTAATAAGCCCGCCGCTTTATTATTCTCCACCGGATATCTTGCCAACCTGGGTGCGGTACAGGCACTGGTCGGGCGCGGTGACACTATATTTGCTGACAAACTGAACCACGCATCGCTCAATGATGCCATGTTGTTATCCCGCGCTGAAATAAAGCGTTACCGCCATAATGATGTGGCTCAACTGGAACAGATGCTTGCAGGAGCTCATGCCGGTAGAAAACTCATTATCACCGATGCGGTTTTCAGTATGGATGGGGATACGGCTCACCTACCTGAAATATTGGCTCTGTGCGAGGGGTATGAGGCGTGGCTATTGATTGACGATGCACATGGCTTTGGCGTGCTGGGTCAATCGGGGCAAGGTTCGTTGGCATACTTTAATCTGGCTTCACCCCGTGTAATTTATATGGCTACGCTGGGTAAAGCGGCGGGAGTAGCCGGGGCCTTTATCGCAGCCGGGCAGGTGGTGATAGAAACTTTGGTGCAATGTGCGCGCAGCTACATTTACACAACGGCAAGTCCACCTGCTCTGGCACTCGCGTTACAGGCAAGTTTGTCACTGTTGAGTTCGGAAGATTGGCGGCGGGAACACTTGCACAAAATGATTGCCCAGTTGCGCGCGGGATTGGCAGACTTGCCGTGGAAGTTGATGTCATCCTCTACCCCCATCCAACCGTTGCTGGTGGGCAGCAACGAAGATGCGGTTGCACTGGCGGATGCGTTGCTCGCACGCGGCATCTGGGTGCCTGCCATTCGCCCGCCCACGGTACCGCCAGGCACAGCACGACTGCGTATCACACTGTCTGCTGCACACACCGAAGAAAATGTGGCTCAACTGATAGAGGCACTGCATGAACTTGTATGTTGAAAGCCACGGTAGCGGCGCGCAGCTGATAATGATTCATGGCTGGGGGATGCACGGCGGTTTCTGGGACAGTGTTGTTCCGAAGTTGGCGAAACAATTCACAGTACATTGCCTCGATTTGCCGGGGCATGGTTATAGTAATTTCTCTACTCCCGTAGTCGGTGAGTGTGTAGCGAGAGGGAGACAGTCGGCAGGAGGAGAGGAAAGACAGGTCGAACACAACAACACCCTTCCTTTAATCC
>Ga0007854_10001209_pt1 | contig 16597 bp, 18 predicted proteins | sample CryBogCBH12Aug08_FD_60382 | JGI IMG/M metagenome (GOLD analysis project Ga0007854, IMG submission 60382) | Freshwater microbial communities from Crystal Bog, Wisconsin, USA - CBH12Aug08 | ecosystem: Environmental > Aquatic > Freshwater > Lake | place: Crystal Bog, Wisconsin, USA | collected...
CAGTATGAAGATGTGACCCAGCCAAACGGTTCATTCATTCCATTAGAAATACACTCCGACTTTTCCATATTATAGGTGACACCCCCCCCTCCCTGCCTTCCGCCGGTGGGAGAGGGCAGGGAGGGGGGGGTTGAACAACAGCGTCATTTAGTTATGGGAAGTTCAACAAAACTACTACTCATTCTTGGCAATGACAACTAACCTACCACTTGCATAATGGGAATCCAATCAAAGAATTTTCCCGTCAATCGCGAAGTGTTTATCGGCGTGATTTTTGCACTGCTCGCGGCAGTCGGCTCGTCGGGCAAAGCTATTTTTATAAAACTGGCCTACCAAGACAACGTGGATGCAATCACCCTGTTGGCTTTGCGTATGGCATTTTCAGTTCCGTTCTTCATCGGTGTGGCAATTTGGGCCAAGCGCCGCAATGCAGCCCCCCTAAGCAGGCATGATCGCTTAATGGTGCTGGGGCTGGGGTTGATTGGATATTACCTGTCCAGTTTTCTTGATTTTTGCGGTCTGCAATATATTTCAGCTGGTTTGGAACGGCTCATTTTATTTCTTTATCCGACAATGACGGTTATTTTATCCGCTCTGATTTATAAGCAATCTATCGGAAAAAAAATCATCTCAGCTATGGTGCTAAGTTATTTCGGCATCGTCCTGGTATTTTTTCACGATGTGGAGATGAAACAAAGCGGCATTTTATTAGGTACTGCTCTAGTGTTCGCCAGCACCTTGTCTTATTCTGTTTATCTGGTCGGTGCAGGTCATAGCATCGCGCGTATCGGAGTCGCCAGATTCACCGCGTATTCAATGGTAGTAGCCAGTCTAGCCAGTCTGTTGCAGCTTGCGGTAACGCATCCTTGGAGTGCTTTCAACTTGTCTGCCAAAGTGTATGAACTGGCTCTGTCTATGGCAATATTCTCAACCATACTACCGGTATTTTTGGTCGGCTATGCCATTCGCTGTATCGGTGCAGGCAGGGCTTCCCTGATCGGCACGATCGGTCCTGTCAGCACGATTTATATGGCCTATTTGTTTCTCGGCGAGAGCATGACTTTCATGCGAATAGCCGGATCGTTATTCGTTATGGCCGGTGTATTGATAATCAGCTTGAACAGCAACAAAAGAGTCGACTATTGACACAGGTTGAATTTCACTTCAACCTTATGGGCAATACATCAAGGGCACCAGATCATGGAAATGCAAATTAATACATTCAAACAAAAGTTGCTGGCCGGGGAGCCGCAATATGGACTTTGGATGGGCTTGGCTGAAATTTTCAGCGCAGAGATTTGTGCCGGAGCCGGTTTTGACTGGTTGTTGATTGATGCCGAGCATTGCCCCAACGACTTGCGCTCGATTCTAGCGCAACTTCAAGCCATTCAACCTTATAACTCGCAGGCTGTTGTACGTCCTCCGCAAGGGGATCATGTTCTGATTAAACAGCTACTTGAGACTGGCGTGCAAACGTTGTTAATTCCAATGGTCGACACTGCAGAACAAGCTGTCGGTCTGGTTGAAGCCGTGCGCTACCCGCCCCATGGTATTCGCGGGGTCGGAAGTGTACTGGCCCGTGCTTCTCGCTGGGGGAGGATTGCCGACTACACACTGCGTGCCAATGAACAGATCTGCCTGCTGGTTCAAGTCGAAACAAAAACCGGATACGAGAACCTGGATTCGATTTTAAAAGTTCCCGGCGTGGATGGAATTTTCTTCGGCGCGGCAGATCTTGCCGCTTCCTGTGGCTATCTCGGAGAATCTAATCATCCTGAAATCGTGGCCATGATTCTGAACGGTTTGCAGCGAGTGGTGCAAGGAGGAAAATATGGCGGAGTTTTATGCGGAGACAAAACACTCGCCCTTAAATATCAGGAAGCGGGAGCACGCTTTATCGCCGTAGGGATAGACACCTTGCTCTTGTCTGCTGCAACGACAGCGCTTTGTGCCGAATATAAAACCGGCTTAAATCCGCAAGCCTCAGCGCGCAGCTACTAATTGATTAACCGGCCTCTTTCTTTTTAAGCCTATACTGCAACTGCGGACGGGTAATCCCCAGAAGTCGAGCAGCACTGGCTAAATTACCATCCGAACGCTGTACAGCTTCTGCCAGCAGGCTTGTTTCCAGATCCTCAAAAGAAATGCCGCTACTTAGAATGGCTTCGAGCAAAGCAGCGCTCCGGCTGGGTTCGAGTTTATTCTCCAGATTACCGGCAGATGAAATCAGGCATTCCCAATTTTTAACTTCATTAACGTGGGTAAACAAGTGTTCCAGCTCAATCCAGCCCCCTTGCGGTGCCAGAATCACGCCGCGTTCAATCATATTTTCCAACTCACGCACGTTGCCCGGCCACTGGTGATGCATGATCGCCTGCATGGCTTTGTCGCTCACCCCCAGAAGTTTTTTCTCGTATAGCGTGCAACAACGGGTCAGCATGCTTTCGACCAACGGAGGAATGTCGGCAACCCGCTCGCGCAGGGGAGGTATCTGAATGGGATAGACGTTCAGGCGATAGAAGAGATCCGAGCGGAAGCGGCCTTCCTTGACTGCGGTATGCAATTCGACATTGGTCGCGGCAACAATCCGCACGTTGATCTTGCGCACATGATCGTCCCCCAGTCTTTCTATCTCCCCTTCCTGCAATACCCGCAGCAACTTGGCTTGCGCCGCCAGCGGCAGTTCGCCGATTTCATCAAGGAATATTGTTCCTCCGTCGGCGCGTTCAAACTTTCCGATTCGAGAAGTTTGTGCGCCGGTAAAAGCCCCCTTTTCTACCCCGAATAATTCAGATTCGAGCAACTCGGTGGGAATGGCGGCGCAGTTGATTACTACAAAGGGTCCTTGATGACGCTTGCTCATCTGATGCAAAGTTCTTGCAAATCGCTCTTTGCCTACCCCTGTTTCACCAAGCAGCAGCACGGAAACATGGGTACAGGCGGCTCGCACTACCAAATCATAGGCATGCTTAAAATTCTTGGAAATTCCCACCATTTGCGGTGTGAGCGCTTGATGAGAGATCGTGGTGCGCAGGTAATCCACTTGATTTCTTAAGTCAAGTATATGATTAATCATTGAATCCAATTTAAAATATCCCGCATCGACTTCGGCGTTTTCCCAATCTTCCATGGGTTTCCCGACGATGCGGCATGTGTTATGTCCGCAGGCCACACATTCAACTTCTTTAAACAGGATGAAACGCCCCATGAAGGCCGTCGTGTAACCCGAGGCATAGCCGATCTGCGACCAGCAAACCGGTTCTTTCGATAAGCCGAAGTCGCGCACGTGAATTTCCTGTTCCCAGGAATTTTCCCAGAGAAACTCGCCCTCAAACTCGCCCTTTTCGATATCCATATGAATTGAAATGGGAGTAACACGCACGATACCCTCCAGCATATGCAGCTGCGGGCCGGTAAAAAAAGCATCGGTCAACGATTTGTCACCGCGAATCCGCTTGGCAAGCTCCGCATCCCGCACGCCCGAGGCATAGCCCATCCGGGTAAAAATACTGCGGGTGCGTTCCTTGCCAACCGAACCAATCAAATCTTTACGCAGGGTTCCCAATGCGGCAGTGTGCATCAGCATCATGCGGTTTTCGGCCAACCAGATCGTGCCATCTTTCTCTGAAAAATGAACCAGTTCCCGCAGATCATTTGATTCTGGGTACTTAATTATTGCCATCGTTGTACTTTCAATTTTATTATGGTCATTGACTTACGTGCACTGCCGCGACCTCTTCATCATCGGATTTTACTGCCTTTAAGACTCTCCAATCATATTTTATATCCGGGCAATTTGACAATTTCAGCGTGGCAGCAATTGATCAATTGATTAATCCAAGCGAAACCAGTTGATCAAATCATAATTTATGAACTACTCTAGTTTCACGACATTTTTACACAATCAAATAGAAACATCATGTTGAGTAACTGGCACGCTTTTTGATATAGAGGTTCATCTAGGCACAGTCAGTCAGGTGCCATTATTGGAGGGAAATTAACATGGAACTACAGAAAACAAATGTGGAGAAAGCTTCGTTTGATGTGACCCGGCGTTATGTCCGTGTTTGCAAAAAACGTCCCGATGGTTTTATAGAATTCGAGTTCGCCATCGGCACTCCGGAACTCTGTGTTGAGCTCATGCTACCCGAAGCTGCTTTTCATGAGTTTTGTCTTGCCAATGATGTCATTGTTCTTGAACCGCTGAAGCCCGGCCAGGGAGATTGGGTGGCACGTATGAATGCGGCTTCCAGGCTGGAGTCGAATGATTTTGAGTAGTAAAGTAGAAGTAGTTCAACCACCCCGTTTACGGGAATAATAACGATAGGAGATATACATGCATATCGATTTACGCACAGTAGCCATCAAACCAGTGCGACAAACGTTTGACAACATTGCGCGGCGATTCGGCGACAAGCCTGCCAGCCGTTATCAGGAAGGAACTTATGATATTCAGCAAACGGATATTTTTCACTACCGTCCGCTTTGGGAACCTGAGCTGCAACTGTTTGACACGCGCCGTACCAAGGTGGAAATGAAAGACTGGTATGCGCTCAAAGATCCGCGCCAGTTTTATTACGGTGCTTATACCGTCGCACGTGCACGCCAGCAGGAAGCGGCTGATTCCAACTTCGAAATGATCGAAGAACGCGGTCTCGCCGAATCGATTCCGGCTGACCTGAAGCAAATTGCACTGGATGTACTGGTTCCGATGCGTCATGCTGAATGGGGCGGCAACATGGGCAATTCGTTCATTTCCGCCTATGGCTATGGCACAGCAATTACCCAACCCTGCCTCTACCACGCGATGGATCACTTGGCTGTGGCACAATATTTAACCCATATCGGCCTGGTTCTGAACGGGCCCGAGGCACTGGATACCGCCAAGGAAGCATGGATGAACAGCGCGCTTTGGCAGCCTTTGCGTCGCCACGTTGAGAATGTGCTGGTGGTGCAAGACTGGTTTGAAATCTTTGTAGCCCAGAATCTGGTTCTCGAAGGCCTCTCCTATCCCTTGTTCTATGACTATCTCGATAGTGAATTCTGCGCCAATGGCGGTACGGTGATCTCGATGATGACCCGCTTCATGGCGGAGTGGGCCGCTGAAACCTCCAAGTGGGTGGATGCCCAGATCAAGGTTGCTGCAGCCGAGTCCCCTGAAAACAAGGCACTGATAAGTAGCTGGGTAAAACAATATCGAGTCTCAGTGCTCGAAGCACTGACCCCGCTTGTCCACCGTTCTTTTGGCAACAAGGCCGAAAGCGTTTTTGCGGAAGTAACCGATCAATTCAATGCACGCTGTACCAAGCTCGGCTTGGCCATCTAGGAGATTTCATGTCTACTGTATTTATTGCCTTTCAAACCAACGATGATACGCGTCCGATCATCGAATCGATCCTTGCCGACAATCCCCATGCCGTGCTTGACGAACAGCCGGCCATGGTCAAGATCAACGCAGAGGGATCGCTGGTGATCAAACGCGAATCGATCGAGGAACGCATTGGCCGCCGCTTCGACCTGCAGGAATTACAGGTCAACCTGATTACCATCTCCGGGCATTTGGACGAAGATGACGATCAATTCAGCCTGACCTGGAACTAACTAAGGAGACACTTATGGATATGCAAGCTAGCAAGAAAAAACTGGGCCTCAAAGAAAAGTATGCTCACATGACCCGTGGCCTGGATTGGGAAACCAGTTATCAGCCGATGGACAAGGTGTTCCCGCAAGCCACGTTTGAAGGCATCAAGATTCATGACTGGGACAAGTGGGAAGATCCCTTCCGCCTGACCATGGATGCTTATTGGAAATATCAGGCCGAGAAAGAGCGTAAGCTGTACGCCGTGCTCGATGCTTTTGCCCAGAACAACGGCCATCTCGGCGTCACCGATGCACGTTACATCAATGCACTCAAGTTGTTCCTGACGGGTATTTCGCCGCTTGAATATGTTGCACATCGCGGCTTTGCCGCAGCCGGTCGCAATTTCCCGGGTGTGGGTCCGCGTGTGGCATGCCTGATGCAATCACTCGACGAAATTCGCCATGCACAAACGCAAATTCACGCGTTGTCCAACTACAACAAGCACTATGACGGCTTTCATGACTTCAAGTACATGATTGAACGCGTCTGGTATTTGTCTGTGCCGAAATCGTTCTTTGACGACGCTTTCAGTGCCGGCCCGTTTGAATGGATGATCGCGATTGGTTTCTCGTTCGAATACGTGCTGACCAACCTGCTTTTTGTGCCCTTCATGTCAGGTGCCGCCTACAACGGCGACATGGCGACGGTGACATTCGGTTTCTCGGCGCAATCCGACGAAGCACGTCACATGACCCTGGGTCTGGAATGCATCAAGTTCATGCTGGAACAAGACCCCGACAACCTGCCGATCGTGCAGAAATGGATCGACAAGTGGGCATGGCGCGGCATTCGTGTGCTTAGCCTGGTCGGCATGATGATGGACTACATGCTGCCGAAGCGCGTGATGAGCTGGAAAGAAGCCTGGGAAATCTATTTCGAACAAAACGGCGGGGCGCTGTTTGGCGATCTGGCACGCTATGGCATCAAGGTGCCGGAATGTCTGGCACAATGTTCGATTGACAAGGAACATATCTCCCATCAGGCTTGGGCAACATTTTACCAGTATGGCGGCGCAGCCGCTTTCCATACCTGGATGCCAACCGACGACGAAATGGACTGGCTGTCAGCAAAATATCCGAACACCTTTGATAAGTATTACCGTGCCCGCTTCACTTATTGGCGCGATGAAGCCGAAAAAGGCAATCGTTTCTACAGCAACACGTTGCCCATGCTGTGCCAGGTTTGCCAAATTCCAATGTTGTTCACCGAACCCGGTGATCCGACCCAGATCTGCTATCGCGAATCGGATTACGAAGGTGAGAAGTATCACACCTGCTCGGATGGCTGTAAGCACATTTTCGACGACGAACCTCAAAAGTACGTTCAGGCATGGTTGCCTGTGCATCAAATTTACCAAGGCAACTGCTTCCCCGAGGGAACCGATCCGACTGTCGAAGGCTTCAACCCGCTGGCCAAGGTGCTTGAGTGGTATCACCTTGAACACGGCAAGGACAACCTTGATTTCGAAGGCTCGCGCGATCAGAAGAACTTCGATACATGGCGCGGGATGGCGACCAAGAACACTTGATTATTTGAGCTGAGTGGAGGGTGTCACGACACCCTCCCGAACTAAAATTTAGGAGATAAATTATGGCTGTAACTGCAATGAAAGATTACAAATTTAGCCCCGCAGATACACAGGATAAATTTCACGGCGGACAATTGCTTTACGTTGGCTGGGATGATCACTTGATGTTCTGCGCCCCGTTTGCCTATTGCCTGCCGCCCACAACACTGTTCAGCGATTTGTGCGAAAAGATTCTGGCGAATTCCTTCGGTTATCACCCGGATTGGAAAAAAGTCGATTTCACGGCTGCATCCTGGCTGAAATCGGGCAAACCCTGGCAACCGGATATGACCAAGTCGATTGGAGAACTGGGTCTTAAGCACAAGGATGTATTGCGGCTAAAGACTCCGGGCCTGAAAGGCATCGATGGTACCTGCTCCTGATCGGATTAAACTATGAGCTACGAGTTAACGATTGAGCCTCTCGGTCAGACCATCGAGGTCGAAGAGGGACAAACCATTCTCGACGCAGCTTTGCGTGCCGGTATTTATTTACCGCACGCATGTTGTCACGGACTGTGCGCAACCTGCAAAGTGCAGGTCGTGGATGGCGAAGTCGATCACGGCGAGTCCTCCACTTTTGCCTTGATGGATTTTGAACGCGAGGAAGGTAAGACACTGGCCTGTTGTGCACGCCTGGAATGCGACACGGTAATCGAAGCCGAGATCGACGAAGATCCCGATGCCCAGAATCTGCCTGTTGAGGATTTCATGGGTGAGGTCGTGCGTATCGAAACTTTAACCCCAACCATACGTGGCATCTGGTTAAAGCTCGATCGACCGATGCATTTTCAGGCTGGCCAGTATACCAATCTGGAAGTTCCGGCAGTGGATAGCCATTCACGTGCCTTTTCCTTAGCCAACGCGCCGCAATTGACTGACTTGGTCGAATTGAACGTGCGTATTGTTCCGGGAGGGCAAGTGACCACTTGGCTGCATGAGCATTTAGAAGTCGGGGAGAAATTAAAGTTATCCGGCCCCTATGGTCGCTTCTTTGTCAAGAAATCGGCCAATGTCCCGCTGATTTTCATCGCAGGCGGTTCCGGACTTTCCAGCCCGAAATCGATGATTGAAGACCTGCTGAACACGGGGTGCGAACTGCCCATGACGCTCATCTATGGTCAGCGCAACCGGGCGGAACTTTATTACCATGACGAGTTCACCGAACTGGCTGCCAAAAATCCCAACTTTACTTACGTTCCGGCTCTGTCTCACGAACCGGCTGATTCAAGTTGGGAGGGTGCGCGGGGGTTTGTGCATGAAGCCGCAAAAGCGCATTTCGAAAATGACTTTCGCGGCCACAAGGCCTATCTGTGCGGCCCACCTGCGATGATCGAGGCTTGTATCTCGACATTGATGCAAGGACGTCTGTTCGAACGTGACATCTATATGGAGAAATTTTTCTCTGCTGCAGATGCTTCACAACAACTCAAAAGCCCATTGTTCAAGAATATCTGAAACCGGATTTCTAAAGACAACCTCCTCAAGGCACCACTAAAAATTTAGCCTGTAAGATAAGGTTTGGATTTTTAGGGTGCTCTTTTTTAAATCAAGCCACCCGCCTTGACTTATGGCTGGCAGGATAGCCTAGATCATCAACATGGTTATTAATAAGTGGCGTAAAATAATGACTCTCGAAGGACAATAATCGAGGAATTGAAACATGTCGCTTGAACTGGTTTGCCCGGCAGGCAGTTTGCCTGCGCTGAAGGTTGCAGTCGATAATGGTGCGGATTGCGTTTACATCGGCTTTCGCGACAATACCAATGCGCGAGCCTTCGCCGGATTGAACTTTGACCTTCCTGCCACGAATGAAGCCGTGCGTTATGCGCATGCACGCGGCAAAAAAGTGCTGTTGGCACTGAATACTTTTCCGCAGACTTCCACCTGGCAGCGCTGGCAGGAAGCGGTGGATAATGCGGCGGAAGCGGGCGTCGATGCCATCATCCTTGCCGATGCGGGCTTGATGCGTTACGCTTCGCGGACTTATCCCAAGCTGCGCTTGCATTTGTCGGTGCAAGGGTCGGCCACCAATTACGAAGCCATCAATTTTTACCATGAACATTTCGGTATCCAGCGGGCGGTTCTGCCCCGGGTATTGTCTTTGCCCCAAGTGGAAAAGCTGGTGAAGAGCACCCCCGTGGAAATCGAGCTTTTCGGTTTCGGCGGCTTGTGCGTGATGGTGGAGGGACGCTGCGTGTTGTCCTCATATGTGACCGGTGAATCGCCGAATACCGCCGGAGTATGTTCTCCGGCCAAGGCGGTGCGCTGGCAGCAAACCCCGCAGGGGCTGGAATCGAGGTTGGGCGGCATTTTGCTGGACCGTTACAGTGCCGACGAGAACGCCGGTTACCCGACTTTGTGCAAAGGCCGCTTCGACGTCAACGGTGAAACCTATTACGCTATCGAAGAACCGGCCAGCCTCAATACACTGGAATTAATCCCGGAAATGATGCGGATGGGAATCTCCGCCGTCAAGATTGAAGGCCGCCAGCGTAGCCCGGTCTACGTGGAACAGGTGACCAAGGTTTGGCGTGCCGCCATTGATTCCGCCACGAAAAATGCCGAAAGCTATACCGTTAATCCTGCGTGGATGACCCAACTGAACAAACTTGCCGAGGGACAGCAAAATACTCTGGGCGCCTACCATCGCCCCTGGAAGTAATCATGAAACTTTCACTTGGCCCCATTCTTTACTATTGGCAGCGTGATTTTCTGTTCCAATTTTATGAGCAGATTGCCGCTTCGCCGGTGGATATCGTCTACCTTGGGGAGGCGGTTTGCTCCAAGCGTCATACCTTTCGTTTTGAGGACTGGCTGACGGTGGCAAAAAAACTGGCTGAATCCGGCAAGGAAGTGGTGCTGTCCACCCAAGCGCTCATCGAATCCGAATCCGACCTGCAAACGTTACGCCGTCTGGCTGAAAATGGCACCTTCGCGGTGGAAACCAACGACATGGGCGCGGTGCGATTGATGTCGGGAAAGAAATTTGTGGTCGGCCCGCATATCAATACCTACAATCCCCATACGCTCGGATTGCTGGCCGGGTTGGGAGCGAAGCGCTGGGTCATGCCGGTAGAAATGTCCCGTGCGAAGTTGTCTGACATTCTTGCCGAAAAACCGCAAGGTATGGAAACAGAAGTTTTCGCTTATGGACGCCTTCCGCTTGCTTTTTCGGCACGTTGTTTTACTGCACGCCACTACAATTTGCCCAAGGACGACTGTCAGTTCCGTTGCCTTGAACATCCTGTCGGCTTGACGCTGAAAACACGGGATGGCAAACCTTTCCTGGCACTCAATGGCATCCAGACGCAATCTTCCAGTATTTATAATCTGCTGGCAGAGTTGGATAATATGAAGCAGGTGGGTGTGGATGTGGTGCGGGTGAGTCCACAACCGCTTCATACGGTCGAAATCCTTTCCCTGTTCCGCCAAAGACTGGATGGCACTTTGACCGGAGCCGAAGCGGGACAACAGCTTGAGCGTTTGATGACGGACGAACCTTGCGATGGTTATTGGTATGCCAAGGCAGGCATTGAACAGATAGAAGTCGTTTGCTGAACAAAATTTTACAATTCAGAATCATCAAGATTTAAGGAATAATGAATTATGGAACTGACTGCTTTTACCTTCCCCAAGCCCGTCGGAAAACTGGTTTCCATGCTGCCGGCTTTCCCTCCCTCTTTTGCTTTCACCAAGATACTTAATTTGGCGCTGGGAAAAATAATTTCCAAAGAGCATCTGGAACCTCTGTACGGAAAACAGATTTCTATTCATGTCAAAGATCTCGGACTGAGTCTGTATTTCACCGTCAACGCCGATCAATTTACGCCGACTCATTCCGTTAAGGTATCCGACCTGGCTATTAGTGCCACTGCTCAGGATTTTTTTCTGCTGGCTACCCGCAAGGAAGATCCGGACACCCTCTTTTTTAGCCGCCGCTTGCTGGTCGAGGGTGACACGGAGTTGGGGCTGGTTGCAAAAAATACGCTGGACGCGATCGAAATGCCGAAACTAAGTCCTGCCATGCTGTCACCGCGCAGCGTGATGACTCATTTGAAGTCGCGTTTGTTTCAAGCATAGCTTCAGTTGGGATCAAATTGCCCATCGGTGGATAAGGCATAGGGAACATGCTGCGGAACAATTAGCTCTCCCAAAGCATTGGGAACGACTTCTATACTGATCAGCGGCGCCACCCCGTGCATCCCTCCAAAAATCGTGGCAAATGCGGAGTCTGCCGCATCCAGCCCGGTGGCAATGCGCACAAAACCCATGGGGATGGCAACGCCTGAGGGATCGAAGATGTACCAGCGGTTACCCAGATAAACTTCGACATAAGCATGAAAGTCGGTTGGCCCAAGAACCGGATCGGCCCCGTAATCAATCCCGGTGGCAAAGCGGGCGGGAATATTGACCGCCCTGCACAGTGCGATCATCAAGTGCGCGAAGTCCCGGCATACGCCGACTTCCTCCACCAGCGTATCGACTGCAGTGGTATTTCCGGTGGAGGAATTTGAACGGAAGGTCACACGATTCAATACCCAGTCACGAATAGCCTGTACGCGGCTGTAACCTTGCCACAAATGGCCAAACTCTTTGACCGCGAGGCGGTGCAAACGGTCCGACTGGCAATAACGGCTCGGATAAATATAAGGCAACACTGCCCCCGGTAGGTTAGCGACGGGAACTTCATTGATCTGCGCCGGTGATGTTGCATAGTGATTGAGGTCGACTGTTGCCTCGTAACGAACCCTTAGCTGCCCTGCAAAAGCTTTAAGCCGCAAAAATCGCGTGTACGTTGCAGGATCAGTGTACAAGTTGTGCGGAATATTCTGGCTAACAACCAGTGACTCGTTTACAACAGATTGAAGAAGCGTTTGTGCCGCATGAACGTTGAAAATGAAATCGCAGCCGGGCTGGTCGATTTCATAGTTCAGTTCAATCGAAAATTTTAGTCTGATCAATGGCATCTTTCGCTGAGTGGCAGAGTGTTACCTGCTTGAATATTTAAGGGGCGCTAAATTGTTGGCATCCTCATGGTACATTAATATGAAATACCATGAACTGATTATGGATCATTTTTCCTCGAATAGAGCGTTTGTACACTTGGCCTGTTTCCAGTATTCTTCTGGCAACGATGAAAACGTTTCCAACCGATGACGGCGAAAATCTGTCCGTTAAAATAGCCGGTAGCGGCCTCCCCATTCTCATGCTTCATGGTTGGACTTCCAACCATGCTGGATGGGGTTTTCTGCCACAAACACTGACACAGAAGCACCGCGTATTTTGCCCGGATGCACGTGGTCATGACAGTCAGGTGCTGTCTACGATTCGGGAACCCGACGTGAAAAGGCTGTCACGTGACATCCTCAATTTGCTGGATTATTACGGATTGGAAAAAGCTGCCATGGTCGGTCATTCCATGGGGGCGCTGACACTCTGGCAATTCATTCGCGATTATGGTTGCGAGCGTTTGTCTCACCTCTGTATCATCGATCAGTCGCCCAAACTGGTTACAGATGATTCGTGGCAAAATGGAATCTATGGAAACTTTGATGCAGCACACTCACAGCGCATGTTAGAGGATATGGATTCCAACTTTGCCGAAACGGTGCTTAAGTTGATCGCCTACGGACTCAATTCCAAAGCTCGTGAAACGTATGATCGTGACACTTCCGGCTGGAAACTGGCCAGACATAATCTGCTGCGCCTTGACCCGCAACCGCTCATCGCCATTTGGAAATCACTGGTCGCAGCAGACTATCGGGATGTGTTATCCCTCATTAATGTGCCAACTCTTCTGGTGTGGGGTAAAGACAGTAATTTTTACACGGAAGCCACCGCGCAATATTTGCTTGCGCATATCAGGCTCGCCACATTGAGCAGTTATGAAAATGCAGACCATTGCCCACAGCTGAAAGACCCTCTTCGATTTTCCAGAGAGTTGTTGAAATTCTTTGAACACCCGACGGTTCAGGTTTGACCAGACGTAAACACCCATCGTGACCAATCAAAACCCGATAGAATAAGTCAACTTTGGAGACCTATTCATGAATTCGCCCAGCCTTAAGATTATCGGGAATCTAGCAGAAATACCGGCAACTCAATGGGACGTTATGGCAGGGGACGATCCCTTTCTTTCACATGCCTATTTGATAGCTCTGCAAGAAAGCGGATGTGCTACAGAACAGCTAGGCTGGCGCGCGCAATTTATTACGTTGTGGAAAGAAGACCGTTTGCTTGCAGCGATGCCGCTTTATATGAAATCCAACTCGTTTGGCGAATTCGTCTTTGATTGGGCGTGGGCCGAAGCCTATCAGCGCCATGGCCTGCCTTATTATCCCAAGCTGGTGTGCACGATTCCTTTTACGCCGGTTACCGGAAAACGACTGTTGATTACGCCGAACGAACTGTCTTCACAAGAGACAACAAATTTACGTTCTTTGCTGCTCGATTATGCCTTGCAACTAGCCAGGGAATCGGGGCTGTCTTCCCTGCATTGCCTGTTTACCGATGATACTGATAGACAGGTAATGCAGGATCATGGAATGATGCTGCGACAAGACGTGCAGTTTCATTGGCAGAATCCGGGGTATCGGGATTTTGAAGATTTTCTGTCCGCGTTAAGTCGCGACAAACGCAAACGCATTAAACAGGAACGGCGCAAAGTCAAAGAAGCGGGAATTGTATTGCAGTGCGTCATTGGCGAACAGGCTACTGAAGATCAGTGGGCTTTTTTTGCTAAATGTTACGCATACAATCGCAGTCAACGCAACTCGCCGCCTGCACTGAATTCTGATTTTTTTCATCGGATAGGCGCCACGATACCCGGTCAAACGTTGCTTGTCATCGCCACCCTTCAGGGAAGACCGATTGCGAGTGCACTGAATTTCTTTACGGACAAGGTTCTGTATGGACGCTCCTGGGGGGCGCTTGAATTCCACTCGGGTTTGCATTTTGAGGCGTGCTACTATCTGGCGATCGAATTTTGTATCGCACGCAAGATCAAAACGTTTGAGGGAGGCGCACAAGGCGAGCACAAATTGGCCCGGGGATTTTTACCGGTGATCACCCGATCCGCACACTGGCTTGCGCATCCCCAGTTTTCACGAGCGGTAGAGGATTATTTGCAGCGCGAGGCCAGTGCAATTTCGGAGTATACGGAGGAGCTTAATGAAAGAAGCCCCTTTAAGCACAGCGAGCAAAAATGAACATTTAAACTTTGCCTGATGACATTTTTTGTCATACCATTCTCAATATGTTCACTCAATCGACGCTAACCTTTCTTGACGAACTGGCTGCCAACAATAACCGAACGTGGTTTGAGGCGAACAAGAACCGTTATGAATCCGAAGTGCGGGAGCCCGCGCTGGATTTTGTTGAAGCCATGGGGCCTGTGCTGGAAAAATTCGCACCTCATTTCCGTGCGGAGCCACGCAAAATGGGCGGTTCACTAATGCGCGTCTATCGTGACACGCGTTTTTCACGTGACAAAACTCCTTATAAAACCAATATAGGCATCCAATTCCGCCATGCGCTTGGAAAAGATGTTCATGCGCCCGGTTTCTATGTGCATATTGCCACAGAGGGTTGTTTTCTGGCTGTTGGCTGTTGGCATCCCGATTCCAAGGCGCTTGGGCAGTTGCGCGATTTGATTACGGCAAAACCTGAGAACTGGTTTTCTGCCCGTGACGAAACCAGCTTCACCAAACAATGGGAACTTTGGGGAGACAGTTTGTCGAGACCACCACGCGGATACGATGCAACTCATCCTGCAATCGAGGATTTAAAACGCAAAGATTTTGTCGCCATGACTCCTTTGACACTCGGCGAAATCACCAACTCCGGTTTCGTCAAGCTGGCTGGGAAACGGTTTGCAACCACCGTTCCTTTCATGAGTTTTCTCTGTGAAGCTTTGGGCGTCAATTATTAAGTGACCGACCGATTGAAATATAAATATCATGGCCTCCCAGCTTCATTAACTTTTTAAAAATCCTATGTTTTTCTGGCGTATTGTTGAAGTTGTATTCCCTCTCGTGGCGGTTGTTTCTGTGGGTGTTTGGGCAGGTCGGCGACATCAACCCGAGATGGAAGTAGCCAACCGCCTTAATATGGAATATTTCGTTCCCGCGTTGGTATTGGGCGTGCTGGTTGGCGGTGATTTTCATATCGCCCAGTTTTCAGGATTGGCCTTGGGCACCTTTCTGCTGATCGCAGCGACCGGCATCGTCGGGCTGTGCGTCGCGGGACTTTCGGGTATTTCGCCTAAAACCTTTGTGCCACCAATGATGTTCAACAATTGCGGCAACCTCGGACTCCCGCTGGCCGTGCTGGCGTTTGGAAAAGAGGCTATTCACGCTGCGGTCGTGATGTTTCTGATTTCCAACCTGCTGCATTTCAGTTTCGGCGCCTGGTTGCTGAACCACCATGCACGGCTGAGTGACTTATGGAAAGTACCCGTCATCTTTGCCACTGTGCTTGGCTTGGGTCTCAACCTCGCCAACGTACCAGTTTGGGTACCCCTGTTGACCGCGACTCACCTTCTCGGTGAGATTGCAGTACCGTTAATGATGTTCGCTCTGGGCGTAAGGCTTGCCAACATGAAATGGGCTGACAGTCATTTGGGCTTATTGATGGCAGTGCTACGCCCGGTTACCGGTGTGGCACTGGCATACCTTGTGGGATGGGGTTTGGACTTACCCGGTTCCCAGAGAGATCAATTGATCCTGTTTGGCGCTTTGCCTCCAGCTGTTCTGAACTATATGTTTGCTGAACGCTATCAGCAGGAACCAGAAAAGGTGGCATCTATGGTCATGATCAGTAACATGGCAGCGCTGGTTTGCATTCCAATTGCACTTTTGCTCGTACTTCCTCATTAGCCAGTGAGATGCCACACTATCGTAATTATTTGGACAGGAGAAAATTTTGACTAATGACGTAATTACAGTAGCTCAGGCAATTCAGCACTCCGTCGCTCCTGTGTTTCTGATTACGGGTGTGGGCGCAATACTGGGTGTATTATCGACCCGGTTGGCACGTGTGATAGACCGTTTTCGTATTCTGGATGAACTGGATGACGACAAAAAATATTTACACACAACAGAAATGTTGACCCTTATACAACGGTGTCAATGGATACATTGGGCAATCACTCTGTGTACCACGAGTGCTTTGCTGATCTGCATTGTGATCGCCGCGTTGTTTATTGGATCCGAAATCAACAAAGATCCCTCGGCTATCATTTCATTTTTCTTCATCGCCGCCATGTTGACGTTGACGACCGGGTTAGTCTGTTTTCTTCGTGAAATTGCCCTGTCCATGGGTATCATTAAGCTGCGTTAGATTAATAGGCTATTTGCATTCAAATGCCGGCATACCGCGTGGGCAGAT
>Ga0007854_10001210_pt1 | contig 16578 bp, 13 predicted proteins | sample CryBogCBH12Aug08_FD_60382 | JGI IMG/M metagenome (GOLD analysis project Ga0007854, IMG submission 60382) | Freshwater microbial communities from Crystal Bog, Wisconsin, USA - CBH12Aug08 | ecosystem: Environmental > Aquatic > Freshwater > Lake | place: Crystal Bog, Wisconsin, USA | collected...
GGGGTCGAGGTGCAACCTGCCAACGCTACCCATAGGGTTATAGATTCCCTGGGCGGCGGGATGTATTTCACTATAGACCGGCAAACCTGCGGGCTGGTCGAGCGGGATGGCGATGCCTTCATCAAGGAAATGGATGCTTGGCAGGCGGAAAAGTCTTGGTATCTCCGCGAAGTCAATGACGGCAAGTGCAAATCCTGCAAAAGGTGGAAGAAAACCAAAACCAACGGCATACAAGGGCTGGTGGTATCGTGCGCCCCGTGGTGGTCTGACACGATTTTCGCCGCCGCTGAAAGTGGCGAGCCGGAGCGCGTCAAGGAGTTTGCCAGACAGGCCGCGACGGAACTCAAGACGGTCATCGAGAAGCAAACGCACCGGCAAGTATTGTCGGTGCAAGCGCATTTCGACACCCGCCACCTGCATTTTCATGTCTTTAGTACGCGCATAGGTGACGACCATAAGTTCCTGGCCGGCACGAAAAAGAAATTCGGGCTGATTGGGCCCTGGGCTTGCGGCGTGTTGCGTCAAGGCAATGCCGGCGTGATACCAATGGAGTCCACCAACTACCGCCAAGCTGACTTCATCCGTGAAAAAACGTCCCGGCGCATGGGTGGTCTGCCGCCGCTGGACTGGTCGCTGTGCCTCGCTTTGGATTTGCTGTGCATGACTGCGTTTGGAATGGCGGGAAGCGGCTCCGCATCCCCCCGCCTAACGCGGTCGTTGCAACTCTACAAGCGGGGATTGCCAGAGGTGGCCTTTGCCCGCCTGCTCGGCCTGCAAGATGCCGTTACCCGCGAAGTCGCGGTGTGGAGCAAGCACATGGGCAAGACGCGAGACTATGCGCCCGCAGAGATTCGCGTGGGCAGTCGGGTCAACGGTGGCCGCGCCATCGGCTTCAACTGACTAGAAGGCGGTTTCTTGCATAGACATCCTGCTAAACGGCGCGTCTTTCCCCCTTGCCCGCTATACTGACACTAGGGGGGTTCCCGGTGACAGCGACGGGCTTGGCTTTGCCAGCTTGCTCAAGGGGAACATGGCCGGCTGCCCTGCACCGGGCAATAGCTCCGCTTGAATGTCATTGTGCGTAAGCAACCATTGGAAAAAGTCATTGGCGTTCTGGATGGTCAAGGGCTTTTCCCGGTTTGGATTTTGTCCGTGATCCAAATAGACGGCCACGTCCCGCAAAGTGGGCGAGAGAATCTTAAAGGTGGCCACTTCCATTGGTTCCGGGTCGCTGACATAGAGATACCACGCGCCGCGCTGGTATCGTAGTCCCCTCACACTCTCCGGGAAGACGGTCAGCGCCTCCGTCTTGTTGTTAAACAGTATCGTCATACACCATAGGCCATCTGTCACCCTCCGGGCAGTCTTGGCTGGATTGAACGTAACTTGTGCAGGTCAAACCAACCAATTCTGCCGGCTTGGGGGAGCGCAGTCTTTGGAGTTTCGTTTGAGGGACGAAATTAGAAAGCTCTAAAGTCTGCGCGACGGGGTTATCCCTAAGTCTCGTTTTGCAAGCTCTCTAATTTCGGTAAGAGCGGCTTTGTATCCTTCGCACTCATGGTCAAAATACTCGAACCTTGCACATGACTGCCAGTCTAGCTGAGGTCTTGAATGTAAACGTGCTAGTGCGTCAGCTATTTCCTGTGAAATTATGAAAGCTCCTACTCCAGTCGCTTTGCGAAGCTCAAGCGTCGCCTGCCGGTAGTCCTGCATAAGCTGTGCGTTACGCTCTGGTGTAATCTCAACACTCGTCAATGATTCGTCCGACATCGCTTCGCAATACTCTATTGCATTATGAAGCGCCTCAACTATTCGTGAGTAGGCTTCGGCTTTTCTCTGCCACCATTGCTCTGCCCGAAATCGTTTAAGAGAAAGTCGAACTGTAATAATGGCGGTGCAAATGGCTACTACCAGTGATGGAACAATGGTGGTAAGAAGCGCCGTAAGCCAATTCGGCATAATTTAGCCTCTAACAATTTTGCGACGAAGTAGCAAAAATGACAAGCCGCCCAATCCAGCCAAAGTCAATGTGGTAGGTTCTGGAACTGATTGGATAAAAATTTCTCCATTTGGCGAGCCATCTGGACTAGCAACTCCAGAAACTTGGATAAGTGTTGCAATCGCAGATGAGTCAATATAGGAACTGCCGCCACCACCACCACCATTCCAACCACCTCCGCCCCCTCCGCTGTATCCACCTCCGCCGCCGCCACCACCATAGCCACTCGCACCACCACCATAGCCGCCGCCAACTGGGCCACTGCCACCGCCAGCCCCATTTAAGAAGCTGGCTCCACCGCCAGTATAACCACCGCCGCCGCCATTGCTGATAAAGCCGCCCCCTCCGCCGCCGCCATAGTTATTGTTATCACCTCCGCCGCCGCCAGCCCCGCTAGAGCCTCCCGCCCCGGCGTAATTCGCGCCCCCGCCGCCGCCACTGGTTCCAGTGGATCCAGAACCGCCACCGTAATAGCTTGCACCACCACCACCGCCAGCAATTAGCAACGGTGAACTACCAAGAGCTATAAAACTGCCGCCGCCGCCGCCGCCGCTGTTATTTACTCCACCGGTTCCGCCAGTCCCGCCGACCAGTAATGTGAGGGTTGTGGTGGTAGAAAAGTTAAACTCGGCTCCCATTTCGGCTCCTAGTCCGCCAACACTGGAACCTCTACCGGAGCCGCCCCCTTGTGCCCCGTAAGCAAAAATATCGTAAACGCCTGGATTCAGCGTGATGGTCGTTTCTGTCCCGGTAAACAAGTAGCTTTGGCCTGAACAAGCAAAAATTCCTAATTGCAGAAAAAAGCCGGTCGCCATTGGCAATACCAATCTTAATTCTTGTTTCATAATTGTGGAATTTGAACTTGCTGGCTCTAATGTCAAATCTAAATTGTCACTGTCCACGCCCGCCGGTTCCCGGCACTACACAACTCTACACCCCCTCTTTAGAGGGGTGTAGAGTGTGTGCCGTGAACAACCGTTTGCAAACTGTTGTTCGTGAACTGCCGTGAACAAAGAATAAGCCAGTGTTTATAGGGGTTTTGTTGCGATTAGGGGTCTGGTAAAAAATGGCCGGCTCGTGAACATCGCGTGAACAACTGTCCGCGCGCTTTCCGCGAACAAATGAAACCCCTATAAACACTGGCGGTTTTGCGGTTTTCGGGGCGGCTTGTTCACGGCGGATTCTGGTGCTTGCGTGAACGGTGGCGAACAAAAAAATGCCCCAGCTAGGAGGTCTAGCCGGGGCTGGGTTGGCTACTCTGCCGGCGGTTCGTGGGTGACACCCCGGATGTGGTCAGCGGCCTTTTGCGCCTGTGCCGCCGCTTTGACGATTAGCTTGGTGTCGGATTTGAGCGCCTTTAGCCAGCCGGCCAAGTAGGACGCACTGGTCTCAATCGTGCGCTCAACGCCTGCATAGCCGCACAAGTAGGCACTGCCAAGCTCTGCCACAAGCTCCTCGGCGCTGTATTCCTCACTGCCAAAGGTGGTCGGCACCAGCCGGTTTAAGCGGTCTTTGTGGCCGGTGCTGTGGGTCAACTCGTGGTAAAGCGTTCCCCAGTAGTCCGCTTCGCTGTTAAAGCGTGCCTTGTCCGGCATACCTACACAGTCTTGCGACGGGTCGTAATATGCCGCCGCCATGCCACTCTTAATCTGTGGGGCGTTCTTATAGCCTTCCACAATCAAAGCCGGGGCGGTGGGTGGCTCTGGCGCAATGGTCGGCGTGTCTTTCAAACCTTCCACCTGTGCCACGTTAAAAACGTAGTAGTAGCGGAGAAACGGCACTTTTACCTCTTCGCCGGTCTCGCGGTCTTCAATGGCAACTTGTTTCCAGAAAACGACGGGGCAAGCCTTTTCCCCCCGGCGGATGTGTCCCCCGGCCTCGGTCGCCTGCTTAAAGGTCAGCCAAAACGGGCGTTCATACTGCATCGCATGGAGTAAAAACGTGTTAATCCCCCGGTAAAACTTCTTACTGACTAGGTTTCGCGGCATTCCCCGCGTAACTTTCCAAGGCTTGCTCCAAGGAGCCACGCCGTTTTCCAGCATAGTGCAAATCCGCTCGGTGATTTGCTCATAGATGTTGACCTTATGTTCGATCCGAGTCTGGAGGCCAGTCGTTTCCGTTGTATTGATGGTTTTCATATTGGTGCTTTTTTTTACCTACGTTCGCTCCTTCATCTATCGGCCAGTCACTAAAAGGCGGAACCGCCAGCCTTCCCTCGTGGAAGTGCCCTTCAGAAGGTGCCACGAACGGGCAGGCTGGTTTTGGCGGTGACGCAGTGATGGCGATAGCTGAAGGTGGCGAACAAAGGCACCTGAAAACATTTTTATCATACAAACACCCTTGTTTTACGCGGCTATTTGCCGCGTCTAACTGGCAATTTGGTATCTTAGCCATTTTTTTAGTAGAAACTATCCGCCTAGGTCTCATAATAATTCATGGAAGCTATATCTATTGAATACGAAGAGGGTCTTAGGCGGGCAGTCACTCAACGGGTGATTGACGGCCTACACGACTTATACGGCGATAAGTGGGAAGAGGAGTTTAAGAAGAAACGGGCGGGCATACCCACTGACTACTTCCGCTGGCACGCCTGCATGAGTGATGAGGCCATGAAGGCGGTGAATTCCCAGTATGTTTTCCCGTCACTATCGGTAGGCCAGTTGGAAGCGTTGGTAGCGATGGAAAACGAGGAGTTGAGTAATACGCTATGTGCGTATTACAACGACCGCCTGCCGCTGGGCAAGAAACCCGTTGCAAAGCCGGTAGTGACACCAGCGCCGACAGAACCTGCAGTAGCTCCGGCAGAGGTTCCCGCCGTGTTTCCGGTAGAGGCTCCTGCCGTGATTCCGGCTCCCGCGCCAGCGGTGGCCGTAGCGCCGCCGCCGGCACGCAACGCCCTGGCGGATGCGGGTTGGTCGGTTCGCGAGCTGCGGGCTAGGCTCTTGAAGCCGTCTGATACCTTGGTCATCAAGGGGGTTGGTTCTGGCGCTAATTCACGGGGCTACCTCAATTACGGCAGTGCCGCCGTTATCAATGCTTACGCCGGGGCGGGCAAATCAACGATGCTAGGCGGTCTAGGTGTGAACTTCGCGCAAGGGCTTCCGTTCCTAGGGCAAGACCCGCTGAAACCTAGGAACGTGCTGATTCTGCAAAATGAAAACGATGAGGACGACGAAGCCGAATTGATTGATGGCGCTATCCGCTGGAGCGCTCGCCAGTCGGGCAGGTCAATCGAGGAAGTCGAGGCAATCGTGGATAAGCACCTGATTATTGCCCGCCGGCATTGGGCAGACCATAGGCCGGATGAGCGGGTGGATGCGAATAATATGGGTGAAGTTCCAAAACGGATTCGGGCAATGGTCAGGGCTTATAGGGCCCAAGGCTGGCCTGTGGAAGTTCTGTGCCTAGACCCTTTGCTAGGGTTCTGGTTTAACATTCTGGACCAGGCGGCAACGCAAGAATGGTTGGTGAACCATTTAAGCCCGGTGCTCCGCGAAGAGCGCTTGGTCGCCTATATCACGCACCATATCCCGTTGCGGGAAGTGGGCGGCGGCAAACGCACGGCGGCACAGGCAACCTATGCGGGTTACGGTGGCATCATCGTTCCTGGGTGGGCGCGTGCCACCATCAACCTAGCGCCATCAGCCGATGACGAAACGGTCTTCGAGTGGACTTACTCCAAGCGCAGTCGCAAGCTCGGTAGTGCCGTCAGTAAGGTCTGGTATCTCAAGCAGGCCAGTGAAGTCTCGGAAGACGGTCGCGAGTTGGTCTATTGGGAAGAGTGCGGCCAACCTACGCCGCCAGTAACGGGCAAGCAACTTCGGGCTATGGGCAGGGAGCAGGCCAAACTAGATGCGGCCAAAGAAAAGGAGAAAAAGACATTTGAGTGTTTATCGCGCCGGGTAGTCAGCGAGATGGGGGACGGAATCGTCAAGGCCGGTGTCTTGTGCGAAAAGGACGGCCATATCCAGCGCGTATGGGGGTGTAAGCGCGTTAAGGCTTATGAAATCTTGGATCGGATGGTGGCCGAAGGGTGGCTTACGGCTGGTGAAGGCGGCGGCTACCGGAGGGAAAACCGAGACAAGGCATTTTAGAAAGGAACACCTATGAAAAACCAACACGAGCATTTTGAACACGCTGGCGGGACTCCGGCTGTCGGTCACGAATCCGGCGAGGACACGGCCATCGTCGAGTTTGATTTTGAAACCGTGGCGCGAAATCTCGACGGCGTAGCATCCGATGCGGAGTCGGCCAAGCAGGAGGTCTTGTCGCTGGCCGCTTCCGGCCTCGCGGTGTTGCTCGACTGGGTTGACGAGGTGTTTATCAGCCGGGGCGGGATTGCCATGCGCCCGGAAACCAGCCGCAACTGCAAATCGCTCATCCTCCGCAATTATGTTCGTGGTGAAGGTCTGACGCTGGAACAAATCGGCGGATGTGTCGGCATCGCCAAGCAACACGTCAGCGAAGTGTGGCTGGAATTCTGCGAGCGGTTCCACGTCACCAGCGCAAATTCCAGGGCGCGGATAGCGCGGCGGGCACGGTTGCAAAACAACTAGGCTATGGATGCACCGCAAGGCAATCTATCCGAATTGGAACATCTGCGGCAAACGCTGGCGGAAAATCTCCTCGTCTCGCCGCATCTGGCCGGTCGCATCATCGTGGCTTTGGAAGCGGTAGCCAGCGAAAGGGGCGAGCGATGGGATTCCGTACCGGCTAACCGGATTCACTTGGACTTGTCCGAGGCGTTGTTGGAAGCCTACGGCGAATATAGCCAACGTAGCAAAATGGGATTGTAGAGATTGCCAATAGACAATTCTGAGCATTAACGGCTCGCCAGTGGTTCAAGTTTTTGACTCGCCTTTGATTTCTCCATACATGTCCAAGAGCTTCGTCATGTCATCAGGCGGCAATACTCGTCGTGCATTCTTTGCTTCAATTGAAGATTCGCGAAGGTCGTTTTTGGTCTGGGCGGCTTCTGCGTTCGTCGTCTTTGGCAGTGCAATTAGTTTTATGTCGTTGCCTCTGACTATGTGCGCGGTGACAAGGTTCGTGATTTGCTCAATCATTTTTTCAGGATGCACTGACATGACACCACTCTCTACAGCCTTTTCGTGTTGTTGTTTGATTCGCGCTTCAATGGCCATGCCGATATTATTCAGCATTTCTCGGTCACGCCCGGCTTCACCGTCAATCAACTTCTGGTTTCCAAAATATGTATCTGTGATTGGTTTCAATAATTTCTTGTAGGCTAAATATGCAACATAGCACTTGAAACCAGTGGCAAAAACATCAGCCAAGTTGACCGCAACATCAACATCCAGATTCACGATAAAGTCTATTGAGCCATTTTGGACTTCTACTAGGCGAATATCTTCTGGCGATTCACTTTTTAAGAGGCGATGATATAGCGGTAGCACACGATTCCAAGCCGACAAGGTCTTGGTGAGTTCTTTCAAGCTACTTACCGTTGCTATGTCTTTAAGAATGATGGAAACCAAAGCATGCTTGGTATCAGACAATTGTTTGACATCCTTTTCAACATAAGAAGTAATAAAGGCTTCGATTTTGACTATTTCCGCTTCATTCTGTTGCAACTCGGCTTGTATTTGTTGAACGAGTGCGTGCAACTTTGTGAAAAAATCTGCTTGGGCAATAGTCTTGTTTCCTACCAAGCTGGTAACGTCACCTAAATAATTTTTTTCTGTGAAGGGTCTGACTTTTTGGGTCGGAAATAATTTGTTCAGTGCATCGGGCAAATCGCTACCATGAATCTTTTCGAGTCCATCACGCAACTTTACGGCGATTTCGCGAAGGGCAATGATATTGCTTTGGTTGGGTGGAACGCTTTGAACAAAGTCCGTAACGTCGCGCTTGAATCCAGAATCAATTACACGGATTCGGAATTCTGCAATGTAGTCTGCAAGTGTTTCGATATTCATAGTAATGCGTTTGATTTTATTTGGTCTGCGTTGCTTCTACCATTCCTATTTTTTCGCCGTGGGCTCAATTATTTGACAGGTGCGATTGAATCACAGTGACGGCCATGATGTCGAAGATGCCGCCTATGTCCGTGTATTTGGCGTCGGCCAACTCGTCATAGCGCCCGCGTTCCTGATAAACGTCCTGTATCTCGCCGTTGACCTGGCCGCGATAGGCTCCCTCAAGATAAATCCGGTCGTCACGGTGGGCGGTGACGGTGTTGCGTATCACCGGGTCGGCGGCTTTTTCTTCCGTCACCTGTTTGATATACAAAGCCTCTTCGTCGCTGATATTAAACTTGGCTTTGATTTCCGTTATCATGTCCTGCACGGAAACTTTTTTGGGGGGCGGGCCTGCGCCTTTCTTGCCCTGCCCCGCCTTCGGCTTCACCGCGCCGCCGGCCTTCGTTACGCCTTGGTACTCCACCGCCGCCCGCACAACTTCCGTCTGCCGGATTTGCTTCATCAAGTCGGACACGCTCCCCTGTTTGATGAGTTGCTTGCCGATGTAATCGGCAAACGCGGCGAACTGCTTTAACTCCGGCGCAAACGAGAAAAAGCATGACATGAAGTGGAAGCACTTGACGTAGCGGGCGAGCAGATAGACAAACGCCTTGCGCGCCTCCGCGTCCAGAATTTTTTCTTGGAAGCGGGTGCGGAGCGTTTTGATGGCGAACTGCACTTGCGCGTCGTTGCCGGTGGCTACCAGGTGCATGAACTCGTCGGCGTCCTTCTGCGTGAAGACTCCCTCGGCCAAAATGTCCGCGTAGATTTGCGGGCATAGCTTCGGGTCGGGGTCTTCGGGCGGGAACGGCGTGCCCTTGCGGTATTTCTGAAACGCCTTCAAAATGGCGGCGGCGTTGTTGGTGAAGTCCACCACCACCACGTCTTCCTTGCCTTCAATCTTGCGGTTCAACCGCGATACGGTTTGCACGGCGTTCCGGTCGGCAACCGGCTTGTCTAGGAACATTCCCGCCAGCAACGGCTGGTCAAAGCCGGTCTGGAATTTATTGGCGACAATCATTACGCGGTAGTCATCGCCCTCAAACCGTTCTTCTATCACTTCGCCTTCCTTCAACTCATTGACGGCGTGTTCGTGGATTTCCTCGTTGGTTTCCGGGTGCGTAAAATCCGAAAAGGCATAGAGCGCCTTGTAGTTCGCTCCGCGCTCCTTCAACTTTTCCTTGATGATGTTAAAATACCGCAGACCGGCCACGCGCGAACTGGCAACTATCATCGCCTTGGCTCTGCCGGCGATGAGCGGCATGATTTTCTCTTCAAAAATCCGTAGCATCACCTCGGACTTATATTGGATCAAGCCGTCGTCTTGGAACGCCACATTCATCAGCGCCTTGGCTACCACGCCTTTGGGATAGACTTTTTCCTCCTCGTCGTGCGTGGGGACGAAATGGCAATGAAGATTGTAGAGCGTCTTGTAGGAAATGATGCTGGCGGCAACGTCAACGATGTAACCTTCGGCGATGGCCTCGGCCTCGGTGTAGGTATCGAACGGCTTGCCGAAGAGCTTGACCGTGGCCGGCGATGCCGTCGCGGTAAAGGCCACAAACAACTGATTCACGTCATGCTCGGCGATGACTTTTGCTATCTGCTCCTCCGGGTCGGTCTCCGGCGCTTCATCGTCCGGCTCATTGGGCTTGCGAAATGGCAGGCGATAGGACGCGGCCATCTGGCCTTCCTGCGAGCGGTGGGCTTCATCTATCAAGAATGCCACGCGCAACTTTTTCAACTCCGGGTGTTTTTGCAACTCGTCCAGAACGTAGGCCAGCTTTTGCTGGGTCGTGACGATGATAGGCTTGCGGTTTTTAAGGAAGCGGGGCAGGTCTTCCGACTTTTTGGCGATGCCCACAACGTCTTTCAAGTGCGTGAACTTCTCAATGTCGTCGCGGATGTTTTTGTCGAGCGATTTCCGGTCGGTGAGAATGAACGTGATGTCCACCAGCTTTTCACTCGTGCCGGGCTTGTAAAGACTGTGCAAATGGTCGGCCAGCCAGCAAATCGAGAGTGTCTTGCCACTGCCGGCGGAATGGTCGGCAAGGTATTTTTTGCCGATGTCGCCCTTGGCGGCGAAATGCGCCGTGATGTCCTGGGAAATTTTTCGCACCAGCCGGGACTGGTGGTAACGCGGGAACAAGGTGTAAGCCGGTGTTGCCGGCTTGTCGTCCTCGGCGTCCCGCTTCGGCACGCGGATGAGGAAAAATGAAAGCGCCTCTAGCAACCGCTCCTTGGACAGCACTTCACGGTATAGGAACTCGACCGGATACTCGTCGGGATTCGTCGCCGCATTGGTCAGGCCGGTGTTATGCCATAGGAAATTTTCCTCGCGGCGCGGGTCGGTGGCTACCTTCACGTCGCAAGTGTCGGCGGCGATATACAAAAACGGATGCTGGAAAATCTTGTGCTTGTGGTCGCGGGTGACGAACTGCTCAACGGCGTTATGCACGTTCTGGTTGGCCTCGTGCTTCAACTCCATGTCCACGATGGGCAGGCCATTGAGGAAAAAAACAAAATCAATCTCCTTGTTCGTCTCGCCGAAATAAAAATGCGGGCGGAAGGTGATGCGGTTTTGGGCGTAGCCATCGGCTCCGGCGCTGGCGGCGGAACGGGGCTTGGGGTAGAAAAGCCTGAACGCCAGCCCGCGCACTTTCAAGCCGTCCCGCATCAATAGCCAGAGCGGCGTGTGGGCAAGCTCCTTGCGGAGCGCCTTGAACACCTCGTCGCGGGCGTCCGTGCCGTAGTCATCCGCAAGTTTTTTCAGCGTGTCGGCCTGGGTCGCCTTTAGGAACGCCCAAAGGTGGTCTTCGGCGATGAAATGGTCGGTGTCCGTGATGTCGGACTGCTCTAGCACGCCATACTTGTGCTTGCTGACAAGGTAGTCAGCAATGTGCTTCTGGAAAACCAGCTCTGGCGCTTGTTTCTTTTTAGCCATGTGCTTTGAGGTGTTGCACGTCGGCCTCGGCGATCCGCCGCTGGCCGGTGACGCACTCGTGAATAAGCGATTTGCGGTAAGCGGTCAACTTGGCGATTTGCTCCTCTATGCAACGTCGCAATGTGGTCTGTCTCAAGTTGCGCTGTTCAATGGCGTCAACGATTTGCCGTTGCACTTGGATTTTTGGAAGTGGAACACGGATTAAACCAAGCTCCTTGTGGCTTAATCCTTGGCGGGACGCACCTGTAAACGTAGAAAAGATTTGGTCTTGGCCGGCTGGTGATGACAAGAAAGCGGCGAGATACTTGTAATCAATTTTGTGGTTTGGGCGGATAACGCAAACGTGTTGGTTCACATTTCCTTCACCAAAGCCAATGGGGACAAATGAGCATCGGCCAATCGAAGCGCCTGTGATGTTAAGCAAAACATCCTTGGAGCGCAGTTGGCTACCAGACATATCTGCGTGTGTTTCAGCGGAAATGTAAGCAACATCATCGAGTCGTAAGCCATCAAAATGGACATTCTGACTTCGTAACAATGGGATTCCTGCGTCTAGGTAGCTTGCCGCGCCGCCTTCTGGTGTGACGCCACTGGTTATTTTTTCAGTAACGTCTTTGACTCGTTCTACCGGCGAATCTTTGTGCTTTGTAAATTCACTGTCTAGCGTGGACTTCCGAAACGCCTCAAGCGCTTCTAGTTGCTTGCGCTTGGCTGATACCGCCGCGTCTATCGCCGCGCAACTGGCATCCAGATACGCCGCGATGCGCTGTTGCTCCGCTGGCGGGGGGAGTGGAATGTTAAATTGAGAAAGTTGCTTTTCCCAACTAACTCGCGGCATTTTTGCACCGTAGGCAAGTGCATTACAGCGTTCAATAAACCACCGCGAGCCTAGACAATAAAAGAGAAAGCGACTTGCAATACGCTCTGGCTTGAAGGCAAGAATTTCTCCGGTGCATTTGCCGTCAAATTCTGCTTCATAATACTTTTCAAGATAGGGCCGCAGTTTTCCGAAAAGAACGTCACCTCTTTCAAATAATGTAACTGCGCTTCCTACTTCAAGAGTATTGCGCCTGTTCAGGATTCTTCCAGTGCCTGATTCCATGTCTTCAAGCTCAAGATAGTCTTCATCCGCGTTAGACTCATCAGTTTTTTCATTACGAAGCGAGACAACATCTTTCAACCGGTCAAAAGTCCAGTGGGTCGGCAACGTGTCGAGAAAATTGTCGTGGTGATTGCTCATTTCTCGGTTGCCAGTCCTGCCAACATTTTTTCCGCGTCCTTCTCTAGCTTCCAGAATTCATTAAGCAATTCTTTCGCGGGCGTGGGCGGCTGGTAGCGGTAAAAGTATTTGTTCGGCAAAATCTCGTAGCCTAGTTGTGGGCTGTCTTCCCAGCGGATGATAGGCTTGGCGATTTCCCGCTCAAGGAATTCCGGGATGTCCTCGCCATAGGGGATGTATTCATCATCTTGAACGTAGTGCCGGTGCGTCCATTCCACGGCAAGTATCTCGTCCGCGTCGGCGAATGCCGCCTTGAACTTTTTAGCGGCGTTGTCCTTGGCGGTAAGGGTCAGTTCAATGGTGGATTCCTTGCCGCCCTTCTTCACGCGGGCGCGGAACGTCAGGTCGCTGGCGTGAAATTCCAATTCCTTAGCGACGGTGGCGGCGGTGAAAGATTTTTCGTATGGCTCGGTCACTATGGCCGGCTGGTCATTTTCATCCGTCTGCCAGAACACGACGGCAACCTTGTGATAGGCGAAATCCTCGCGTCGGAAGATTTTTACCTGCTCGTCGGCGTAACCCTTGCCCCAACCCTCGCGGTAGCGTGTCTCTATCCAGTCTCGGTGCGCGTCGGTCATGCGATTGCGCTTGTTGCCAAAGGCTTTCGGCTCTTTTTCAAACTGCTGGCGGGCGTCAATGAGCATCACCCGTCCGCGATGACTGGCCGGCTTGTCATTCCGCAAAAGCCAGATGTAGGTGAAAATTCCGGTGTTGTAAAACATCTGGTCGGGCAACATCACGATGGCATCGAGGCAGTCACTTTCCAAAATCCAGCGGCGGATTTCGCTTTCGCCCGAACCGCAATCGCCATTGGACAATGGCGAGCCATTGAAGATGATGGCGATGCGACTGCCGCCGTCGGCTGGCGGTATCATCTTCGCCAGCATGGTCTGGAGAAATAGCAAAGCGCCGTCGTTGGAACGCGGCATACCCGCCTGATAGCGGGTCGCCTTTAATTTTACTGCCTCGGCTTCGTAGCCGTCCTTGCCACCCCAGGTCACGCCAAAGGGCGGATTGCTCAACATCCGATTGAAACGGTATTTGCCTTCTGGCAACTGGTCGCCGGGTTCCTTGCCCTGCGGGTCGTGTGGAATGAGCGAGTTGCCTAGAAAGATTTTCGCCTGCTGGTCGTTTTTGATGAGCAAGTCGGCCTGACAGATAGCGTAGTTGGTGGGCGACAATTCCTGGCCGTGGACGGTGACGAATTTTTCAATGCGGTCGCGCTCGGCTGGCGTCTTGGCTTGGTCTAGCAGGTGTTCCTTGCTGACTGACAGCATGCCGCCGGTGCCGCTGGCGGGGTCATAAATTGAAAAATGCCGGTCGGGGATGGGAATTTCCAGCAACTCCACCATGAGCCGGATGACTTCGCGCGGGGTGAAGTGTTCCCCGGCCTCCTCGCCGCTCTGTTCTGAAAACCGCCGTAGCAATTCTTCGTAGATGTAGCCCATTTCCAAGCCGGATAGCTGGTCGGGGCCTAGCGCGAGTTCCTTGTATTGATTCAGGATGGGAGCAAGCCGATTGTTCTTTACCATCGTGCCGATGGTGGCGCGATAGTTGAAATGCTCAATGATGTCGTCAACATTTTTGGAAAATCCGTTGATGTAGGCGCGGAAGTTTTTTTCCAGCAACGCCGGGTCTTCCTCATAAACCGCGCGGAGCGTCCAGTCCGTCTTGTTGGAAAAGGGCGACTGCTTGGGATTTAGCTCAAGCTCCTTAACCAGCTTGGCAAGTTCCTTTTCCTTCAAGTTGGGGCGCTTGGCTAGAACCTCGGCACATTTGGCCTCGCGCCAAGCCAGCAAGACGCATTCAAGGCGGCGGATGACGATGATGGGCAGGATGACGCCCTGATACTCGTATGCCTTAAATTTGCCGCGCAACCGCTCGGCGGATTTCCAAATCTCGTTGGCGAGATTATCGAGCTTGGCTTTATTGATGGCGAGCGACATGGCTTGCAGTCTGCCAAAATCGCGGCGGCGATGCACTCGTTTTTAACGCCCGCTGGTTCGTGTGCCTTGGGTGTCGCGCGGATCGCGCGACATCCCGCCCCGGCTGTGCGCAAAGTCTGGAAACACCGCGTTTTGAGGCCAAAACGTAAAAAATCGAGCGCGTAGGATTGATTCTGGCGCGTCTTTTTCGTCTGCGAGGGGTAACGACGCGGCCGTTTTGAGGCTGAAATTGACCGCCTGCGGTAAAATCAACGGCGGAGCCGAGTGCTGTCAGCCAATGCTGGTTGGGTTCCGCCCGTGCCAACGCTCGGCAAGTTCCGGTGCGTGGCTGGCTCGAATGCGGGGGACAGCCGCAACGGCAGTCATGCGCTCGTTGCGGTGTCGCCGGTTCTGTCCGCGCTCAATCAAAATGCGGATAGCCCGCCCTAGAATCCAGCCTAGGGCGCACGCATAAGCCAAATCTCTAATCAGTCTGCCCATTTTGTGCCTTTCTCTCGTTATACTCTTTTCTCTTCTTCATAAAATACTCATGCAAATTCAGCTTTTTACTCACGTTCTCCATGTGTTGCATGGAAATGAGGATGTTCTTGCCATCGGCATTCTTAAATATCACGGCGTCTTTCGGCGCTTTCCCGTCCGCTTGTGCCGCCAACATTCCCATGTCAGAAATCCACCGCACTGCGCCATTGGCAAACACCAGCTTAACACACCGGGTCTTTTTAATCCGTTCTGCCGCGTAGGTCTCGGTGTTCGGGTCGGCAACAGGTGAAATGAACTCCGGCGGCGCTTTAGGATATAGCTCAATGCGCTGGATGTTCTGTCGGATTGCTACCCGCAACTGATACCGGCTGGCGTAGCTATCCCCCTGGGCAAGTCCCCGGATTAAGTTCCCTGCATCAATTGCCAAAAATCCCTCAATCCCCTTTATCTCCGTTTTGAACTTGCTGGCTAATCCACGCAAGACCTGGCGTTCTGCCTCAATTCCCTGCACCTTGGCTCCAATCTCCGGTATATTGGTAGCCAACTTGGACAATTCAAGCAAACCATTCAATTCTTTGTTTAGCTCCTTCATTCTCCCAGCTATTTCATCCAAATCATTCCGCAACTTGCGAATCTCTGCGCTCTTGCTCTCTGTCAAGCTGCTCCAATCCAAATCTGATATAAAATTCAATACCAACTTTTCAAACTGCTCGTACTGCCAACTGAACAAAGGCGCCTCAACATTCACACGGCGATAATCGGAAACTAGGTATTTCCACCCTTTGCCGTGGTCTCTGTAACACATGGTAAACTTCGGATTCTCTCCATCTTTTAGCAAACCCTGAAACAAATTAGAAATGCGTTTCTTGCCAATAGGTCCAGTACTTCCAGCCCTTCTGTTTTGCGCTCGGAGAAAAACACTCAGCCCAATTATCTTGGGATAATAATCCGCTATAGGGGCAGCTACCGGCTTGCGCTTGGTGGCTAACGCTTTTAAGTCCGCTTGGTCTTTGGTGCTATAAGGATGGTATTCGCCAATTACTGCACGGCTATACAAAATCTTAGTAATATACGAATGGTGCCAGCCTTCCGAATGGCGTTTCTTTTTCCCCCAATGCGGGACTTTATGCTGGTTAAACAACTTGGCTATGCGATACCTTCCCCAGCCACGGTTCCACAGCCAAAATATCAACCTCACCTTCTTTACCCGTTCCGGTATGGGCTTGAATAACTTCTTGTCCTTGTCGTATTCCAACCATCCGGGACATATTGGCGATATAGGCGTTTTGTCGGCAATAGCCTTCTCCCGCTTCCGCTTCCATAGTTCCGAGAGCCGGTAGGCCTTGTGGTCGCTCTCGTCGTATGCTCTCATCATTATGACAATGGACATCATCAAGGGCATGGAGTCCTTCTCCAAAGACTTTTTCGAGTACCACTGTCCATCTATCAAAGTAACTATCTCAACACCTAGATTGAGAATTTGGAGGAATTGCCCCAAAGCTGTTGGCACGGCTTGGCGCGAAAGTCTGTCAAGGCTCTCAACTATGAGGATGCACTTGGGTATTTTCCCTGATTTTACCCCTTCGATAAACTTTGCCAACTGCCCGTCTTCCCCTACATGCTGTCCCTTGGATGCGCTCTTGCCATCATCAACTAACTGCAAGTTTAGATCCAAGCCATTTTTGGCGCAGAACTCCTTTGTTCTGGTCAATTGGCGCTCCCTGGAATCCCCGAACCGTTGCGGCCCGGATGACCAGCGCAGATAGGACACGGCGGTTTTCATGCCGAAATCCATTGTATATCGAGAACTGGCGGTATTGCAATACATACAGGACGTTGTGGCCGCCCGCCGCCGCGATTTCCAGGGCGCGCTTCACATTTTCCTGGCCTTTGACTTCGGAAAAATCCATTTCGTCATCGGGCGGATGCGCGAAGATTTTCGCGATGTC
>Ga0007854_10001211_pt1 | contig 16566 bp, 9 predicted proteins | sample CryBogCBH12Aug08_FD_60382 | JGI IMG/M metagenome (GOLD analysis project Ga0007854, IMG submission 60382) | Freshwater microbial communities from Crystal Bog, Wisconsin, USA - CBH12Aug08 | ecosystem: Environmental > Aquatic > Freshwater > Lake | place: Crystal Bog, Wisconsin, USA | collected...
CTAGTACACGCAGTAGATAACTGCGAAAGTGGCCACGGCGAAGGATTTAAGAAAATAGCCCTAGATGTTGGTCTCAAAGGACCCATGAGAAGTGCTGGGGCAGGCGACTTCCTAAAGCAAGACCTCATCCGAATTATCGAAAAACTAGGGGCATTCCCTCACGGCAGACTAAGCCTACCAATACCTACAGCCCAAAAGGCACCTAAAAGACCGAGTGCAAGGTGCTCAAAATGCGGTTATGAAGTGGTTATGCTTAGAAGACATCTTACATTAGGCCCTCCAATATGCCCTAAGGATATGGAGGGGATGGTAGAGATCGGGGATTGGGATTGAATATCTACTATGATTAATTAAATAATGATTATTTTAATAAATGTCTAACTTGAATCAAAAAGAACTTAATTGGGCCAAAGAACAGATTAATGTTATTGAGGCTCCATGCAATTTAAGAATGCTATTAGATGCAGGCCCTGGCACAGGTAAGACTGCTACCTTATGCGCGCGAATCGCATGGCTTATTGATAACTCAGACATTAATCCAAATACCATTTGGGTGATTAGTTTCACGCGTACTGCAGTCAATGAATTAAGGAATCGGATAAGCAGTTATCTAAAAGACCCAGCTCAAGTTTTTGCTATTCGCATAGCAACTATTGATGCATATGCTTGGTCCATACAGTCAGGCTTTCTTGGAAATGCAGCATTAAGTGGAACTTTTGATCAAAATATTAAGAGCGTAATTGATTTAATAAAAGAAAATCAGGGAGTTTTTGAGTACATAGCATCTGCATCTCATTTATTTGTCGATGAGGCCCAAGATGTTGTTGGACCGAGGGTTGAGTTGGTGCTTGAGCTCATAAATGCTATGCCTGCAAACGCAGGGGTCACTATATTGGCTGACAGTGCGCAAGGTATTTATGAGTTTGCTAGAGATGATAATTCTGATTCCATGAGTGGAAGCTTGCCTGATAATGTACTCAAATATATGCCAAATTTTGAGATCAAGGAATTAAAGGAAATACATAGAACTGAAGATCCAATATTAGTTAATTTATACAGCAACGGCCGCGACTGTTTAAGGTCAGAAGCGACCCCCATTAAAAAATTTAACCTAATTAAAAAAATAATTACAGAATCGAATCACGGGGTTTCAAAGACATTTTCAGAGGATGTAGGAACTCTAGACCTAAGCGACAGCGATGCATTTTTTCTATTTAGAAGTAGGGGCGATGCTATTAAGGCTGCGTGTGAAATTAAAGATGCTCCTTTTCGTTTAAGGATTGCAGGACTTCCTAATGCAATTCATAGTTGGATTGGCATTATTTTTTGGGATTGGTTTGAGGCCGAGATTTCTGCTGATGATTTTAAGGATCGATGGTTCAAGAGAATTCCAGAAGATTCTCGTTTCAGCAATGATTCATGCTGGCAAATATTAATTAGGAATTTTGGAAAGTCATCAAATTATGTAGATGTTCGTGTAATGAATCAGAGGCTTTCGGGAATTTCGCCTCCAATAGAATGCTGTGATATGGAATATGGATTTTCTGGCCCTATATTGGGGACAATTCATGCGGCAAAAGGAAGGGAGGCAAATTCAGTTAGGCTTTACCTTCCAAGTCCACAAGACTCTTGGGCATCTAAATACTCGAATAACTATGAAGAAGCGAAAGTCTTATTTGTGGGCGCATCACGTGCCAAGCAAAAACTATATGTTGGAAGTTCGCCCAAAGTATCCAGTAGAAACTTACAAGGAGGGCGCGCTTATACAGAAGATTTGCTTGTGCAGTCAAAGGTGAATATGGAGGTTGGTCATTTAAATGATGTTGAGGCAGATGGCTTAGTTGGACAAAAACTTTTCAAAACATTACAAGAAGCTAAGCAGGCTCAAAAAAGGCTTGAATCTATTGCAAACCGAAGAACCTCTGCAAAAGTCTTCATTCACAATACAAATTATTTTGATTACCCGATTTATTCTGATTCTTTTGATGATGCGCCAATCTGTTATCTAAGTCAGCGATTCAAATGGGATATGAAAAAAATGGCAAAACAGTTTCATTGTAGATACTACAAAGGGATGACTAAGGGGGTAACGATCCTAGGGGCTAGAACACTTGCCATATCAGAGCAGGACTTATTGAGACCAGGGCTTTGGGAGCCATGGAAAACTTCTGGGTTCATGCTTGCACCAATACTCATCGGTTATCCAAAAATTAACTTTTCATTTAATCCTGTTTAATTCTTCAATTAATCTTCACATTAATACCGGGTAGAGATAAATATGCCAAATAACATAATTTCGGCTATTGATGTACGAAAGTCAATTGTTAGCAGGCTTGAGCAAGATTTGGTAGGTCCGCTTTTAATTGATGAGGTTCTTGAGGCTGAAAAAATTAGACCTTCAGATGTCTATCTATCTGGGATTCTTTGGCCTATTGGCGATCTCCTGGGCGCCGAAGATGATGATGGTTCAAGTGGTGATGATGAGGAAGATGAGAGTCCAAGCACGGCAACAATAACAGGCATGCAAAAACCATGCACTATGGGTATTTCATTCGCCACTAGTAGCGCTATTGATCTATTTAATGTTGACGTTGAAATATCTTTTGCTATTTATAAGCATTTCCTTTTTAAAAATGAGGCTGAAAGAAAAATTAATCGCTGGGAGCGAAAACCTTTTATTTTTCATTTGCAAGTAGACTTAAAAAATCATGCTGGCAAAACCTTTAAGTTAGAGCATGCTGATCTTTACGCGTCTGTTGAGGTTGCTGTGAGAACTGTTACAACTTCTAGCGGAACTTTATCAACCATTACTTTAATTAATAGAAGTACAAATAGTGAGGGTGATCGTAATTCAAACGAAGAGCTATCATTATTTCAAACGTCAATAGTGATACGACCAAGAGAAGGCACATTAATAATTCCTAGGCCGCTTAGCCAAATTTCGATTGATTCTGATGAGAAATCAAATCGATTGCTTTACCGAAATGTCTATGAATTTGCAGCCGGCCATCAATGTTCTGTTTCTTGGAGTGCTATTGGTAATAGTGCATCTTCGATAAGCACTACTTGGCTTCCAAATGCTCAGGTTCCTGCTTATAAGGAGGATGGCGATGTTGTATTTAGAGAGTTAGTAGAGTCTGGATATCTAGATGCTGAAAAATTGGCAGAGTTATCAGATGATGAGCTAATCTTTGGTTTAAACAAATTGGCCGACTCATATACTACTTGGATCGATAAGCAAAATCTTGATCTAAATAATCTCGAAGGGGAGTTATTAGAGACTGCAAAAGCTCATATTACTAGATGTAATGAGGTCTGCAATAGGATTAGAGATGGTATTAATGCATTCGGAAAAAACCCAATTTTGCTCGAGTCTTTTAAATTGGCTAATGCAGCCATGTCATTGCAGCATAGTTGGAAAAAGAATTCTTTTGGTGCCCCATTGCCGTTATTGCGATGGAGGCCTTTCCAGCTCGGCTTTATCCTACTTGCAGCTCAATCTACCTGTGATTTGAATGCCCCTAATCGCGATGTGCTCGATTTATTGTGGTTCCCAACTGGTGGCGGTAAGACTGAAGCATATTTAGCTTTAATTGCAATGCTTGCATGGTGTAGGAGGCTCTCGAATGCTGATCCTGATGATGGTGCTGGTAATGCCGCAGTTATGAGGTACACCTTAAGATTGTTGACAGCTCAGCAATTTGAGCGTGCTGCCTCAATGATTTTGGCCTGTGAATTAATCAGAAAAGGGCTTGCAGCTCCTCGTAAGCATCGGCCACAACTCGGCCGGATACCTTTTTCAATTGGCTTATGGGTTGGTAAAGATGCAACGCCAAATAATTTTGCTTCAGCTTTGCAATTAAGCGGTACTAGAGGTGGGTCAAGTGCTGAACAAATTGATAGTTGCCCATGTTGCGGATCAAGGGTTAGCTGGACATATGACGAGCAAAATGAGGAAGTTAGAGCAATTTGTGAAACTGCCGACTGTGTCCTAGGCTCTGCATTTGGTAGATGGCCAATATATACGGTTGATCAAGATATTTATCTACATTCACCAACGCTTTTAATAGGTACAGTAGATAAGTTTGCGCAACTTCCATTCAGGAATGATTTGGCTACATTATTTGGCTTTAGAGGGCCTAGATCGACAGACTTAATTATTCAAGATGAATTACATTTAATTTCTGGCCCGTTAGGTACTTTAACTGGTTTGTATGAAACAGCATTTGATTGGTTGCTCGAGAAGAACGGGATTAAGCCAAAAATAATTGGCTCAACTGCAACTATTAGAAGGGCCGAAGAACAGGTAAGGGCTCTATTTGATAGGAGTAGTTGTCAATTTCCACCTCCAGGCATTACCTATGAAAATTCAGGATTCGCTGTTGTTGATTATGATAAGCCATGGCGTCAATACGTAGGTGTGACTACTGCAGGACGTTCAGCCAAATTTGCATTGCAGGCCGTTGCTAGCTCCCTATTGCAGTCGGGTGGGCCCTCTACAGTTTTTTCTGATAACGATCGAGATGGATATGCAACATTACTTTGCTACTTCAATTCATTGAGGGAGTTAGGCGGTGCAATAGTACAGATGCTCGATGACGTTCCAGACTCCATAAAGTTATACAGTCAAAGAAGGAATGAAAACCCTCGGGTTATTAACTTGCCCCAAGAATTAACTTCACGCGTCTCTCAGAAAGAGATTATTGAAATATTGTCAGAGTTAAAAAGACCACCGAGCAGTAAGGATTGTATAGATGTTGTTTTGGCAACTAATATGGTCAGCGTTGGCGTGGATGTTCCTAGGCTTGGCTTGATGTTGGTTAATGGACAGCCTAAAACGCGCTCAGAATATATCCAATCCACTAGCCGGGTAGGTCGATCGAGCTTCCCTGGCTTGGTAGTAAGCCTTTTAAATTCTGCTAAGGCTCGCGATAGATCACATTATGAAACTTTCCCAACATGGCATTCAACAATTTATAAGGATGTTGAAGCTACTAGCGTTACTCCATTTGCATCTCGTGCTCGTGATAGGGCCTTAAAGGCAGTGCTTGTTTCTATGATAAGACACGGATCTGAAAAAATGCATAACTCCCCAGATTTATCAAATGCTAGCGATGATTTTTTAAATCAAGTAGTAAGCGCCATTGAAAAACGAGTCAAGTCTGTTGACTCTAGAGAATTTGATAGCCTCTCCGAAGAATTAAATGAGCTGCTATCAGATTGGGATGCTCTCGCCCCAAGTCAATATTTAATGAATAGATACAAGCCAAAAGAAAGATCCCTCATTCAGTATGCCGATGATCATGCAAAGAGAATTGCCTCTGGCCGGGCGCCTGGACTATCGTGGCCTCTTATGAATACCATGAGAAGTGTTGAGCCATCGAGCAGGTTTAGGATTGCTGAAAGGCTTTCTTCATTTAGACCTGGCATTAACTTGAATGATCAATCACCTACAGGTGATGGCAACGCAGTTGCTGAAGTGGCTAAAGATGTCCCAAGGTGGAGAAAAGGAAATGCCTGACAATCTTATTGGGGAAGTACGCCGCAGTGCGGTTGTAATGACATATGCTCCAGGTTCTATCATGGATATGAGGGCAGATGGTGGACCCGTATCTGTTGTGTGCGCTGGCTTAGAAGAGTGGGATTCAAGTGCGCCGTTAATTGGTAATCTCAAATACCAAAAAATTATTGAACGGAGGTTATGTAAAAAATTAGATAAAAAATATTTTAGACTTCCCCCTGTTCTTGAGGATGGCGCGAAATATCCTCATTCTGACAAACTTGATAATTCGGCACTAGTTGGTAGACGTTTTCCTGAGTGGCTTCAATGTCCAGTTTGTGAAGTTTTGAAGCCGGCAAGTAAGTGGCAGGCTGACCCAGGTAGAGCTTATCGTTATTGCCCGCAATGTACGACTAAAGAACCGGGCAGAAAAAAGATTTTTGTGGTCCCAGTAAGGTTTGCCTCAGCATGCAATATGGGTCATCTCGATGAGTTTCCTTGGTACTTTTGGGTTAATCATAAGGTTGATTGCAAGAATAGCCAGGAATATAAATTAACCTCTACAGGACCCGGTTTAGCAGGTTTGCTTGCTAGATGTTTAAAGTGTGGAGCTTCGCGCTCTCTTGACGGGGCTTTTAGTAAAACAGCATTAATTGGTTTATCTTGCCAAGGCAAAAGACCTTGGCTTAGAAAAGATGATGTCCAATGTAGTTGTACAGGGAAGGACGGAAATTATCGAGTAGTACAGCGTGGTGCCTCAAACTTGTATTACCCCGTTCTCGAGTCTGCGCTAGATATACCTCCTTGGACTAGGAATCTCGAAAGAATTTTGGGTGACTACTGGGATGTTCTTAGTGATATTCCTGACCCAGACGATCGTCTTAAATATATCCAGATTTCCGATACCTTGAAGGCTGTCTTAAAAAGAGAAAATATCAGTGCGGAAAAATTGGCAAATACCTTTTCTGAGATGGTTGCTAAATTAGATCAGGCTGATCTCTCCGAGATTAGGCTTGATGAGTACAGGGTATTTGCATCCGGCATGACTGAGAGAGATCCCGAGTTTGAGATTTATCCTGAAAAGATTCCCAATGACCTGTCCTCATTTATTTCAAGTGTCGTTAGGGTCTCCAGACTGCGTGAAGTACGAGTAATTCGAGGCTTTACTAGGATTATTCCTCCATATGATTCTGAGGAATTAAATATTGCTCCAATATCTGTGGATTCCTTAGATTGGCTTCCTGCTGTTGAGGTTCGTGGTGAAGGCATATTTATTCAGTTAAACATTAAAAATCTAATATCGTGGGAAAAATCAGAATCTGTTATTGCTCGATCAAAAGTCGCAGAAGAAAGTTGGGGCAAGGAGTGGGCCTCAAGAAATGAGGGCAAAGAGAAGCCATTTGAGGCTTCTCCAAGACTATTACTTCTACATTCATTTGCTCATGCGTTGATTAGGCAGCTAACCTTGGAATGTGGATATTCATCCGCTTCCCTAAGAGAGAGAATGTATGTTTCTGAGGGGGCTGATGGAATGGCTGGTGTTCTCATCTATACATCCACACCAGATTCGGATGGTACCTTGGGTGGTCTTCAGCGACGTGCCATGCCCGACTTGCTAGATTCAACTATCAAATCCGCTATTAAGTCATTGCAATGGTGTTCATCAGATCCCCTATGTATAAATGGAGAAATGGCCCTTCTTGAATCGCACTCTGTAGCTTCCTGCCATTCATGTGTGATGGTTCCAGAGACATCTTGTGAATTTCATAATAGATTTCTTGATCGAGGATTGCTGGTTGGAAGTGATCAGGAGCCAGATCTTGGATTCTTTAGAGCTTTAATTTAGAAAGTCTATCTATGGCATTAATGTGGCCAAGAGAGCTGCCGGAGTTGATTAAATCGGATCCTAGAAGGGCTGCTGAAAGACGGGTCTATGAAAAACTTTCTAGGGTTTTAGATGACGATTGGTCTGTTTATTATTCGCGACCATGGTGGGGCATAAATTCAAAGGGCGGCGAAATTGATGGGGAGGCTGACTTTATAGTAGCCCATAGAGAGAAAGGTATTCTATTTCTTGAGGTGAAGGGGGGTGGAATTTCATTTACACCGGAGACTGGGAAATGGCAAACCAAAGATAGAAACGGCATTACACATAATATTAAGGACCCAGCAGTACAGGCGAGTGCTTGCAAGCATCAATTTTTAAATAAATTGAAAAAAATTGATACTTGGCCTAATGGATATATTAGATTCAGGCATGGTGTAGTGTTTCCAGACTCAAAATCATCTACTAGTAACTTAATTACGCTAGGGGGGCATGATGTAGAGCTATTTTGTTTTGCGGATAAGTTTGAGTCAGAGTTTCATGATTGGATAGAAGAAAGAGTTAGAGTACACAATATTGAATCCCGAGGTGGAGAAATTGGCCCAGGTGATATTGGAGTGCAGTGTTTAAATGCCCTAATTGCGGAGCCTGTTCATTTAACAGTTCCGTTACGTAGAGAGGTGGAAGGCGAAATTGCACAAATGGAGCGATTGCTCACGGGTATGCAGCTTGCAATTATCAATATTCTTTTATCAAAAGATAGGGTGCTTGTTGAGGGAGGGGCTGGTACGGGGAAGACAGTCTTAGCTATTGAATCTGCAGTTAGAGAATCGCAAGGCGGAAAGAAAATTTTGTTTTGTTGTAAAAGTGGCCCCCTTGCAAAATATATATCCTCTAGACTGGAGAAGTTTAATAATATAGAGGTAAAAACGCTCGATGAGCTGGAGTCTCTTTTGTTTGGTTGTAATCTATTGGATTTAGTAAAAAAAAGTAAATGGGATGCTATTTACTTAGATGAGGGACAAGACGTTGATTCGGATTGGTTGGATCATTTTAATTCCGTTAAAAATATTCCTGTAAAAATATTTGCCGACTCAAATCAAGCCATATATCGCAATCGAGATGATCTTGCAACTAGAATGAATGCCATCGCAATCCCTTTAGGCGTCAACTTAAGAAATACACAGAAGATTGCAACCGTTACTGAGCATTTATATACAGGCCCTCTCATTCAATGCTTTGGGCCAGAGGGTGTTTCCCCATCAATTTATGAGTGTGATATTGATGAGGCAAAGCAAAGGGTATTTGATTTGATCTACAAGTTGAATGCTCAAGAATTAATACCATACAGCATGATTAGTATTTTGGTGCCAAATGCCGAAATACGGGAAGAAATACTCATTTTTTTAAGTAAAAGAAAAATTCCTGCTGCTGATGCGATGAGATGGACTGATAATTCAGTTATTGTAGAAACGGCTGGTAGATTTAAGGGTTTGGAATCTCCCGTTGTCATCCTATTAACTGATCGTATGCTTTCTAAGAGTCAAGAGCTATCATATGTTGCAGTATCCAGAGCACGTGCGAGATTATTTGTTATCGGAGTTACAAAGGGAACCACATTAGGTAATGCTCTAAATGGATAACGAACCTAAGTATATTTTTTTAATTGCCTAATTCCTATATTGTTTATATTGAAAGTTTTAATGAGTAACTTGAAGTTAGCTGTTTACGAGCATTTAAATGCCATTGCCATAAAATTCTTCCCAGAAATGATTCCTGATCATCCTGCAATTGTTGATCATTGGTTGCATGCTATCGTACGCAATGAAGCTCCTTTTGGAAAACGTAGGGGCGTAACGCTTAACAGGCTGCTCTCTAGGCTCAGAAAATCTGAGGTCATTGAAGGAGTCGGAGAACTATCAAAAATATTAAGCGAAGCACCAATCCCTCACAATTCTTCACCTAAATTCACCTTTATTGATTTATTTGCAGGTATCGGTGGTATGCGGATAGGATTTCAAGAGGCGCATGGCCGCTGCATTTTTTCTTCAGAATTTGAAAAGAATGCCCAAGAAACCTATTTATTGAATCATGCTGAAAAACCTTTTGGGGATATAACAAAAATTGATCCTAGGGATATTCCAGCTCATGATGTTTTATTAGCGGGTTTTCCTTGTCAGCCATTTTCTCACGCAGGTTTGAAAAAGGGGATTAGAGATACAAGGGGGACGTTATTTCATAATATTGCAGAAATTTTAAAAACTAAGAAGCCAAAAGTAGCATTATTGGAGAATGTAAAAGGGCTTATTAGCCATGACCAGGGCTATACGCTGCAAACTATCCTAAGGACGTTAACGGCGATAGGGTACCAATGTAATATTTCCCAAGATGTAATAGAAGGAGACTCTCTCAAGACTCTTCAGGCAGAGGCTAGGAAAATGGTTTTAAAATCAACTGACTTTGGTATTCCCCAAAATAGGCAGCGTATTTACATAGTACTTTGGAGAAAAGGCCTTTCAAAAAACTTTTCCTATCCGGAGCCTATGGGGAAAGATGTGACGGTTGGCGATATCTTGGAGAAGAGTCCAGCTTCAAAATACACAATTTCAGATCGACTTTGGAATGGTCATAAGCGCAGAAAAATTCAGAATAAGACCAATGGGAAAGGTTTTGGTTATGGATTGGTATCAAGTGATTCGCTCTATACAAATACCATTTCCGCAAGATACTACAAGGATGGGAGTGAAATATTGGTATCTCAAAAAAATAAAAATCCTAGAAAATTAACCCCTAAAGAAGCATCTTTTCTTCAGGGGTTTCCGCCAGAATTTATTGTTAACCAGTCCGATGTTCAAGCTTACAAACAATTTGGAAATAGTGTCACCGTTCCTGTTATTGCGTCTCTTGCAAAACAAATCAGAATCCAGCTACTAAAGGTTTAATAATGTTAATTAATCTAAAGCCAATTGGCGATGATCTGCAATCTTTATTTAAAGAAATAAAAGATTGGCAAGAGCTTAAATTTACTCCCGAGATAAAAGAAGAATTAAAAAAGATATCTTTTATTAAAAAAGTAAACGACTCCAGTATTTTTGCTGCTACTAGTCGAGATGGGTCGTTACACACAATTTTTGTTAGTCAATACGTCTTATATGCTCTTTTAGCTAAAGAATTCGCAACTAATTTTTACAAATACATAGAAGTATTAGATGGGCTTAAGCTTCAAGGGTTGGGTAATGCAGAAATTCATACATTAATAGTCAATAGAGATATGAATTCCCCCTACCTTATCCAGCTTAATGAATTAGAAAAAAAGTTTTTTTATCAGGTTTTTAATGTTGAAGATCTATGGGGTGCTAAGCAAATTTTATCTTCAACTAATGATAGATTATCCATGAGGTCGGGGTCTGATTTTTTTGGATCTGTATTATTAAAGTTAGTTAATATTCCAGATACATCTAATGGAATCTTTGGGGAGTTTATATATGAACTATGTGAGCATCGTGACGTATATGATTCTCTTGAGAAAGCATATTTAAAATATTTGCCAATCATCTATAAGTCCAAGAATAGAGGTGCATTTGCAGCATCAGTACTAAGATTTTGTTACCAGTATGATAGATTGCACTCATTAAAGGATGTATTGAAGCCCAATGCAGCCCCTGAAAATATCACTTTGGAAATGGGTGATTACAGATTAACCAGTATTTTTAAAAAATCTAGAACTTTATTAAATTCCGCAGACTTAAGTTCGGGTGATAAGCCTAGGTACTTCGATGATCCGATTTTTAAAATTGATGATTATTACTACTATCTCTCGACAGAGTGGACGGCTGGTAAAGATAGAAGATTGGATCTTGATAGTTTCAAAATTATTATTGAAGCGAAATATCCATTTTTATTCGTAGACTTTTCCGAGGAGGATATTTTTATCCTGAGGCCATCGAGCGCTACTGATTCGCTTACTTTGGCCTATAAATCAGGGGGCTCGAATGTAATTTACTTTGGCCCCCCTGGGACTGGTAAGAGTTATAGGGCTAAAAAAAGCACAGAAGGTTCTAAAGTCACCACCACCTTATTTCACCCTGAATATTCTTATTCTGATTTTGTAGGCTCTTATAGACCTGTAATAGGCCATGATAAGACTGCTCCCGAAATTGAGGGCTACGATCTTAAGTCAATTCCAAGGCCTGTTAACTACTTTGAATTTGTTCCTGGCCCCTTGATTGAAGCGTTATCAGATGCATATTCGAATCCAAATGATGTTGTCTGCTTGATGATAGATGAGCTAAATCGCGGTGAATGTGCCGCTATATTTGGTGATATTTTTCAGTTGCTAGATAGAGATGGCATGGGGGTAAGTGAGTACGGTGTTGATCTAAAGCCAGAAATAGTCAACTTTTTCTCTAAAAAAGGCATTCAATACGACATCAAAAGTAATGGGAAGCTGTATTTTCCATCGAACTTTTCAATTATTGCCACGATAAACACTTCTGATCAGTCGCTATATCCAATAGATGCAGCATTTAAGCGAAGGTGGGACTGGGTTTCCTGTCCAATTAACTTCAATGAATTGAGGCTTAATTATCAATCCCGCTTAACTATTTTTGACGGATCAGTTATTTGGTCATGGGAAGATTTATTAACAGCCTTAAATCATTTAATTTCAAAAAACCATATGGAGGATAAGCAGCTAGGCCCCTGGTTCATAAAACCCAATGTTAATAGTGAAATTTCTTATGAAACTTTTTTAAATAAGTGCCTATTTTACTTATGGCATGATGTTTATAAAGATGATCAGTTCGGGGATGACTCACCATTTGAATTATCTGAAGATACTAATTCCTTCTCTAGTCTTCAGGAAAAGATGAGGACCGGTGGTCTTGCTGCTGGATTTAAGGGTGAATTTCTATCTAAAGTTTCTAGATGATGGCCATCAAATAGTTAAGCCTGAAAGCAAGCCAATCTAATTATGGCCCTTGAAATTCCCCACCTTTCAATCGTTGTTTGCGGTGATAGAAAGGATTATCTTGACCAAGAGTATGGCCCTCACATTTGGAGAACATTAGCTGATAATGGATTCGCAGAAGGGAAGAGTATTGGCGGCGTTGGATTCTGTCGGGATTTCGAAAATAATCGCTTGATTACTGTTCTCCCCAAAGCATTTTCATCTTCTTCGGCAAGGAAATCATTTGGTGCATCAGAGTATATAAAAAAGCAAATTTATCAATTAATTCGTGTTTTTAACAAGCTTAATAGGGCTGATTACTTTGTAACTGATGCTAATGCTGGGGCTAATTTCAACAATAAGAACTCTGATCCCGTCCTTGATTCCTTGGAAGCTGCCTTAAAAATACGAAATGAATTCAGAGCTAATGGCCTCTACTATAAAAAAAGAAAAATTAGACAGTTAACTAAAACCAATCATCAAATAAATTGGCCTTCAACGATTAACCGAAAGCTGCCGGTTCTTGATGGGGGGGAGATTTTTTATCCCTCAATGATTTATAATTCTCGCGCCCATAATTTGCAGCACCCAATGTCTGACCTCCATCTCAACTGTTTAAGAGAAATTCTTAAGTTAGTGGGTGATAGATCACTTGCTTCTTTACCGGAGACCTTATTTAATAAATCACTATCCTCTATTAAAAACCCCAAAGCCCATATTCGGGATATTTCGCATGATGTTTTTGATGAAAGGGGTAGAAAGCTTTCAAAATTAATTGAAGTTTATTTGGGTCACGGAAGATTGCAGCCTAGCTCAATTCAAAAGAGAGATGACTTATTGGGCTATACAGCTAACTTTGAAGTTGTGTGGGAGAGCATTCTGAGGAATTTATTCGATCGAGGCAAGTCAAGGAGTCTTCCAAAAGGTCAGTGGTTTGCTTATGAGACGCCATTCAGCGAGATTTCGGGGATATCTCCTGTAATAGATGGTGAAATATCATCAGACACATATTCCGCTTATATTGATGCAAAAGATTATAGGGCTAAAGCAGGCCTTCTCTTCGGGAGTCCAAATGACCATTACAAACAAGTAATTTATAGACTTCTAACCGATCCAAATTTGCCTGATAATTTTTTTAACATACTGGCTTTTCCAGGCCTTGGGCAGAAAGAATTATTCAAAATTAATGGTTGTCATAAATGGGCCCAAATCCCTAATTCCACGGTTTATGAAGTTAGTGTTGATTATGAGTTAGCTGTATCAAGGTGGCTTGGCGATGTAAGTTTCAGCATTGATAGTGCTGTACATAAATTGTTAACTGATTTAAGAGATTTTGAAGTAAAGGTTAAGCTAAGCCAATAAATAGCTGTATTGATGCTGTCATTTATTAAAGCTATGGCTATTTAGTTCGATTATCTTATTGAATGTCATACTTAGCTCAAGTCTTTTTAAATCGTCTCTATAGGGCTTGGAAGATTCATCGTAAAGATGTTTTAGATTGAAGTCGTGGGTTCTATTTCTACCTTCATCACCAAGTAGCTCAATACCAGAATCACTAGTGACTAGATGGTGGTCATCAAATTTAAACATACGATAGTGTTGTGGACGATATTCAGATAGGGTTGTCAAATGGAGGCGAACTTCTCTAATTGACTTATTTTTAAAAGAGGTGCAATAGTTACTTAACTTCTCAAATATCTCATCAAACTCTACAATTTCTCTTCCAACTCTGTTAGATGAGTAGATGTGCAGTATTTTTGGTTTTTCAGAATTTATCTCTGCGATATTCTTGATCAGCCTATGTATACCACTAAGTTTCTTGCCCTTTGACCATAAAAAGTTTTGCACAATATGGGGGTCGCAAACAATTATGTTGGTAGCATATTTGCATAGTGGTAAAAAGCGCTCTTTCCAAGTTTTATCTGGATCGTCAGAATCTGTAATTGGATTATTTGCGAGCTGTTCTGCAATCTCAAAAGCCTGTGAATATTGCTCATAACCAAACATGCAAATCTCATTATTCTTGATAATTTTGCTATGACTTTCCCTTTCTATTCCCAAGAGCTTGTCTTTTGACTCGTCAATGCACCATAATTTTATTTTTTGCGAACTAAGTTTATTAAATTCAGACTTTTTAAGCGCCTCATCAACGCTACTATTTTTTAATTCCTGAGTGCATTGTTTAAAGCAATTTGTCCACAATGCCTTAATCCTTTGGTCAGAAGTTTGGAGGGCCTTAAATATTCTAGAGTCACTCTTTCCTGCTCCAGGAATTACTAGAACTCCATAGTTTCGCCATAGCCTGATTAGCTGTTTGTGCTTCGCAAAGTCAACCCTACTATTGGGGGGTGCGGAGAAGATGTCAGGATCTATGGTGAATGGAACAATCATTTAATTCATCATGTCATTAAATGTTTCCACAAAGAATCCATCAGGCCACAAATCAATGAACTCTCCATCATCATCTAGTCGCAACTCTTGAATGGTCGATCCTTTTTTGCCAAGTGGATTTATGTAAAGAATGCTAACATCACGACTTGATATTTTCTTTTCTCTAATTCTGCGCTGTAATCGTGTTACTAAGGCCTCGCTATGGGTCTCAAGAATCCATTGAATATTATTATTCTTTGCGGCCGTACTAATAAAAAAGTCAGCCATAGACGCCTGTAAACGGGGGTGGAGATGAATTTCTGGTTGTTCAACACAAATAATTCTTGATCCTGGTCCTTTAGAGTTTTCGCTAAGAATCATCCCTTGAACCAGAATGGGCAGAAGTTGACCAATTCCAAATCCCACGTCGGATGGGCCAACCTTTACGCCTGTTCTAGTATCTTTAAGGGTTAATACAATCACATCGCCGGTTATTGGATCACCCTTATTGCTAACTTCAAATGTGTAAGGTATTCCAAAATCTTTGCAACACTGGTTGAGTTTTTTGATGAGAAAGAATCTTTCTCCGCTAGATGATTTGCTTTGAAACAACAGGGGTACAACATCTTCGCCCTTCGATCCAACATAATCGTTCGGCATTCCTTCCATAAAGTAGTACCTTGATGGATATGAACGAAGTGGAGCAAGATAAATTATGCTTGAAAGCTCTCTTCTTAATTTAAAGTCACATCTTTGAAGTAAATCCTCAACACCTCTTTGAAAGTGATACTTTTCATCTCTGGCCCCCATTGAATTTTCTCTATCATTGCGCGAGATTGCTAGGTTTGTTGGAAGATAAGGGGGGGGTCGAGCTCATTCTTGCATAAAACGAGTCCGTACCCTTTCTGAATTTCATGGTTTTAAGAGTTGAAGCGAAAATGTTATTCAAATTTTTTGAACTGCCCACACCTCTTGTATTCATCCTAGTATTCGCATAATCATTCACCATTTTTAAGTCCGTCTGGGGTCCGAATTCAAATAAATCGGCCGCTGCCAACTCTTCTTTTTCATCTTCCCCATCAAGATTTCCTTGGTTAGAGCCTCCTTTAATAGACCTCGATACTTGAATGGCTATGTCCCCAGCCATTACCCTTGCAGTAAATGAATACTCGCTTAATGATGGAAATGAAATGCCCTTGTTGTCTCCCGACTCAAAATTCATTACTACCTTAACAATTTCTGCAAAATCTTCACTTCTTTTTCTAGCGGTATCGGGCTGAGAAAATTCATATTCAAAAGATAGGGTTTTATCTATTTCATGGCGATGAATAATTGATGCATAGTTACCTAAGTCTACTAAGCTACCTTTGGTTATTAGATCGCTATTTACTTTGCTCTTCTGCCCGTTAATTGTTTGGGTCATCATTATTAAGGACTGAATGATTGAGCTTTTTCCTGCTGAATTTGGCCCATAAATCAGCGTTATCGGCGCCATCCTTACGGCTTCTGTTTGGCTAAATGGTTTGAAATTTTTGATTAGTATTTTTTTCAGCATTTTATTTTTTATCCTCTACTTTCATACTATCTCAATCCCCAAGCTCACCCCCTGAGCCTCACCCTATTTACTGTTGATTCATTCAGTCAACAGTTCAAAAAAATACCTCTTTACTCTATTGACATCACCAGTATTAGATGTCATATTGACAGTAATAGGTGTTAGTTAAGTACCTTGACAGTGGTTTAAACAGTGTTTTAGAGGGTAGGGGAATGTAAATGGGCTTTTATATCAATCAATATCAAGGGTTTAGCGGAAATGCCGTGGATATGGCAGCCGTCGCTACTCAATGCGCCCAGTTCATCCAAATGCCTGGTGATCTGGACAAAATCAATGAGCGCCTAGTGCGTTACTACGTTACCGAAGGA
>Ga0007854_10001212_pt1 | contig 16562 bp, 14 predicted proteins | sample CryBogCBH12Aug08_FD_60382 | JGI IMG/M metagenome (GOLD analysis project Ga0007854, IMG submission 60382) | Freshwater microbial communities from Crystal Bog, Wisconsin, USA - CBH12Aug08 | ecosystem: Environmental > Aquatic > Freshwater > Lake | place: Crystal Bog, Wisconsin, USA | collected...
CAACCGTCGACATCAACTGGACGGACGGGAGGCACGGGAAACCGCTCACAAAAGCGGAAGAGTATCTCGCCGCGATGACGCTCAGCAACTACTCCTGGGGCAGTGATCTCCAGCGGAAGAGGCCCGGCTACTTCCTGAGCGGGCCGTCGTCGGCAGACAGTTTGTGGAGGATCGCGAGAGTTGAGTTGGACGTAGCGGGGAGACAACTCTTCACGCTGTCGCCCGTGCAGTTGGCCAGCGGCCTTCCCGACGTCGATTTCTCAGCCATCGACAACAGCCTTCTCCGGCAGAAGCTCGTGAACGACTGGAGCGAAGTCCAGCGATGCCTCGCTAATAATCTGTATTCAAGTCTGATCACAGCCGCGAAGAACGTGGCGGAATCCCTGGTGGTCTTTGCTGTCGGCGATTCGTCGGCGAAACTGACGTTTCAGCAGGGCCTCACTGAATTGGGCAGGCGGCTGGAGGCGAAGAATCCATGCAAATTGCCGTTCGAGTTCCTCGACTACCACCTGATGAGCAAGCTGCGCATCCTCCACGGAAGTACCCACTCTGACCGCGCCGTAGTCTCTGGAAGGCTGATTGAGCCGGAGTTTGCGCTTACGGTAGTCCACGACTTGCTTCAGGTGCTTAGATCGACTGGGGTTGCGAGAACGGCTTGATCCTGGATCTAATTTAGCTCAGGCGGGTCTTCCCTTATCCCTGATTGGAAATGCGGATTCAGCACACGACGGAAGCAGTCTCCTTTGGTCCCGGTGCAGCCTGCGGCGTGTCCCGTTCAGGTACCCCGCAATCACGTCTGACAGAGTGACCGTTTATCTTGTCCGTGGGCAAAGCTTCGAAGGCGGGCTGGAGTCGGCGGATAATGAATTAGCCGAAGGGGCTTCGTGTGCCAAGACTACTTCTCGATCCATGGTCGCCTGACTACGAAGCTCCCATCCAAACTGATGGGGCGGAGGCAACCGCCAACGGCGAAGTCGACCCCGAGGTCGAGACCCGAGATTGGCGACCTATTCGCCCCTCAAAGGAGGTCACCGAGCGACGCCTGTACTTCGTCGATGGCGTGCGCAGGGTGGAAGCGCGTGTCCTCTCGCAAGAGAACGATGGAGCGCTGATCCACGGCTTGTTCGCCAGCGCTGGAGTTGGATCTGTCGTGACGGAGAACGGCATCGCGAAGTACGACAGCGTCGAAATTCGCCGATATCTAATTCTCAGCAGGGGAAAGTGCAAGACGGAAAGCATCAGCGTCGGGAGTCAGACCATTGCGTTCGAGGGTAATTCGAATTCGGGCGATACGCCGGACGAACTGGTCAATTCTCTCCAGAATTTGATGCGGACACGGGAAGCCGCTTTGGCGGAAAGCCTGCTGGCGGACGGCGCGTGCGTCTTCGCCGATGGACCTCTCAATTACTTTTCGGCACCTACGGGCGCCTTGGTTGGCGTCATCAAGCGGATCTTTCTGCCGTACCTCGACGCCGTGCATTTTGGGCTTGTTGGGCAGCTCGCAACTGGAGAGCGGACTCCCCTGTTTTCGATTCGCGATGGCAAATACGACCGGTACGCATGGTTTCAAAGGCTGGCGACCCCGCGCGTGATGGAGCATAGTCTGGCAGGCATCGTACGTCTGGAAGTTCGTGCAGCACTCGGTGTTCACGAGGCAATAGAACTCGCAAACCTCGCGGCCGCGCAGCTTCCCCGGTTCGCGTCGAGCCCCGTCCGAGATCCCCGCGCGCCGCAGAATCTGGTGCCAGTCGGAGCACTTGAAGAGCAGTTAAGACACCGTCTGGGGGATGCTGTCACGATCAGGAGAGCCATTGAGCGGAAGATCTGGGAGGGGGTGACGATTTGAACGAAATCGGAAGAGTATTGGGAACAGCCGACGCGCAGCCGCTCGATTACTGGATTGCCGTGCCCGGCGACAAACTGGTGCAGCTTGACGACGTCGTTGCCGTGGAACGAGCGCTACCGGACGGCGGCAAGGTCGCGATTTACGGCGTGGTCGACATGGTGGTAGCCCGGCACGAGGGGGCGAAACTGGAGAGCGACGTATTTCTTTCACAGCAGGGGATTCTTCCTCTGAACACAGCAGTGAAAGCCCATGTCATGGTGACTCGGGTGGAGCCTGAAATCTTTGTGCCGCCGCTGCCCGGCGATGCGGTCGTCAAGGCCGTCGGCGCGCAGCGCGACCAAGCGCTGTTCTTCGATTCGATGAAAAAGCGGTTTGCTCTCGGTTTGTCGCGCGATCGCGAGGTCGTTTTCGGGAACTTCGAGTTTCTCGATGGCAGCCGCGGCGCGCACATCAACATTTCAGGCGTTTCTGGAGTGGCGACGAAAACTTCCTATGCCTCGTACCTGCTCTACGGAATATTTCATTCCAAAGGTTTGCTCGGGGCAGACAAGGCGAACACGCACGCGTTGATTTTCAACGTGAAGGGCGAGGACTTGCTGTTCCTGGACAAGCCCAACAGCGGATTGAAGCCCGAAGTTCGGTCGCTTTACGAAAAGCTGGAATTGCCCGTCCAGCCATTCGAGAGTGTTGGATTTTACGCGCCAGTCCGGCGTGAGCAGGAAAAGATGATCCCGGATACCGGGACGCGCTCGGAAGGAGTACTAGCCTACTGCTGGACCATCGAGGAGTTTTGTAGAGAACGATACCTGCGATTCCTTTTTGCCGATGCTGACGATGAGACGAGCCACCTGAGTGCCGTCATCGACCGCGTGGAAAACCACCTGCTGCACGTAAACGTTAGGGATCTGGAGGATTTCGACCAGTTGAAGGATTTCATCGAATCGCAGTTAGAGCAATGGGCGGGCAGTGCGGCGGCGGGGACAAAGATGAGCTTTCTGCGTCGCCTGGAAGCCGCTGGTGCACGCGTCGGGCACTTGATTCGCGGCAAGGTCGAAGATCCCGACCGCCATAAGATCGATTGGAAAAAGAAGCAGGTCACAGTAGTGGACATTCACAACCTACACGATCGGGCGAAACGATTTGTGATCGGTGTGATGCTGAAGCGGATGTTCGAGGACAAGGAGAAATCGGGGTCTGCACGGCCTCTGATCTTCGTGGTGCTGGACGAACTCAACAAGTACGCACCGCGCGAGGGGTGGAGCCCAATCAAAGATGTCATTCTCGACATGGCGGAGCGGGGACGCAGTTTGGGGGTGATCCTGATCGGCGCACAACAGACAGCCAGCCAGATTGAGCGGCGTGTGGTGGCGAATTGTTCGTTTCGTGTGGTGGGGCGACTGGACACAGCGGAAGCGCAGCATGGCGAATATGGGTTCCTGCCGGCGGCGACGCGGGTGCGAGCAGGCATATTGAAACCCGGCACCATGATTGTTTCGCAACCGGAGATTCCGATTCCGTTGCTGGTGCAGTTCCCGTTTCCGGCGTGGGCCACGAGGCCGTCGGAGGCGGCGGCGAATACGGCGGAAGACCCTTTCGCAAAGTTTTGAGTTATGAGATTCCTTCACACGGCCGACTGGCATGTCGGCAAGACACTGTTCGGAAAGTCACGGCTTGATGAGCAGGAGCAGGTGATCGCAGAAATCATAGATATCGCGCGGCGCGAATCGGTGGATTGCGTTTTGCTGGCCGGTGACGTTTTCGACACGTTTGCGCCGTCCGGAGATGCGGAGCGCGCGGTCTGTGATGCGCTGGCGGAGTTTGCAGGATTGGGTATAGCGGTGGTTGTGGTGGGTGGCAATCATGATCATCCGCGGAGATTGGCCGCCTTACGCAAGCTGGGCAATCCATTGAAGATTTTCGTTCGACCCGATCCTGCGCGCCCGGCCAACGGCGGCGTGATCGAGATTGTCAAGGGCGATGAGGCGGCGCGGATTGCTGTTCTGCCGTGGGTTCCGGAATTCAAAATTATTGATATCTGCCAGATGATGAAGCCGGAGGATGCTTGGTATGAGGCCTACTCTGAGAACGTGGCGGCGATGTGCCGGTATTTGACTTCGGGATTCACGGAGGCAACTGTCAATATCCTCGCCGCACACTTATTTGCGTTCGGCGCTGAAACCAGCGGCAGCGAACGGGCGGTTCATGTGGCTCAGCCGTTCGCTATCAAGCCGGGCCAATTGCCGAAAGAGGCGCAATATATCGCGCTCGGCCACATACATAAGCCGCAAGAGGTTGGTTCGGCCTCCAGATGCTTCTATGCAGGGTCACCTCTTCAGCTCGACTTCGGAGAGCGGGAACAACAGAAGCGCGTCGTCATCGTTGACGTGAAGCCAGGGTTCCCGGCGGACATCGAGAGCATCGATCTGGCCAGCGGTCGCAGGCTTCGGGAGGTCAGAACGACAATTGAAAAGCTATCTGCGATCCGCGAGGATTGCGGGACTGATTTCCTGCGCGTAGTTGTGCAGTCGGATACGCGGATTTCAGGGTTGTCCCAACAGGTCAGTGAACTGTTGCCGAACGCCCTTGAAATCAGACAAGAGGTACGGGAGGTGGAAGTGGAAACGCCGGTGAAACAGGATCCAGGTACTGTCAAACCGGTCGAATTGTTTGCCCGGTACGTTGCTGAACAGAAGGGAACCACAGCGTCACCGGAGATGCTGGCGAAGTTCGAAGAACTGTACAACGAGGCCAAGTATGCGGCCGATTAGGTTGGAGATCAAGGGCTTCACGGCATTCCGCGAGCAGTGTGAAGTCGATTTTTCTCAATTCGATCTTTTCGCGATCACCGGTCAAACCGGGGCTGGTAAGACGTCCCTTCTTGACGCGATGACGTATGCCTTGTACGGCAAGACCTCGCGGCTGAATAAGGCCGGCAAAGACCTGATCAGTCAGGGCGCGAACAGCATGTCGGTCCTGCTCCATTTCCGCGTCGGTCCAATGGAATACCGCGTTGCTCGCCTGATAAAGGGATCGGCACCTACCGTCGTCCGGTTGGAGGTATTAGAGGGCGAGAAATGGGTTCCTGTATCTGGGAGCATTAGGGAAGTCGATGAAAAGGTCCGGCGGATAATCGGCTTGGACTTCGAAGGATTTACAAAAGCCGTCATCCTTCCGCAGGGCAAGTTTGATGAGTTTTTGCGAGGTGAGGCGGAGGGGCGCCGGAAGGTTCTTGAAGAACTCCTTGATGTAAAGATCTACCAGTGCATGATGAAGGCCGCCAACGAGAAGGGAAAGGACGCGGGCATTCGCGCCGAGGAGCGCACCGCGAACATCGATGCCAGCGCGACTCAGGAGGCCCTGACAGACGCCGCGCGGCGGCTTGCCGAACACTTCGAACAGGAGTTTCACGTCGCTGCGCAAAGGAACCGATTGGTTGCAGCGCTGTCCGTTGCCTTGGCGTTACGCGAAAAGCGGCAGACGCTCGCGACTACAAAAGGCACGTTAGAAGATCTTGGGAGGAAGTACGAAGAAACGACCATAGCGGCCACGAAGGCGCGCGAAGAAGCCGACAAAGAGTCCGACTTGATCGCGGATATTGTCAAGCAGATCGAAGGTATGCCTTACGATGGGAGCGAACATCTTCGTCTTAATGGCCTCCTGCCCCAGGCAGAACGGAGACATAGTCTCGGCGAGCAGTTGACTGCCGAGAAAGGCAAACTGGAGGCCAAGACTGCAGAGGTTGCCGACGGAGCTAGGAGTGTAGAGGCAGCGCGCGTTACGGCCAAAGCGGAGACAGAGCGATTAGGCCTTGCAGACCAACAGCGAAAAGATGCAGCTTTGCGGCTCCAGGATCTGCAGGGCAAACATGGCTCTGCGGACGCCATCAGCCTGACGATAAGAGACCTGGAAAGCGCGCTCAAGGAGGCGGGCGCAATACCGTCGCTTCGCCTGGAGGTCGGCAAGTTAGAGGAGCGGGCACAAACTGTCGCGGCGGAAAGTGACGTGGCCGGAAAGAACAAGATCGAGGCTGAGCATACGCTTGAAGAAGCTGACAAGCTGTATGAGAATCTGCACGCCCGGGACCGCGGTGCGGCATTGCGGCATGAGTTGAAGCCGGGTGAGCCGTGCCCAGTTTGCGAACAAGTGGTTCACCAATTGCCGCCGGTGCCTGATTCGGAAAACCTGGCAAATGCCGGTCGGCGAGTAGCGGAGGCGAAAGCGGCCATCAAACAATGGCAGAGTCGCCTTTCCGCACTTGTGACAGAGGCGCAGAGTATTCCAGGAAAGATCGCGCTAGCGTCGGAAAAAGCCAACCGCCTGCAGCAGCGTGTGGAGGAGATGGCTGCAAGGGCGCAGGTGCCAGTTGGACACCGCGCCGAAGTGGCGATGGACGGCCTTCGTACTCTAGTGAACGAAATCAAGGCTGCAGAGCTTGGCGCCCAACAGGCGAACGCTAACTATGAATCTGTTCTCCAATCGGAGGGGAAAGCGGTCGGAGCGCAGAAGGCAGCGGAACATGAAATGGCGCTCCTGGAGGCGCAAGCAGGAACCATCGGCGATAAGATCGAACAAATAACGCAAGAGCTCGCGACGCTGGACGTGGCCTTGCGAGACGCGCCGGATCTGGAGGAGATCAGAGGACGGATCAAAGTACTCCACGGAGCGCGGACCAAACGAGCTGAGTTGGAGGGGCTGAAGGGCATTCGCGAAGCAGCACTCCGGAGTCTTCAGAATTCTGTGGTCACCCTTAGTCAGGCGCTCGCCAGTCTTGAATCGCAAAAGACAGCAGCTGAAATTTCAATTCGTGGTCTTGAAAAAGATGTTTCGAAAAGCGGGCGACAGCTGAAGAAGACGCTGGGAGACACGGTACTCGCTGACAGCTCTGACGAGGCCACTCAGATTCAGCGGCTGGAAGAGGGCGCCAGAAAAGCCTTGGAAACGGCACAACAAGAGGTCACGAAATGCAGATTTGAGATTGGAGACATCGAGAAGCGAATTGAACGAAATGAGAAGCTCGAACAAGAGATCGCTCATTTGAAAGCGCAAGGCGCGCTTTACAAGGATCTCGGAACGTGGCTGAATGCCGGCAACTTCCAGCAATATCTCCTGGGCTCAGCATTCGAGATTCTCGCAAAGGAAGGCTCCAAGCATCTGCGCCAGCTCTCTGCAGGCAGATACGAATTCGTGTTCGAGGGCGACGAATTCATGGTGAGCGATCATTCCAACGCTGATGAGACGCGATCCGTCAAAACCCTGAGTGGCGGCGAATCATTTCTCGCATCTCTGTCCCTTGCCTTGGCCCTTGCCGAAAGCATCACCCAACTGAACGGTGAACAAGGCGCCGTGAGTCTGGAATCGTTATTTCTCGACGAGGGCTTTTCAACGCTCGATTCGGAGACCCTGACCAAGGTTGCCGACGCCATCGAGCTTCTTCAGGACGGGAGGCGGTTGATCGGTATCATTACCCACGTTCAGTCGCTCGCGGATCAGATGCCTGTTCGAATTGAGATCGAAAAAAACGTCTCTGGCAGCAGGATCGTCTCGCAGGATACAGCCAAAACTTTCGCGGCCTGATTGCACACAGCTGCGGCGGCGAGTCATTCATCTGGTCCGCCGGCGAAACCCAGCCAGGACGCCTGCCGCACTGATGATCAGGTCCTCGCGAACGCTTACGCCGGTAATCCTTTTGGCGAACTCCACAGACCATAGCAAGCGGCCGTAACTGTCCATGACTTGGAGCTGATTTCCGCGCCAGAGGGCAACATCCTCGCCCAGCATCGTTAAGCCAGTCGGCCATGCCAGAGATTCCGCGGCGTTCACGATTTGGTTGTCTTTCATGAACACCAACGTATCCCCGCACCAGGCTGCGCCGACTGTCCCATCGCCCCGGAGGGCTGCCCGTATAGGCCCGTCGCCAAGGACGCGAGCCTCCAATAGTTGGCCATTCTTGCCAAAGCGATACAGTCGGCCCTGAGAAGATCCAACGACGACACCGGCGGCATTGGCAGAGACGAAACTGGCAGTTGGGCCAAGGCCGGAGATCTCAAAGCTCACAGTGATGCCGGCGTTTCCAGTCGCAGCTGTCCCCGGGCGGGAAACGATCTGTTCATAAGCTCCCTGAACCTCGCGAAACTTCGCTGTGGCGTTGGCATCCTTCGGGTTGCGGTCGGGATGAGTCGCCAAGGCCAAGCGTCGGTAAGCAGATTTTACGTCGTCACGAGGAGCGTTTGATGGCAGCCCGAGAATGGCAAACGCTTCTTGGCTGCCTCGGCCACCTCCCAAAGGAACTGTGAATTCCCACCGCGTCTGACGTTCATTGGGCAAGACGGCCTGCCACATAGTTCGACCGTCTGGCCCGATTGCATAGATGTTCCCCATGCTCGCGACCGCGGCGAATGAGCGTCGTGACGCAACCAGATAGGGGCAGGGGCGGAAGTATGCGTTGTCCTGGTAATCGCGGGCGCCCGGCGTTTGCCACGTCCAGCGCTGTCGACCATCCAATCCAAAAGCGTATAAAAGGCCGTTTCTACAGCCGACATACCAGACATCTGGCCCCAGTGCGATTTGAGACGTGGCGTCTGGAACGGATGATTCTGCGGTCACTGAACCATCAGCACTCAAAAACCTGAGAGCAGTCGGGCCTTGGCCAACCGCCGCCGTTCGATGAATTCCGAGGCCGGATCCATTCTCTGCGAAAGCGACGTCACCCAACATGGGAAGGCCTTTGACCCGGCGGACCTCTGACCCGCTATCAAGGTCGTAATCGACAAGTTCCGATACATTCTTGGATGTCAGCAAACAGCGAGCTGCTCTCCCTGTAATCTCGAAGTCCTTTATCGGCGTGTTAAGCCGAACCTGGAACACGCCGTCGAAATTGGAGCCGCCAAACCGGACGGAGTATGCGGGCACCTCAGTGCGCCGCCGTTTCTCAGGCGCGAGCGATCCTGCCGACCGTTCTTCGCAACGTTGAAGACGTTTTCGGAGGGTCTCTTCAACGTTCGCCGGTAGCCCTCGATCAAGCGCTTCGTGAATCACTTTGATCGCCGCGGGAGTATCTTTGGCACGCTCAAAGTACATTGACAGTCGGTTGGCGGTCTCCGCATCAGTGCTGCCCTCTTCGAAAGCGGTGCGCCAGAGTGTGACGGCGTCCTCGATACGTCCGGCGCGCTCCAGAATTCGACCGAGGTCACCTATTGCGGCCCAGTGCCCAATCGTGTCTCCGTCATGACGGGCATTCTTTGCGACCCAGTCAGCCACCATCTCAGCGAAGCTGCCGGCGCCTTCCCGATCGGCACGCCGCGCGTAAGACAACAGAAATTCCGCGCGGACGCCCCCCTTCGCTTCGGGCGCCATGCTTTCGGCGATCCGCCTGAACAAGTCAAAATCACGACGGACTGTTGCCAACTGAAGGTAGTCCGACCATATCGCCGGGATGTCGGTGCGCCGGCCGACCGCCCTTTCAAATACGGGTAGCGCGTCATCAATTCTCTTCTGTTCGAGCAAGAATGCCGCGTATCGTCCAAGCGCGAAGTCCAGACCATCAGGCTCGAACCGCTCGTACATCTGGATACCCTGCTTGAAAAGTGACTCGGCCCGACTCGGATTGTCGGATTCCCAGGCTTGCAGTGCCTCCGATACGACTTCAAAGGGTCGCTTGCCATTAGTCATCGGTACCTTCGATTCGTCGACGAACACTCTACATCATGGGATTAGATTAATGGTCGGGGGCACTACCGCCGCGATCAGGGTATCGCGGGGCGCGTCATTCCTGTGGCAACTCTCTCAGGTCTATCAACGTAAAGCTTTCCGCGGTTCTGCCTGGTTTCTTGGTCTCTCTTCGCCGCAGGACAGCCTGCCATCGACGACCGACCAATTGCTCTTGGTGCATGCGCTCCAAATAGCTCTGACCGAAGCTCTGAGCTACCTTCCCGGAGACAAGCTCATTCCCCGGGTGCGTACGAAACTCAAAACGGCGGGCGTAGGGGACCACTCCGATTAACTCACCTTCCACGGTCACATCCTGATCATCGATCTCCGTTGCCTCCGCTCTGTTGAACGCGCGCTCGACGGCTTGCCGGTCGAACGCCTGATCGACGTCTCCCTCGACGAGGCGAAAGACTGCGTTGCATCGGTATATCGGCCTGAAGAAATCCCGAATGGAGGTAAATACCCGGGGATTTATCTCCTCTGTCAGCCTGATAAAGGGCTCCTCGTCCTCGTCAGCAAACTGCAGCAGGTACTCCGTGGCTTTGTCCGCGGCCTCCTTAAGGGGTGAAGTGAAGAGTGGCTCTCCATCCTGATCCAGTTCTTCAAGCAGGAAGCCAAATGAGCCATGTACCAAGTTCGTGATGTGAAGCTGCGCGGCGTCCTTGTCCCGGATCTGGCCCCGAAGAGACAGATTTCCACTAGCCAGCGTTGCCCAAACCTTCGCGATCAGGTCCTGGTAGGTTGAGATTACGGTAGCCCCGAATTCCGCCTGGATTCCGCGGCTACCGACAACAGGCTCGCCCCCGAAGTAGAGGGCGACCGAGGCTTGTCGCTCCTCCGTCGAATCGATATCAGCCAGTTTCCTCCTGGCCTGTTCCAGTCGCGACTCAAACCCGATGCGGCCAACCAAATCGTTAAGCGGGAGCGATTTCACCATCGCCTCATGGGACGCAACTTCGGCTGAAAGCTCTTCGCGGTCAAGCTTGCGGGTCACAGTATCCCCCGCTGTGTCAGGATTCCGGCCGCGTCCGCATCAGCCTGTGAAACCGCGAGCGGCAGTTCGATCATGCCCTTCCATTCTCCGGTGGCTCGACGGTGCGAAAAGAGGCCATGCCAGTACCGCGTCTGTGAGACAACGCTGAACGGATCGAGGTCCAGATCCACAAAGTAGGCATCGCAAAAGAACCGTTGTTTCGTGGATGCCGAAGCAAAGAGGGCTAAGTTGGTCGCGAAGAAGTTCGCAAAGTCAGCGTCAGCCTTGAAAGCGGGCGGACGCCGGAAGAACGTCACAACGTCCAGATCGTTGGGATCCCTCTGCTCTCGCATCTCGATATGTTCAGAGAAGCTGCCATTCAGCCATTGAAAACCCTCAGATATGCCGATGTTCGCCAGCGCCTGACGGAATGCCAAAAACCCACGAAGAATCTCACCGCGTTTGGGCGAAGTCGAGAAATGCTGCGTCAGAACGTCGATGGTGGTCGGGTATGGCGACGTGAGGTGTTGGTCTGTGGGATCTGCACCAACGTACGGTGGTAGCAGACCCGAGATCGTAAATCCGGGCAGTTGATTGAAGATGACGATCGGGTTGTAGCTGCCCATAACATTAAGCCCAAAGGAGACTCCCGACGAAACCCTTCGGCAGTTTCGCTGGCGCAGTCCTGCTGAGTCTTTTATCCTATTCCATCGGCAGTCCCGGCGGCTGCTCTTCCGCGCGGACAGGGCGTTCATCTGACCGCTTTCAGGACGGCTCCCTGGGCGCCCCAGTGGATCTGACTGACTGCTGCTCTGATCCTCCGTTCAGAAAGTTCAGAAAGGGTTGTGTCGCTGGCAGGGAAAAGCAGCATCTCCTGGATCTCGGGCGCAAGATTCAGCAGATTCATGATCTGCGTGATCCGGGCGCGCGTCACGTAACCAAGCCGGGCAAGGTCGGCATAATCGCGCACTTCGCCCCGCTCGATCATCGCCTGAAACTTGATCGCGAGGGCCATCAGCCGGGTGATCCGCGGAATGCGCGGCGCGGCCGGTTCCAGGACCGCCTCGGGGCGGCTCCTGAGATGAATTGAAACTTCGACATCCACGGTGTTCATCGGTTCCTCTTACTTGCACAATTCTTTGAGACCCGCCGACTTGAAGCTGACGGTAACCTTGCCAGTGCGGCCCTCGTAACCGACCTTCTCGATCAGTTGCCGCAGCAAGAACCCCTGCTCCTGTATGTTCATCGCCTTCCACAACACCTCGAAGGACTCCATGGTCTTGTGAATCTCGCCGCCATTTATGTAGTCGCGTTCGCGGATCATGAGTTCACGCTTGAGGGCGATGGCCCGTGCCTCTCCGGTGGAAATCTGCTCCGCAAGCTCACCCCGTCGACTGGTCTCTGACTTGTGCAAACGCGTCACCTGCGACTTGAAGTTCTTCACGCGGCTCTGTAAGCCGGTCAGTTCTTCCCGGAGTCTGGTGGTCTCTTCGATCGCCCGCTGACGAATTACCTGTGCAGCTTCTTCCAGCACCCGCTGATGGACGCTCACACGCTGAACGCTCGCGATAATCGCATCTTCTACTGCGGGTGCGGAAACAGACCTGGCTGCGCAGGAGTTGTCGCCCGGCTGCTGCGAGCGCGAGCAGACGTAGTACCGATACCGGCGTTCGTTGCTGGACGAATACGTCTGGTACATCGGCGACCCGCAGCCCGAGCAGTAAATCAGCCCGCGAAGAAGTGTTTCCATCCTCGTGCGGTGCCGCTTGTCGCCGTTGACGGAGTTTTGCTTCAGTCGGGCCTGAACCAGGTCGAACGTCTCCTTGTCAATGATTGCCTCGTGTTCGCCTGGATACAGAACATTGTCGACGCGAAGCTGGCCGGTGTAGAGGATATTGGCCAGCAGGTTGTAGAGGTGCGATCGGCCCAGCACCAGGCCGCCGTAGAGCGTGTCGGCCCGCGTGGTCCACTGTTTGTTCCGCCAGCCCAGTTGGGCGACCTTCGCCACGATACTGAACACCGACTCGCCTCCGAGATACCAGTTGAAGATCGAGCGGACTCGTTCCGCCTCGTCGGCGTTGATCACCAGCCGGCTGTTCACCGAATCGAGATCGTAGCCGAGAATCAGGTGCCCGCCAGTCCACTTGCCCCGCTTCCGGGCGGCCGACTGCTTGTCCTTCGTTCGCTCCGAGATGAGTTCGCGTTCGAACTGCGCGAACGAAAGCAGCATGTTGAGCGTCAGCCGCCCGAGGGACGTTGTCGTGTTGAACTGCTGGGTGACCGAGACGAAGGTGGTTCCGTACTTTTCGAAGACATCCATAATCCTCGCGAAGTCCCGGATATTTCGGCTCAGCCGATCCACCTTGTAGACGACCACGCAGTCCACCTTGCCCGCCTGTGAGTCGGCCAGCAGGCGCTTCATCGCGGGCCGCTCCATGTTGGCCCCCGTGAAGCCGCCGTCGTCGTACAGCGTCGGTAGCACCGTCCAACCTTCACCAGCCTGGCTGCGTATGTACGCCTCGCCAGCGTCGCGCTGGGCGTCGAGGGAGTTGAAGTTCTGATCCAACCCCTCCTCCGTCGACTTGCGCGTGTAAATCGCGCATCGGATTACTCTTGGCGTTCCGTTAGTTGTACTCTCCACGTTTGCTCCCTGGCTTGTCGCCCAACCCGAAGAAGGCGAAGCCATTCCACCGGGTGCCTGTTGCCTTGCGGACGGCTGCGCTCAAAGATGAGTACACCCTGCCGTCACATTCAAACCCATCTGATCGGACCCGAACGATGACGTCCCTGTCCTGGTAGCGGCGAACGAGGAGCGTGCCAGCCATAGGGAGCCGCGGATCGGACGCCGAGGAAACTCGCGACTCGATGGTGCGAGTCTCGTCCGGTGCGACCCGCAGAAGATTCCTCGGTTCGCAGATGCGGAGATCGGCGTCATCCGCAATCTCAAGCGCACGGCGACGGGCGCGCTCGCTTAGTCCGCCCAGGGCGTTCGCCTGGATTCGCCAGGCGACCCGCCGGAATAGAAACTGCCTATGCCGGGACCGGCTATCTTCTCCGAAGATCTCCCGGTACGTGATTCTGAGCTGGCCGACGGTCATTCGCCGGAGGCCCTCAATCTGTTCTCGCAGTACGGTGGTTTTGTCCGGCTCTTCTCTCATGTTGTTAACCCGCCGTCACATGAGTCACTCTTCGTCTCCGGAGAGTCAAGTTTGGCTGGCCGGTCCGGGAACCGGAGGCGCAGATGGACGGTGGCGAGAAGATTGGCGATTTCGCGAATGGCGGCGTTGAGCGCGGGATCGTGATCGTGCATGAGCGGTCTCCTGTGTATCGAGACCACCCTCAACGATCTCCGCTTTGCGGTCGAAACGCTCCCTGGTGGGCGTATTTTCTGGGTGCTGTTAACTATATACGCGGGGAAGTGTGAAGTTGTCCGGGTCGGGCCAGACATTTTCTCCGGTGTGTTAACCGGTGTCGGCATTCTCCGGTCCGAGCCGGGAGAAACGGCCTTCGGTAAAGCCGGAGAGGGGTAAACTTGGCGGGGCAAGTCGAACGTCGGAAAAAACGGAGAGAACCGAAAGCCCCAAATGGCCGCCAGTTGGGCACTTCAGGCGGGGACATGCTGTCAACCAAACACACGCAAGAGATAGCAGCTACAGAATTTGGCTCCTCAGGTAGGATTCGAACCTACAACCCTTCGGTTAACAGCCGAATGCTCTGCCATTGAGCTACTGAGGAGCACTGCCAAGACTTCTCTTAGAATACACCATCGACCCCATTTCCGCCAAGGGCGGGATCAGAAAAACTGCCAAGTGTCGGGCTGACCGCTACTTGAGGATCGTTTGGAGCTTCCGGCGCATGTTCGCGTCGGGGTCCTGAAAGAAAATGTCGTCGCCGGGGTGCTGGCTTACGATGCGGCCCTGGCGGTCGACGAACGCCACAATCGGGACAAAGTAGCCCTGGTCAATGGGCTGCTTGAGCCACGCCATCACCGCGGTCTCGTCCGAGTAGCCAACGGGATAGCCACTCACGTATTTGTCCCGAAATGTTGGCAAGCCTTGCCGGGCACCCTTGTCGAAAACCACGGCGAGCACCTTCAGGCCTTTGCCGCCAAACTCGTGCTGGTATACGGACAGTTGTTGCGCGAAGTGCTGGCAGTGCGGACAGCCTGTGTTCAGGAATGCCATCACCACTGGTTTGCCGCGCAGAGAGCTCAGCATCGTGGTGGAGCCGTCTGCCATATGAACCGCGAAATCGGCGGCCAGTCGCGGGGCTGGCTGCGCGAGAAGGGCGGAGGCAGCCACCAGGCCGAAGAGAGCACGTCGGGAAAGGCGCATGGCACGATTGTACCGGGCCCGGGCCCCTACCCGGCTAGGGCTGGCTCCTTGCACCCGGAAGAACCGTGGCGCGGGGCGTCGGGGCCGCCGGAACGGGCAGCGGTTTTCCCGGCATCGCCTGACCCGCGGGAGCCGTTTGGCCTTTCAGTCGCGCCACCGCCCGTGCCTTGGCCGCATCGGAAATCTCGATGAGGTTGTTGACCGCGACCGCCCCGGAGGTGCGCGCGATCCGGGTGGCGATTCCTTTGTGCTGCATCACCGAGGTCTTGCCTTCCAGTGTTGCAACGCCGTCCTTGACGGATACCGTGAACCGTTCCCGTCCGACGGTTGACATTTTGGACTTGGCCAGCTTGGCCTTAATGGAGCGCTCAATCTGTGCGTCCGACAACGGACTGCGGCGGACACCCGAGGTCGGGTTTGCAGCACCTGTCCCGCCAGGGGGCACCGATGCCGCCTGCCCGGGCCCCGCAAGCGCGGCGGCCAGGAACAGGACGCAATACAACTTCGTCACGTTGTTTCCAAGCTACAACAGAATTGAGCACACTGTCTGTACCCCCCGCCGAAAAACAGGGGGTATTCGCGGCAAAAATCCTTGCCCCAAGACTACCAGTCCAGACGATAGATATAGCCGGCACCGGGGCTGTTGCTGGGCTTGGCCCCGGGTGAGATGCCGGCGTCGCAGACGTACATTTTTCCCTGGTACATGTCCATGCCGTGAGGGTCGGGGGATTCTCCCTTTTCCAGCGTTACGACCTCCAGGACCCGGCCGTCGGCCACATCCTGCTTGAGGAAGACGTAGTCGTTGGAGTAGCCCACCCACATGCCGGGAGGATCCCACGCTAGGCCGTGGGGCCGGGTCAGGTGGAGGGGAAACTTGTGGCGGACCTGGAATGTCTCCGGTTCGATCTGCGCGATGACCTTCCACTTGAAGCAGGTCATCCAGAGGCTGCCCTCGGCGTAGACAAGCCCGTGACATCCGCCGCCGTCGGGGACATCAAAGACGCCGACGGTTCGGCCGAGTTCCACATCCACTTTTACGATGCGGCCGTCCTTGCGCTCGTCCGGCCGCGGAGGGCGCATGACGGGTCCGCCGTTGGCGGCGACCCAGAGGTAGCCGCCGCCGTAGGCAATGCCGCTGGTGTTAGAGGCGTCGGTGGCTATCTTTTTGAGGACTTTGCCGGTTTTCCAGTCCAAAAGGTAGGCCGTGTCGGAAACCTGCTCGCCGACCCACAGACCCTCGGGTGTAGCCTCCAAGGCGTTGGGGTGGCCCTCGGGAGACGCGAAGAGCCTGGTGGCCCGGGCCTTATGGGTCGGTACGCGCCCTGCCGCGGCGAGACGGCTGGCAGCCGAGCCCGCAGCGAGGGTTCCGAGTCCGGCCGTTTCGAGAAAGTGTCGGCGGTTCATTGATGGCCCGATGCAGGCTACTGTGCGGCCAACTGCCGCAGCACGTACGGCAGAATGCCGCCGTTGCGGAAGTACTCGGCTTCCTGCGGTGTATCCACGCGGGGCACAGCTTCGAAGGTGGTAGTCTTGCCGTCTTCGCCAGTCGCCGTTACCTGAACACGCGTTCCCTTTTCCACCGCGTCCGACAAACCGAGGAGCGTGAACGACTCCCGGCCCGTCAGGCCGAGCGATGCCGCAGTTTCGCCGGGCACGAACTGCATGGGCAGCACGCCCATACCGACCAGATTCGTGCGGTGGA
>Ga0007854_10001213_pt1 | contig 16556 bp, 18 predicted proteins | sample CryBogCBH12Aug08_FD_60382 | JGI IMG/M metagenome (GOLD analysis project Ga0007854, IMG submission 60382) | Freshwater microbial communities from Crystal Bog, Wisconsin, USA - CBH12Aug08 | ecosystem: Environmental > Aquatic > Freshwater > Lake | place: Crystal Bog, Wisconsin, USA | collected...
ATCACTAGGGACTACGCCCACAAAATAATCTTCGTTACTAACCACTGGTGCCGAGAGTAAATGATAGCGGGTCATTTTTTGAACAATGTCTCTTTGATGGTCATTTACACTGGCAATATATTCATTTTTTCTTAAAAATTCGATGATTTGTTCTTTGGGGTGATGGATTACTAAATCTTCTAAGTTAATATGCCCCAATAGTTTGTTATTATGGTCAGTCACGTACAGCTGGTGGTGCAACTCTTGGTTAGGGCGAATATGTTGTAAAATTTTTACACTTTGTTCAACGGTTAAGTCTTGCCTCAATGAGATAACATCAATGTCCATCATGCCGCCAGCCGACTCGGGATCGAATTTCATTAAAGAAATGGCTTGCTCACGATCTTTAGTTTGCAATAGATTAAAAATATGTTTTAGATCGCTATTAGATAAAAATTCAAACAAATCGATTAATTCGTCAATGGGTGTTTTTTTTAAGATGTTAATTTTATCTTGGTCGGACAAATTAGATAGAATAAAAGCCTTTTCTGGATCGGTTAAATATTCAAAAACTTGAATCTGGAACTCGGGTGGGAAGGTTTTAAAAAGTCCCTCAAAATCATTTTTATTTAGATCCGATATTAATTGTGCAATATCGGCCGGGTGCATTTTAACTAACTCTTGCCACAACTCGTAACCAAGACCAGGCTCTTTTTTAATTACAGCTGCTAAATTGGCCATAACCTGTTCAAATATTTTTATGAAATCCATAGTGAACTCTTTTTAAAGAACATATCTGTCAAATTGATATGTACCATATCTTTTATATTTATAAAATAAATTTGATATTAGCCTACTAAATTAATTTAAAAATGGTTAGTTATAAAGCCTAAGATTTAATAATATAAATCTAATTATTGACGCTGTAATTACAAATAGCATAAAATATTACTAGACTAGAAGTCGTAATTTAGTGGGGTGGCTAATGTTAAAATTAATTTTAATATTATTCGGTTTATTTGCAACTAATAGCTTATTTACGAATGATTTTCGCGCATGTAATCGTCTAGACGATTGTGGGTATGATGAAATTTGTGTTTCTTATACTGGGTGTAAAGGTAAGCAAGTACATCGTTGTATTCCGCGTACTTGTTATCGTAGTGGTGTTAATTGTCCTAGTGATTTGGTTTGTGTCAATAAACATTGTGGGGAATTAGGTTGTAAATAAGCTTGGGTTGACAGGTTTGCCAGGCTCTTTATTCTTATAATAGACACTTTTTGTAGATGGTTAGGTTATGGTTTGAATCCTGTTAAAATTACAGTTTTAATTAATCAAGTAGGTAAGCGCCTAGATATTTTATTATCAGAGCAGCTACCAACTTATTCTCGCTCTTTTTTTAAACGTCTAATTGCCGATGGTCAGGTTATGGTTAATCAGCAAAAAATGATCAAGTCAGGCTATTTGGTTAGAGATAATGACGCTATAACAATCACCTTTCCAGTGCTTAATGCTTCTGAAAATATTAAATTGGTACAAGATGTTGGGGTGAAAATACTTTATGAGCACTCTGATTTTTTAATTATTTTTAAGCCAGCAGGGCTAGTAGTGCATGCACCTAAAAATGATTATGCTGGCGTAACATTAGTTGACTGGTTAGTTACCTATTTTACCGAGATTTCGACAGTCGGATCGCTTGACCGGCCGGGTATTGTGCATAGGCTAGATATGCACACTTCTGGTATAATGGTTATTCCGCGTAATAACCATTCCCACGCAATATTTACAGATATGTTTAAAAATCGTCAAATTAGCAAAACCTATTTAGCGATAGTTAGTGGTCATCCAGCTGCAAGTGGCACAATTAACTATCATATTGTGCGTCATCCTACCAAGCGTAACATAATGACGCATGTTTTAACAAAAGATTTAGGTCAAAATTGGAATAGGCAAGCACGCGAATCTTTAACCAACTATGAAGTACTAAAATATTTAAACAATTATAGTTTAGTTGCTGTTAAGCCAGTAACTGGGCGCACGCATCAAATTAGGGTGCATATGGCAGCGATTGGACACACCTTAGTTGGCGACACAGTTTACGGTTATAAAAATTTAATAAAGCCACCATTAATTAGTCGCCAGGCATTACATGCACATAAGTTAGAGTTTGTTTATCAAGGACAACCATATGTTTTTACATGCGAAGCGCCAGACGATTTTACAGCATTACTTTAGGTAGATCCAAGCACCATTCTGATATTTATATTTCCGAATAAAAGAGACTTGCGATACCGGAATTGTTAATGCATATAAGCTTTTTTTGTTTTGGTCTGTAAGATACACGGTTCCGGCCGAAATAGTACCATTTGGGTAAAAAATTGCCTTTTGGTGCGGAAAGGTAACAGGCGCACTAATGGGCTCTTTGGGGTTAGCCGGTGGGCCATTAACACCTAGCATGTAGCCAAAATAAGCTCCTTCAGTTAATTTTTGGCTATGATGATTATAGAAAAAACTGTGATTATGGGTATTAAAGGATAACTCCTGTTTTTGGCCACTACTAACGGCCTGTTGTTGCAATAGTTGGCAAACGATATGTATTTTTTCTAACTCTGTACCAAGATTATATTGTTTTAAAAATAACAAACTAGGAATAGCGATACTAACTAAAATTGCCAAAATAGTACCAATAATTAACATTTCAATTAAGGTAGTGCCACGTTTATTCTTGGTTGGCAGTAGCGACCGATAAAACTTCTTCAATGGTTGTTAGCCCAAGCTTAATTTTTTGAATACCATCTTGTACCAATAATGTCATTCCGGCTTTTCTGGCAGCTTCTTCGATAATATTGGTATTTACTTTTTCAATTGTTAGTTTGGCAATTTCGTTATTCATTTTCATTACTTCAAAAATTGCTAGACGTCCTTTGTAACCAGTATTTGCACAGTCGGCACAGCCTTTAGGTTGGTAAAACTTAATATTTTTAGCTTCTTCTGGGCTAATTCCTAACCTTTCCAAAATGGCTGGATCTGGTATATACAACTCTTTGCAGTCATGTAATTTGCGTACTAACCTTTGGGCGATAACACAGGTGATAGATGAGGCAATTAAAAATGGTTCAATGCCCATGTCAATTAATCTAGTAATGGTGGCAGGTGCACTGTTGGTGTGAATGGTAGATAATACTAAGTGACCAGTAAGAGAGGCTTGAATTGCAATTTGTGCAGTTTCAAAGTCACGCGTTTCACCAATCATGATAATATTGGGGTCTTGTCTTAAAATCGATCTTAAGGCTTTGGCAAATGTTAGGCCTACTTTGTCGTTTACCTGGACTTGCGCAATGCCACTAAGCTGATATTCGACCGGATCTTCGACAGTTACAATACTCACTTCAGGAGTGTTGATACGGCTGATTAAAGAATAGAGCGTCGAAGTTTTACCAGAACCTGTAGGTCCGGACATTAGTAAGATGCCATTTGGTTGGGTGATAGCATCTAGCACAACAGCCAGATCATGTTCACTAAAGCCTAATTTTTCAACATTGCTAAAAGTTTTAGTTTTATCTAAAATACGCATTACTACTTTTTCACCAAAAGAGGTTGGTAGAGTTGAAACCCGTAGATCGATTGACTTACTAGCGACTTTAATATTAATTCGGCCATCAAGTGGTAAGCGTTTTTCGGCAATATTGAGATCTGCCATAATTTTAATTCTAGAAACTAAAGCAGATTGAATGCGTTTGGGCGGATTAAATGTTTGGTGCAAAACACCATCGATCCTAAAGCGGACACGAATGTTTTTTTCTTCTGGCTCGATATGAATATCTGACGCGTCTAATTTAATAGCTTGGAATAAAATTTGGTTAACTAGCTTAATAATTGGCGCTTCTTGCGCCATAGTCATAATATCTTTATCTTCTAGATTACTAAATTCAATATTTTCTTCGCTAGCTGCTTGCTCGTCTAAATCTTCAATCATTTGGCGAGTCTCTTCGACCGCCAGTGGATAATAACGATTAATAGCGTCAATAATGACATTAGGTGTAGCAATTGCTAGGCTGCTGGACACATTTAGCAACATAGTAACTTCGTCAATAGCTTGGTAAGCGTTGGGGTTAGCAGTTACTAGTGTAACTTCGTTTTCAATCTTTAAAGGGATGATAATATTTTCGCGCAAAAATTTAAATGGAATTTGGCCAATTAAATCGCTGTTGACAGTATCGTCTTTAATTTTTTCAATTAGTGGCAAATTTAATTGTGTAGCATAACATTTGGCTAACTGTAAGTCTGTGATAATTTTGTTATCCAGTAAAAAAGAGACTAATGGCAGGTTTGCACTAGCTGCTTTGCTAGTATACTCTGACACTTGTTCGGCAGTTAGAAAACCGAGTTCAATTAAAATTTCGCCAATGCCTTTTAGCATACCATTATCTCCAAAATACCTATAAAGTCATACTCGCAAAAAAATGACAGGATTGCAATCTTAGCGCCAAATTTTAATGCTAGTTAGGTTGCGTCATGCTTTTAGCCATGATACCATAAACATAGTTAAAGTGTTTAAGGAATTTAAAAAACATGCAAAATAAATTATTTTTTTTAATACTGTCTTCAACGATGTTTTTACAGTCAGCTAATTTTATAGCAAATCCCAATCAAGATGCAGAAATTACTATTAAAAAAGTACGTAAGACTCGTCGTGAAAAACGCCAAGAAAGGCGTGCAATTCTCAAAGAAAAAGCTGGACCAAAATTAATATCTAAAGGAATTCGCGACCAGTCTGAAGCTGAATTAAAACATAATTTAGCGATTTATATACAAAGAGATAACGCACACTTAATTATTAAATATTTAGAGCGCTTAATTTCTAAAGTAACCGAATTTGAAGAGATTCGCGACTTAACTTTGCAGCTTGCCGATGTTTGTTCTAAAAACGAACAATATGAAAAGTCTGGTAGTCTTTATACCAATTATTATGAATCTTACCCCGGTTATGAAAAAGCCGAATACGCACTTTTCCAGGCGATTATGTCTAAATATCACCAAATTGGCGAATGCGACCAAGATACGGGTTCGACTAAAGAGGTTTTGGATCTTAGTAAACAATATTTACAAAATAAATCTTATCAAACTTACGTAAAACGAGTTTTAGATTTGTTTGAAGACTGTAACTGTCAATTGTTAGAATCTGAAATCAAAATTTTTGAACATTATTTTAAACAAGGTCATCTAGGATCAGCACAAAGGCGGTTGGACTATATTGCTGAAAAAATTTTGCCTAAAATGCCAGATATTAAAGAACGTATTGCTGTTTTACAAGACTTAGTCAATCAGGCTAAAAAGGGTAAAAATCCTATTAGACTTTTAAAGCGTATGAATAATAATTTTCCAGTTAAAAAAATTAATAGTGCCAACTTAGAAAGACAGTTAGACTTACAAGCTATCAAAGAAAAACCGTATGCCGACCAATTCTAGCCAAACAAAGGTTAAAGGTCTTTTTGGTGAGGCCCAGGTAGTTGCCTGGTTAAAAGCGCATGACTATGAAATTTTGGCACAAAATTATACCTCTAAAATGGGCGAGATCGATATTATTGCTCAAAAAGGCGATGTAGTTAGTTTTGTCGAAGTTAAAATGCGTTTAACTGCCTATTTTGCTCTTTCGGAGCTCATTACGCCATCCAAGCAAAAAAAAATTATCATGACTGCCAAGCGCTATATTGCACTGAATAGCAATTCCAATCACGTTTATCAGTTTGATGTAGCTTTACTAGAAAAAATAAGTCATGATAACTTTAAAATCGAGTATTTACCAAATGCCTTTTATGGCAGTGAGTTTTATTAAATGAAAAATTTTTTATTACGCTTGTTAACTGGTGCGGGTTTATTATTAATTTTTGGTTTAGTTTTTGTCTGTTTGCCCCTAAGCTACTTTTCGCTGTTAATTTTTTTAGTTGGTATAGAGATTTTAATCTTAGAATGGCCAAGCTTTGCCCATGAAAATAGTTTATATTGGGTCTTTGGCTTAATCTATATATTAATGCCATTAGCTTTGTTAATCGCTTTAAACGAGTCTGGCTATCGCGCTATTTTAAGACTACTGTTATTAGTTGTCCCAGCTTGCGATATTGGGGGGTATCTTTTGGGCAAGACCTTTGGCAAGCATAAGTTATGTCCCAAGGTTAGCCCTGGTAAGACGTGGGAAGGGGTAGCAGGTAGTTATTTGGCAGTTTTAGCTATTTTATTTGGGTTTAAATACTGGTTTGCAAGTAATGCCTCGCCTAGCTTAATCTTAATTTTTGGCTTTATGATTACTTTCTTAGCAGTCTTGGGGGATTTGTTTGAGTCTTGGCTTAAGCGTTGTGCGGGTATCAAAGATTCGGGCAAACTGTTACCCGGCCATGGCGGTTTTCTAGATCGTATTGATAGCTTGGTTTTTACAACTATTTTATTTTATGTTTTACGAGATTTAATAAGTAGCCATTTAGGGTAAATTAATATCCCAAATGGCTACTTATTATTATCTTGAATTATACTGCTTCGTGTACAACTTTTAAATTAGATTGACCAATGCAGAATTGTACTTGATTAACTATTTGATTGTGAATTTGGCTTAATTGAGCTTGGCATGCTGATACTTGAGTCGAATTACTATTTAATTTAGCATTCTCGATGCAATCAAGTGCTTGGGCTTCTTGCACAGCCAATGTGCTTGTTGGACTAGTTATTGCAGATACACAAAATGTAGACATTTGCTGCTGTCCAGCAGCATTTGCAGTTCCTGCCACTAAAACAGCAACCACTAGACCTAAAAATAACTTATTCATAGTAAAACCTCCGTTTTGGCTAGACTCAAGTTTGGTTAGCCTGGTTAAAAATATATTTATAATACTAATTGTATTACATCCTGCCTACCTAAAGTCAACCATTTGATTAAATTTTTAATAATAAAGCCTTTAATGAAAGGGTTTTGCTGATCTGAAAAACGCCTTAATTTATTCAATTTTTTGGCTAAAGATCCATTGGTCTTAGCATAATTAAAGTATACTAATAATACTAATAAAAGCCTTTATTTAACTTGATATTTCCAGATCAGTTGATTCAAAATCAGCTTTAACTTTCTTTGGGGCTGACACTTTCATTAGGTCCTTGGCGCATGAAAGACAATTCTCAAATTCTTTAAATAATTTTCGGGAGTCTTGTTGCAATGCATTCATTATCACAAAATAAGTCCCCCAAGCTTCATTATAAGCAGTATCAGCAATTAGGTATTTAGTTATAAAAACACTTAGATCTCCACCCAGAGTCATATTATAAAGATTAAGCTTCTTTAGAGCGTCTTGGGCTGCTTTTAGATTATCTGCATTATCAAAAATATTGTCTGAGCCAATTGAAAAATTTGCACATTGTTTGGTACAGGCAACTGGTACAGGAATTGTAGCCATTGGCGCTGGGTTAGATTTTAAAGCCGGCACATCATGCTTAGCCGCTGTCGTACCATCTTGAGCCATCGCGCTCACTGCGCCTATTAGAATAACAAATAGGCTTAATTTTTGAATTTTCATTACAATCTCCATTTTTAGCTAGTTTACTCGCTAGCCTAGTTAAAATATATTTATAATACTAACTGTATTAGATCCCCCCCCCCCCAAAGTCAAGACTTTAAAGGGTATTTTTTCTAATAAAAGCCTTTATTTAAACCATTTTATTGCTTTTTGGGTATCCAATCGGCTAAATTTAATAAAAATGAAAGGGTTTGTCATGGTTAAGAGGCTTTTAATAATATTATCATTGATAATTGTAGCTACTGTATCACAGGCGAATGATGTTCAAATGCCAGGAGCCAATGGGGCAGGTCGTCCGCCGGCTTATTTATCTAATCCCGCTTTCCCGACTTGTAAGCCACTTTGCCTAGTTAATAGCGGTAGCTATACTAGTTTGGATATGGACTGTCTTAATGACTGTATGGATTTAGTATCGGCAGGTACAGATTTATTTAATGATTTATAATTGAGGGGTTGTTGGTTATGAAAAAGCTATTTTTATTTTTATGCCTAGCAAATGGCATGCAATTATTTGCCTATCCAGAATGTGAATTGACCGAAGAAGTAGAAGAAGATTGCAGTATCGCCGGTCCTGATGAGTTTCCGCCTTATGGCCCAGGCTTCCATCGCAGATGTACTGGCACTTGGTGGTAAATTTAGCCTTTTAAAGCTTCGACTAATTTGGTTTGTTTTACTAGGCGTTCGTTACCCGTAACCATATTTTTAAGAGTTACAGAATTAGTGGCTTGTTCATTTTCGCCAATTAAGACACAATGAATAGGGCCTAACTTGTTCGCCTTACGCATCTTACTTTTAATTGAACTGTCTTCTAAAATAATATCATTAGTAATGGTGTGCTGAGACAAATTTTGAGCAACTAATAGGGCTAACATATTATATTTTGGTTCAAGTGGCAGGATTACAGTGAGGGCCGGTTTTGGTTTGATTGGTAAACGATCTTGGATGGTTTCTAAAATTATTAAAATACGATCCATTCCAAAGGCAGCGCCGATAGACGGTACAGCGGTTTTATGACCTAATTGGGTAGCAAGTTCGTAGCGACCACCACCACAAAAACTGCTTTGGGCCCCTAAGTCTGGGCTCGTAAATTCAAACACGGTTTTATTGTAATAGTCTAGACCGCGTACCAAGTCAGGTTTAATTGCAAAAGAGACACCTAATAACTCTAAATGGTTTTGCAGTTGTTTCCACTCAACATTACACTCTTCACACAAGTGATCCACAATTTTGGGTGCGGTTACATAAATCTTTTGGCAGGTTTCATTTTTGCAGTCAAAAATACGTAATGGGTTGGTGGTAGCGCGCTTTTGGCAAGTTTCACAAATTTCTAGATTAGCTTGTAAGAAATTAGTAAGTTTTTCACGAAAGTTAATGCGATCTTCTGGGCAGCCTAAGAAGTTAAGACTTAAAGCATAGTTAGTAATTTGTAATTTGGTGCTAAACAAACTATCTAGCATACCAATTAGCAACACATCTTGGTTAATATCGTCGGTACTAATGATTTCAATATTACATTGTTGAAACTGTCTATAACGGCCGCGTTGGGGGCGTTCATAGCGAAACATGGCGCCGTAAGAAAAAACTTTCCACGGTAGTACTTGAATATTGTGCTCCAAAAAGGCGCGCATGGTTTGGGCAGTTGCCTCTGGCCGGAGACAAATAGTTTCATTGCTACCAACCCGTGGCTCGATGATAAACATTTCTTTGTTTACAATATCGGTTTCAGTACCTACTGTACGTTTAAATAAATCTGCAGATTCCAAAATTGGTAGTTCGATTTGATTAAAATTGTGTAAATTTAAGTGATCGCTAGTTTGCTTGATTACAAATTGCAACAAACCTAAATCTAAAAAATCTTGAGTACCTTTAATTTTTGGAATCATATTTTTAGCCTACTTAAAAATGTCATACAACATTACTTTGGATATTCCAGAGTTTAGCATAATGCCCGTTTTGGGCAAGCAGCTCTTGATGTGTACCATCTTCCACAATCTTTCCGCTATCAAATACTAAAATCCGATCTAAATGTGCAATGGTAGATAGTCTATGGGCAATTACAATGGCAGTTTTACCTTGCATAATAGTATCGATACTTTGTTGAATTTTTTGTTCGGTAATCGAGTCTAGGGCCGAGGTTGCTTCGTCTAAAATCAAAATTGGTGCATCTTTTACGGCAGCACGGGCAATTGCAATACGTTGGCGTTGCCCAGCGGATAGCCCTTCGCCTTGTTCGCCGACAATGGTATGAAAACCTTGGGGCAGTTGGGCAATAAATTCTTCGCAATTAGCTTTTTGGGCAGCTACTAAAATATCTTGATAATGTGCATCAGGATTACCATATGCAATATTTTCTAAAATCGAACGGTTAAATAACCCGGGGTCTTGGGGAATCATGGTAATATTGTGGCGAATTGAATTAGTAGTAACATGGCTTAGATCTTGCTGATCAATTTCAATCTTACCAGCTTGGGGTTCAAAAAAACGCATCACTAATTTTACAAAAGTAGTTTTGCCACTGCCGGAAAAACCAACTAATCCTACTCTTTGACCTGGTTGGATAGTAACATTTAAGTTTTCAAAAACATTGTGGCCAGTGGGATATTTAAAGGTCACGTTATCAAATTTAATCAGGCCATTTTTTACTATCAAATTTTGGGCACTGGGCTTATCAAGGTTGATGTAAGGTGTTTGTAATAATGACAATGATTGGCGTGAAATGCCCCATTCTTTATAAAGGGTGACAAATTCTTTAGAAGCGGTCCAAGTTAAATGGGCCATATTAAAGGCAGTACTAGAGACAAAAGTAAAATCGCCAATTGTAACTACGCCACTGCGCCAACCTTCGATTAACATAAATAACATAAAACTTAACATGACAGTGGTGGCAATACTACGAAACAGGTGGATCTTGATGAGTTCCCATTCTAATTCTTTAGATGCTCTAAGTTCATGGTTTTGTACTTGATCCATATGTCGGATTTCAGTTTTTTTATTAAAGAAAATTAAGACAGTATTAATATTTCTAAAAACATCTACAATACTGCCCGATACATTGCTTTCGGCTTCGGCTCGTTGGTCTGACAAAAAAATACTACGTGTAGATAAATAAAAAGTCACAGCTAAAGATAGTACAAACCAGATTGTAAAAAATAAAGCAAATGATGGTACTGCTTTATACATGATAATGTCTGAGATGATAAATGACAGTATGCAAGGAAAAAGCCCATCATGAATGGCGGTATAAATCCGATTAAAACTATTTGCCATATTTAAAATTTGGTTAGAAATACTGCCAGACAAATTATCTTGGAAAAAACCATAAGAATGTTTAATTACATGGTTAAACATATCTTGTCGGATTTCAGATTTAATTTGGGGAATGGTGTAGACCTCGATAATATTTTCTATCCGCATGAAAATACTTAGTAAGATGCGAATTACGATATACATGACAGCTGGAAACATGACAATAGTATAAATATCCTTAGGATCACCCTTAAATTGTACAATGCTGTCTACAATTAATTTAATTAAATAGGGCGAAAAAGAGGTCGAAATTGCATACAAACTACTAGTTAAAAAAAGACTAGAAAATTTGTATTTGTGGTTTGCGATAAAGGATAGAAAAAAACTAGTTAGTTTTAAATATTTTTTGGTTGGCATGGTTTTTTTTAAGTTTATTTTTTTTATGACTACTCATTTTAGTATACCCGAATTTAATTTATTTGAAGTTTCAGTTTTAATTGGTCCATTAGTTAGGCCCCTAATAAATTGGTAGATATAAGGGTTTTCAGACTGCCAAATAGTGTTAGCTTCGCCAAAAAATTGAATTTTGCCATCATCTAATAGGGCAATATAGTCGGCATAATTAAAAATTTCGATATCGTGCGAAATTACAATGGAGGTTAGTCCTAATTTTATTTGCATATCATGCATAAGTTCATGAATAATTTTGGAAGTGACTGGGTCTAGCCCGGTAGTAGGCTCGTCATATAAAATAATGCTAGGGTTGGTAATTAAAGTACGTGCTAAACCAACTCTCTTACGCATACCACCGGAAAGTTCGGATGGGTATTTATATAAAATATCACTATTTAAATTTACTAGGTTTAGTTTTTCTTGCACAATTGGTAATACCTGAGCTACCGATAAACCCTGTTCAAGTAATGTAACACCAATATTTTCAAAAACATTCAGAGAATCTAGCAAAGCTGCAAATTGAAACACGTAACCAAATTGTTTAAAGGCTGCGTTTTTTGTCTGCCCGGTTAGATTATTGATGTCGATATCATTAATTAAAATTTTACCTTCGGTAGGTTTTACTAGACCAATAATTTGTTTTAGTAAAACCGATTTACCAACGCCTGACCGCCCAATAATGACTGTCATTTTACCTGACGGGATTTCTAAGTCAATGCCCTTTGCTACCCATTTATCGCCAAATTTTTTTTTTAAATTAATTAATTTAATCATTTTATGGCCCAAATAAAATTGCTGCTAAAAAATAATTAGTAATAATAATCGTGATCGAGCTAGCTACTACGGCTTGGGTAGTGGCTTTGCCTACACCCTTGGCGCCACCAGCTGTAAAATAGCCTTTATAACAGCCGACAGTAGTTAGAATAAAACCAAAAATACTAGCTTTAAATAGACCACCATATACATCTGTAATTAATAAGGCTTGTTTAATGCCAGCTTTAAATAACTCACTATTTAAATCTAATTTATACACGCAAACGGCATAGCCACCTAGGATACCAAACATAATCGAAAATAGTGCAAGAAGTGGTAGAACCAAGGTTCCAGCTAATACCCGTGGCACTATTAAGTATTGAAAAGTATTAATTTGTAAAGTTTGTAAAGCATCAACTTGTTCGGTAATGCGCATAGTACCAATTTCAGCTGCAATCGCCGAACCGGCCCTGCCTGCTACCATTAGGCCAGTTAGTACTGGCCCAAGTTCTCGTGTCATGGTTAGAGCCACGATTGGTCCTAAAAAATTTTCACTACCTAAGTCATGAAAACCTTTGTAACTTTGTAATGCTAAAACAGCCCCAGCAAAGGTACCAGTAATCAGGGTGATTGCTAGTGAATTGACACCAATGCGCTCTACTTGGCCAAAAAATTTACCAATTTTGAGTCTGCAACCAAACATAGCTTGAAATATATTGGTTATAAATAATGTAAAATTACCAATAATATCAAGCCAATAAATAATTTTTGCGCCGATCCAATCTACTATCACTAAGATAGACAATCTATCTGATCCTGCTTATAAAAACTAATTATTAGAATTTAGAGGCATAGTTTGTTTAAAGGAATTGGTTTTATGATTGCGGTATTTAAGAGTAGATAAACCCAAAGAACCAACAATTAATAAAAGGGCTAAAAGCCAAGTAATTTTTTGAAACAAAGTTTGGCCACCACCACCGCCAAATAACATTTGGTTTTGTCCACTAATACTGCCGATACCCAAACTGCTTTTGCCTTTTTGAATCAAAATTAATAAAACTAATAAAATGCATAATAATGCAAATAAAAATGATAAAAAACCACTTAACATAATATGAAATCCTGCTTTTAAATTAAAAATTATTTTTTATTTTAAACTAAATTTTTTTTAAAAAGATCTTGAATCATTTTAGGGTTACCTTTGCCTTGTGTTTGCTTCATAGCAAGCCCTACCAAAAATCCAAAAATTCGCTCTTTACCATTTTTGTAATCTTGTACCATTTCCGGATTGTTAGCAATAATTTCTTTTACAATTACTTCTAACTCATCGGACGAACCGATTTGTTTTAACCCTTTGGCCTCTACAATTTCAATCGGTTCACTACCATCTTGTGCGACGATATCGAAAATTTCTTGTGCAACTTTATTATTAATGGTGCCGTTTTCAACTAGCTCAACTAAGTTAGCTAATTTTTTAGGAGTTATCTTGCATGTTTTTAATTCGATTTTAAACTCTTTTAAGTAGCCCATTAGATTACGTAATACCCAGTTTATTAACTGCTTGCTTTTAGTAAATTTAGCTGCTTCGTCAAAATAATTTGCTAGTTCAAGATCGTCAACCAAAATATTCGCTTCGTAATCTGACAAGCCTAAACTACAGAAACGTTCTATTTTTTGGTCTGGCAGTTCTGGTAATTTACTTTGAGCTTGGGCAATCCATTCATCACTTACTTCTAAAATTGGTAGATCTGGATCTTCTAAATAACGATAGTCGGCAGCTTCTTCTTTAGAGCGCATAGGAATAGTAATCTTTTGCTTAGTATCCCACAGCCTGGTTTGTTGCACTACTTGTCCGCCATCTTCTAGTAGTTCAATTTGTCTTCCAATTTCATATTCAATCGCATCGCTAATAAATTTAAAGGAGTTAATATTTTTTAACTCACACCTAGTACCCAATTTAATTGCACCTCTTTTACGAACAGAAATATTAGTGTCTGCTCTAAAAGCCCCATCTTCCATATTGCCAGAGCAGATATTTAAATATTGCACAATTAAGCGTAATTTTTTTAAATATTCTTTGGCCTCGTATGAACTGGTAATATCGGGATGGCTTACAATTTCAAGTAAGGGAGTACCAGTTCGGTTTAAATTTACAAAACTAGCATTGGCTTGCGGTGCATGGATATTTTTGCCAGCATCTTCTTCCATATGAATACGAATTAGACGAATAAATTTGTCATTACTATCTTCAGTTTTGATTTTTACTTTACCGTTCGTACAAATTGGGTCATTATGTTGAGTTATTTGATAATTTTTAGGTAAATCTGGATAAAAATAATGTTTACGAGCAAAAGTGCAATGTCTAGTAATTTGTGATTCGGTTGCTAAACCTGCTAAAATAGCATTTTCTAGAACTGCTTGGTTTAAAACAGGTAAAACACCTGGATAACCGGCACAAACCTGGCAAATATTAACATTTGGATCATTCGCCACCGTATTAGAACAATTACAAAAAATTTTACTGCTGGTATTTAATTGGACATGAACTTCAATTCCAATATTAACTTCATAATCTGGATATTGTTCTAGGATCGAACCTTTTTCTTCCACGATAGCTATTTCCTTATAATATCAAATTGTACATAAATATAACAAAATAATTTTTTCATGCTAAATCAGTGACGATTTTGTAGCTATTAATATCTAAACCCTTATCGCTTACAATTGTAAATTGGGCCTTATGGGTTTTTTCAAGATCTAAAATAGCGTCATATTCGATAGATGTTAAATAATTAAATATATCTGGATGTAAAAATAGCTGAATATTTTTGTTATTTGGCCCTTGTGATAACTCTTCTTCTAATTTTCTTAAAATTTTATAACAAATAGCGCGATCAGATTTAATTTGGCCAGTTCCCTCGCAAGTTGGGCATTCTCTGGTTAATTGACGCATTAAAGTTTTACCAGAGCGCTTACGCGTCATTTGAACTAAGCCAAATTCTGAAATTTTTAATACTACAGATTGGAAACGATCATGTTCTTTTAAAGATTTTTCAAAATGCTCTAGTAATTTTTGTTTATTGGCATAGTTTTGTAGATCAATAAAATCGATTACAATTAAACCACCAATATTACGTAACCTTAGCTGGCGTGAAATCTCTTCCGCTGCTTCCATGTTAGTTTTTAAGATAGTGTCTTCTTGGTTGGTCTTTCCAATATATTTACCAGTATTAACGTCTACTACGGTCATTGCCTCGGCTGTTTCAATAATAATTGATCCGCCAGACTTAAGCTGCACCTTGCGTTTTAAGGCATCATTGATTTGTGATTCAATATTATAAAAATCAAACAAAGCTGGTGGACCGCTGTAATATTTAATTTTATACACAAATTCAGGAGCAATTTCTTTGACGAATTTTACTAGCTGGTTTTGGTTTTCTTGCGAATCGGTAATTACCATTTCAACCTGGTCGTCTAAGTTATCACGCACTGTTCTAAGTGAAATTGGTAAATCTTCATGTAAAAGCTGGGCATTATCAGCTTTTTTATAGGCAGTCTGAATCTCGTTCCAAGTATTTATTAGGTAATTAACATCTTTTTTAACTTCTTTAATGCAATGGCCTCCGGCTGAGGTTCTAATAATGGCACCCATTCCTGCTGGCAACAAACTTTTTAGTTCATTTTTAAGTTGTTGGCGTTCGGCTTGATTCTCGATCTTTTTAGAAATACCAATACGCGGAATATTAGGCATTAAAACAATAAATCTACCCGGTAAAGTAAAGCAACGGGTCAGCTTGGCGCCTTTTTCGTAGACTGGCTCTTTGCTAACCTGAACTAAAATGGTTTCGCCTTCCTTTAAGATTTTGCCCATATCCATAGTAGACTGCATCCTTTTTTTAGGAGCAGGGGCTTCCTTTTCGCCAGTTTCGTCATCGATTTCTAAATTATCATCCATTCTTGAGAGTGCTAGCGAGAAGTCCATTTCTGAAATATGTAAAAAACCGGCTTTTTCTTGACCAATATCGACAAAAGCGGTTTGAATTCCAGGTAGAACTTTGGTTACGACCCCTTTAAAAAAGGATCTTTCCAAATACTTAGAGGTATTGGATGAAAGGTAAATATTCTGTAGGCGATTATTGCGGATAATCGCTACTCTGGTCTCCCAGGGTTGTTGGTTTATTAATATTTTTTTCATACTATCTTAGATATTTCGTTCGCCAAGGGGTAATATTTGCAAGATTATTCCTTTGGCTTTTATATTTTTAAAATTTTCCTATAATGATAACTATACCTGATTCAAACCGATATTGGTAGAATTTGTACGACAATTTTTAGGAGAGAGACGATGTTTGGTAAAAAATTAAGCCTGGTGGTGTTCTTAGGTCTGGTTCTAACAAGCTGTATGCATAAAAAAACGGCAGTCAAAAAAACAGAGCCCGATAAGAATAAAAATGGAGAATTTGTACAAGAAGGCGGTACTTATGTCTTTAGTGACGATGCCGATGAATTTCGTCTAGACGACGAAGAAGGCGATTTATTTGAAGGCAATAAGGATTATGTTGGCGATAAAG
>Ga0007854_10001215_pt1 | contig 16532 bp, 11 predicted proteins | sample CryBogCBH12Aug08_FD_60382 | JGI IMG/M metagenome (GOLD analysis project Ga0007854, IMG submission 60382) | Freshwater microbial communities from Crystal Bog, Wisconsin, USA - CBH12Aug08 | ecosystem: Environmental > Aquatic > Freshwater > Lake | place: Crystal Bog, Wisconsin, USA | collected...
GTGCAGATGCCGATGGCGAATGTGGCGGCGGGCATCGCGGCGGCGGCGGAAGTTTTGGGCGGTACGGCGGAGCACGCGGCGCATGCGGCGGAAGCGATCATGACGAGCGACACGCGGCCGAAGGAAGTGGCGGTGGAGTTCAAGCTGGGCGGCCGGACGGTGCGGCTGGGGGGCATCTGCAAGGGGGCGGGGATGATCCAGCCGGGGATGAGTCCGACGGGCGCGCGGCCGGCGGCGTTGCCGCACGGCGGGTTGCACGCGACGATGCTGGCGTTTCTGACGACCGATGCGGCGGTGGATCCGAAGACGCTGCAGCGGGCGTTGACGGAGGCGGTGGCGAACAGTTTCAACCGCATCACCGTGGACGGCGACATGAGCACGAACGACACGGTGCTGGTGTTGGCGAACGGGTTGGCGGGCAATGCGCCGGTGAAGCCGGGCACGCCAGCGTTCAAAGTATTTCAAGCGGCGCTGAGCCAGATTTGCCTGGAGTTGGCCAAGAAAATTGTCCGGGACGGCGAAGGGGTGCACCGGGTGGTGACCGTGCGGGTGAGCGGCGCCAAGACGGTGCAGGATGCGGATGCGGCGGCGCGGGCGGTGGCGAACAGCGCGCTGGTGAAGACGAGTTGGCACGGCGGCGACCCGAACTGGGGCCGGATCATCGATGCGATCGGCTACAGCGCGGCGACGGTGGTGGAGGCGAAGATCGACATCGGCTACAGCGCGGGCGGTTCGCGGAACATTCTCTGGAGTTTGAAGCGCGGCCAGCCGACGAAGGCGACGTTCCAAGAGTTGTGCGCGGCGGTGGCGCCGGCGGAGTTTGATCTGCACATCCGGTTGAATTTGGGCAAGGCGGGTGCGGTGATGTATGCGGCGGATCTGACGGAAGAGTATGTGGATTTCAACAAGGGGGACGTGGGCGACCCGACCTCGTTGGGGGGGTGAAATCCGGACGGGCGCACGGAGGACGTTTTCCAACAGAAAAGCCGCCGGGGATTCCCGGCGGCTTGGTTGAATTCAATCCTGCGCGGCGGATCAGTAAGCGGCTTGGACGCCTTTGATCTGGCGCTTCTTCATCCAGGGCATCATGCCGCGGAGCTTGGCGCCGGTCTTTTCGATGGGATGCTTCTCGCCGGCTTTGAGGAGGGCGTTGTATTTCTTGTAGCCGGTTTCGTATTCCTTGACCCATTCGCGGGCGAACTTGCCGGACTGGATGTCTTTGAGGGCTTGCTTCATCCGGGTCTTGACGCTGGCGTCGATGATTTTGGGACCGACGGAGACATCGCCCCACTTGGCGGTCTCGGAGATGGAGAAGCGCATGCCGCTGATGCCGGCTTCGTTCATGAGGTCGGCGATGAGCTTGAGCTCGTGAAGGCATTCGAAGTAGGCCATCTCGGGGGAATAACCGGCTTCGACGAGGACTTCATAGCCGGCCTGGACCAGCGCGCTGGCGCCGCCGCAGAGGACGGTCTGTTCGCCGAAGAGATCGGTTTCGGTTTCTTCCTGGAAGGAGGTTTCGATGACGCCGGCCCGGGTGCCGCCGATGCCTTTGGCCCAGGCGAGGGCGATTTTCTTGGCGTCTTTGCCGGGGTTTTGGTACACGGCGATGAGGCTGGGCACGCCCTTGCCTTCGGTGTACTGGCGGCGGACGGTGTGGCCGGGGCCTTTGGGGGCGACCATCACGATGTTGACGTCCTTGGGCGGGACGATGGTCTTGAAATGGATGGAGAAGCCGTGGGTGAAGACGAGGGTCTTGCCTTTGGCGAGGTTGGGTTCGATGTCCTTTTTGTAGGCGGCGGCCTGCTTGGTGTCGGGCAGGGCGACCATGATGACATCGGCGCGTTTGACGGCTTCGGCCGTGGGGACGACTTCGAAGCCCTTTTCCCGCGCGACGGGAATGGACTTGCTGCCTTCGTAGAGGCCGATGATGACCTTGAGGCCGCTGTCCTTGAGGTTGAGCGCGTGGGCGTGGCCCTGGGAGCCGAAGCCGAGCACGGCGAGCGTTTTTTTCTTCAACACGCCGAGATCGGCGTCTTTGTCGGTGTAGACTTTTGCCATAAAATTAGGAGGGGTGGAGCGGGGCGGGGCGCCGGGGCGCGGGGATTTACTTGCGCGGCAGGGCGACTTTGCCGGTCCGGGTGATTTCGAGGACGCCGAACGAGGTCATGAGGCCGATAAATTTCTCGACTTTGCTTTCGTTGCCGGTGATTTCGATGGTGAGGGTTTTGGGCTGCACGTCGACGATTTTGGCGCGGAAGATGTCGGTGATCTGCATGACTTCGGCGCGGGTCTTGGAATCGACTTCCACTTTGACGAGGACGAGTTCGCGGTCGACGGATTCGCCGGGCGCGAAATCCTGGACTTTGATGACGTCGGGCAGTTTGTTCAACTGCTTGATGATTTGCTCCACGGTGGCCTCGTCGCCATGGGTGACGATGGTCATGCGGGAGAGGTCGGGGTCCTGGGTGGGGCCGACGTTCAGGGTGTCGATGTTGTAGCCGCGGCCGCTAAAGAGGCCCGTGACGCGGGTGAGCACGCCGAACTTGTTTTCCACCAAAACTGAAATGGTATGTCGCATAATTACCCGTCAGGAACGGAGAAACAGCCTAACCGCTGGGCGGTGGCGGGTCAATTTGCAAATGCGAGCTCCTTTCCGGGAAGGGGCCATCCGAGGATTGGGCGGAGGGGGAGAAAATTAAAATAAAAAGGGCTGCCATCCTCTCCCGATGGCAGCCCTTCCCTCACCGGTGGGACCTAAAACCCACCGGTGCGGTGTTGGCGTCGCCAACAAATCCAGCGTACGATTCCCAGGCCGGCAGCGCCCAGCGCGAGGGTCGACGGTTCGGGCACGGGCGCTTCGGCGGGGATGGTGACGACCGAGACATTCGAGACTTCCAGATCTTGGGTTTGCGGCACGCCATCGGTGATGGCCACGGTGTCAAACCCCGTGGTGAGCGGTGTTGTGGAGGTCGAGTACGTCTTCGCCCCAATGGTTGCGGTCAACAGCAGCTTGGTGGGGTTGGCATAAGTCAGGGTCAGCGACGCCGAATACCAGGTGTTTGGCGTCGAACCGTCAGTTTGATGCGTGCTGGGTCCGAGCACCCCGGTGGTGAAGGGCGACATCAAATTGTTCGCGGTGGTTTCCCGCTGGGCGATGTGCATACGTCCCAAGCCCGAGGGGTCGACACCAAAAACTCCGAACGCGGAATACCCGGTCCAACCATTGAACAAGGCGTTGTTGAAGCCTTTTCCGTCGGCGGTCAGCGGTTTGCCGTTGGAGTTGTAAAACCCGAAGCCAAACCCGAAATCCGAACTGTTGGTTGCGCCATATTGGTAGTTGAACGAGAGAACGATGGATTCCCCGACTTGCAGGTTTAATTCGCCCCCGTTGGGCATGAACGACGCGACCACCCCTTGTCCGACAGATCCGCCTCCGGACAAACCGCTGACGACCAGCGCGTTGTTGTTGGTCACATAGGTGTTGGCGGCCGCCCCGCCGGTAAACCATTGGGCCGAGCCCGGCAGGCTGCCGCCTGTCCGTGAGCCGTCGGCAAAAGTGTCATTAATCAGCGTGTCCGCCCAGGCTGAGCCTTGGGCCAGCAGGCCGAGAAGGATGACGGAATTCGTCTTCATAGGTTTTATTGTGTTGGGAGAGGAGAGAGAGGAGCGGTTGGAGAGATTATTGGTTTTTTATTAAAAGGCCGGGCGGGAACCCCCGTTCCGCCCGGCCCAGGCTAGGGTTGGCAGAAAATTTTTAAGTTGTATGGTTTACGGTACATGCAATCAACGTATGCTAATAAGCAATGGCTGTGCCAAAGTCGTAACAGGTTGATTATGTGATTAATAACAAAAAAATGCTTTATAAAATATATAAAATGCAATTGCAATTGATTGCGATTGCAATAAAATTGCAATCGCGATAAGGGGTTGCACCGATGGTATGAGGGCAGTTGTTCCCGGCTCGAAAAAATAGCTCTACCCGGTCCTGAAATGTGTTACTCTGGAGGCTGTCTTTAGACATTTGCATGACATCCAAACTTTTTTCCGAGCTGGGTCTTTCCGCCGAGGTGCTGAGAGCCATTGATCAACTGGGCTTTGAACAGGCCTCTCCCATTCAGGCCGAGGCCATTCCCCTGCTGATGGCCGGGCGTGACATTGTGGGGCAGTCCATGACGGGTTCGGGCAAGACGGCCGCATTTGGCATTCCCGCGGTCGAAAAAACCGATCCCACCCAGCGTGTGGTCCAGGTATTGATTCTCTGCCCGACTCGCGAGCTGGCCATTCAAGTTTCCGAGGAGATCCATAAGCTGGCCCAGTTCAAGACGGGCATTCATCCCCTGCCGATTTACGGGGGGCAATCGTATGAGCGCCAGTTCTACGGACTCAAACAGGGCGCACAAATCGTCATCGGCACACCCGGGCGCATCATGGACCACATGCGGCGCGGCACCCTCCGTCTCGACACCGTCAAATTCGCCATCCTCGACGAGGCGGACGTGATGCTCAACATGGGTTTCCGGGAAGACATCGAGCATATTCTCCAGGCCGTGCCGGCCACCCGGCAGACCGTGTTTTTCTCGGCCACGATGTCGAAGCCGATCCGCGAACTGATTGAGAAATATTCGCACGAACCCCAGAACGTCCGCATCGAGCAAAAAGCCCTGACCGTCCCCACGGTCGAACAATTTTACTACGAAGTCGACCGGCGCTCCAAAATGGAGTGTCTGACCCGCCTGATCGACCTCCACGACCTGAAGCTGGGCATTATTTTCTGCAACACCAAACGCATGGTCGACGACCTCGTCGATTACCTTGAAGCCGCCGGCTATCAAGCGGACCGTCTGCACGGGGACATGACGCAGAACATGCGCGACCGGGTGATGAACAAGTTCCGGCAATCCGGCTTGGAATTTCTTGTGGCCACCGACGTGGCCGCCCGCGGCATTGATGTGGACGACATTCAGGTTGTGTTCAACTACGACCTGCCTTATGACCCCGAAGATTACGTGCACCGCATCGGCCGGACCGGCCGGGCCGGGCGCACGGGCAAGGCGTTTTCGCTCGTGCCGCCGCGCGAACTGTTTCAGATCCGCAATATCGAACGCTATACCAACCAGCGCATCCAGCGCGGACGGTTTCCGACCGAGGACGAGGTTGCCGAAGCGCGGGAAACGGTGTTTCTCGACAAATTGCGGGCTTTGCTCACCGCCGGGACTTTCCCCAAACAAGACCGGCTGGTTGACCGTCTGGTTGAGGAAGGGTTTGTTTCCAACGACATCATTTCCGCCCTGATGCACATGTTGCAATCGGGCGAGGCGACCAAGCCTGCCGGAGCGGTGGAGAATTATGACCGTCCGGAACGGCCGGGTGATTTTGCCGGCCGCGATGAGCGCGGCGGCGACCGTGGTGGTGACCGCCGTGGACGTCCCCCGGGACGCTTTGAAGAACGGCGTCCTGCCCGCTATGCCGACCGTCGCGACGGCCCGCGCGATGACCGCCGGGACGAGCGTCCCCGCCGGTTGGAAGACCGTGCGCCGCGTCCTTTTGGCCGCCCCGCCGGTCCGGAACATCGCGCCCCGATCAAACCCGTTGCGCCGCTGAAGAACAGTCCGTGGAAGGCGATGAAATCCGCCGCGCCCGCCCCGGTCCCGGCGGAATCCTCCGCTCCGGCCGCTCCGTTGCCCGCCCCCGAATCTGCGCCGGTGGTTGCCGCCGTTTCGGCTCCGGCCCCGGCGCCGATCGAGGTGAAGATGTATTCGGACGAAGAGATCCTCGCTTCTGTGAAGGCGCCGGAGCCGCGGATTGTGCCCAAGTCGCCCTCGCGCATCAAATCCGCGCCGCCGGGGATGGTTGTCCCCAAACCCAAGCGGCGGCTGGTGGAAGGCCAGACCCGCCTCTGGGTGGGCTTGGGTGAAGCGCAGGGGTTGAAGCCCATTGATTACGTGAACGCCATCGCCGGCGAAACCGGGTTGCCCGGCAAAGTGGTCGGCACGGTGGACATCCGCGAGCGCCACGCCTTTGTGGATGTGGATGCCGAACACGCCCACGCGATCATCGCCAAGCTCAACCGCAGCCAGATCGGCGGGCACAAGGTCAAAGCCAAGGTGGCCTGACGGCGGGCGGCGGGCGGTTTCCCAATCAAACTTCTCCGGCCCGTTTGACGCGGGCCGGGGGAAGCTTATATTGCGCGGGGACGTTCCCTTTTGATAGGATTTATAATCATGTTTGACCAATTTAGTTTCTTGTTATGGCTGGCGGCGGGGATTGTCGTGGGCGTGGTTTTTTGTTCGTTCTACGAATGGACGCTGCACCGCTTTGTGATGCACCGGCCGGTGGGGAAATTCCGGTATCCGTTTGAATCGCACACCTTGGTGCATCATCATGTGTTCCGGGCGGACGAGACCTATCATCTCATCGACCGCAAAGATGCGGAGACCATCCCGATGGCCTGGTGGAACGGTCCGGTGCTGGTGTTGCTTGGGGCGTTGCCCTTTGCCATCTTCTGCCTTTGTTTCGGCCACTGGTGGTTCACCCTCGGGGCCGCCATCGCCTCGGCGGCTTATTACGCCGCCTACGAATACATGCACTGGTGCATGCACCTCCCCCATAAGCGCATTGTGGAACGGTCCGGCATTTTCTTCCGGCTGAACGGCCACCACCTGTTGCACCACCGCTACATGCGGAAAAATTTCAATGTTGTATTGCCGCTGGCCGACCTGCTGCTTGGCACCTTGCTGCTCCGTGCCCCGGTCCACTTCCGCCAAGCGCGGGGGCCGGCTGTGCCGGATGTCCAGCCGCGCGGACTCAAGCCGGCGGCTGATTCGGCCAAGTGAAGGTAGGCAGTTTAGGCGCGGACCAACACGCACGGGGTTTGCATGGAAATCCCCGCTCATCCGTGTTTAGTTCGTGCTCAATCCGTGGCTGATAACAGTCCCCTCAAATCGTCTTTGAATGGCGCCGCTCGCCGGCGGGGGACAGGGTGTTGTCGAAGGTCATGGCGATGTTGCGGATGAACAGGCGGCCGGTGTCGGTCACTTCCAAGCCGCCGGGATGTTGGCGCACCAGGCCGTCGGCGGCGAACGGTGCCAGTGCCGCCAGTTCCTTCGCGAAGTGGCTTTCAAAATCGATGCCCAGGCGCGCGCCCATGGCGGCGTAATCCAGTGACAAATCGCACATCACCCGCATGATGGTCTCGCGCCGGACGCGGTCTTCGGCCGACACCACGTAGGCCTTGTGCAACGGCAGCCGGCCTTCGCTCACGGCGGTCTGATACTTGGGCAGTTCTTTTTCGTTTTGCCAGTAGACTTCCGGCGTTTGGGAAACGGCGGACATGCCGAACGCGTAGATGTCGGCGCCCGCGCGGGTGCTGTAGCCTTGGAAATTCCGCTGCAACTGTTTGTTCTTCTGCGCCACCGCGAGTTCGTCGCCGGGTTTTGCAAAATGGTCCATGCCGATATACACATACTGGTCGTCGGCGGTCAGCTTTTCGATGACCAGCTTCAGCACCTCCAGCTTGGATTCGGGTGAGGGCAGCACTTTTTCCTCCAAAATTTTCTGTGCGGGTTTGATCCACGGCACATGGGCGTAGCTGAACACCGCCAGCCGGTCGGGCTTCATGGTCAACACGGTGTCCAGGGTTTCCCGGAAACTCTCGGGTGTCTGGTGCGGCAGGCCGTAGATGAGGTCGAGGTTGATGGACGTGAATCCGAGTTCGCGCATCCAGTCCAAGGCCTGTTGGGTCATTTCGCGGGGCTGGATGCGATGCACGGCCTTTTGCACGTCGGGATTGAAATCCTGCACGCCCATGGAGGCGCGATTGAAACCGATTTCGCGGAGCGCCACGAGATGGTCGCGTGTCAGACGGCGCGGGTCCACTTCCACGCCGGCTTCGATGTCGGGCGAAAATGTGAAATGTTTCCGGATGATGTCGCCCAAGCGGCGCAATTCGTCGGGCCGCAGAAACGTCGGCGTGCCCCCGCCGAAATGCAACTGGACGGCCCGCCGGTCGGGGTGCAAATAGGGCGCCATGCGGGCGACTTCTTTTTCCACGTAATCCAGGTAGTCCCGTCCTTTGTCGTGGTTCAGGGTGATGACGGTGGTGCAGCCGCAAAACCAGCAGAGCGTTTCGCAGAAGGGCAGATGGAAATATAGTGACAGGTCGCGCGGGGTGCGGTTGTTGTCGGCAATCAGGCCGGTCAACGTTTCGGGCGTCACGGCCTCGGTGAATTTCGTCGCGGGCGGATAGCTGGTGTAGCGCGGTCCGGCCACGTTGTATTTCCGCACGAGGTCCAGGTCCACATTCAGAGTTTTCATGGGAGAATATTTCGGGGCGGGGTTTCAGCGGTGGTTTTTGACGGTGTCCACGAGGGCGGCAATATTCGCCAACTGGGCGGCGGGGGTCAAACCGTGGCCCAGGTTAAAGATATGTCCGGGGCGGCCGCGCATGGCTTCCAGGACGGCTTTGGTTTCCCGGGCCACGACTTCGGGGGTGGCGTCGCTCAAGAGGCTGGGGGCCAAGTTGCCTTGGAGTCCGATGCTTTCCGGGATGCGTTTGCGGGCTTCCGTGAGCGGCGTCTGCCAGTCGATGCCCAACACGTCGGTGCCCAGCGCCGCCAAGTCGTTCCAGTTGCCATGGGTGCCGAGCGAGAAGGTGATGATGGGGGTGCGCTGCCCCAGGGCGGCGATGATTTGGCGCATCCAGCAGCCGCTGGCCTCCATGAATTCGGACGGGGGCAGGTGGCCGCCATGGCTGTCAAACAACTGCAAGGCGTCGACGCCGGCGGCGGCTTGCATTTTGAGATATTCCGTCACGGCGGCGGTGAGTTTTTCCAGCAGGGAATTGAAGAGTTTCCGGTCGGTGCGGAACAGGTGCAACGCGCGGCTGTATTGCGGCACGCTGGCGCCTTCCATCATGAAGGTTGCGAGGGTCCAGGGCGACCCGCTGAAACCGATGAGGGCGGTCTGGTCGCCCAATTCCTTGCGCAACCGTCGCAAGGCTGCATCCACATAGCCGAGCCGGTCGCATACGCCGGCGACGGACAATTTCTCGATGTCCGCCGGACTGCTCACGGCAAAATCCATCACTACGCCGCCGGTTTCCTTGAACCGGTATTCCTGTCCCATGGCTTCGGGGATCACCAGGATGTCGCTGAACAAGATTGCGGCATCAAAGCCGAAGCGCCGGACCGGTTGGAGGGTCACTTCGACGGCCAGTTCGGGGTTCTGCACGAGTTGGACGAAGGTGTACGTCTCTTTTAGTTTCCGGTATTCCGGCAGGGCGCGGCCGGCTTGGCGCATCAGCCACATCGGCGGGCGGTCCACCGGTTGGCAGCGCAGGGCGCGCTGGAAACGCTCCCGGGAGGTGGTCACGGGGGTGACGGGGGCATGGTTCGGTTCAGTGTTCAAGTCCGGCATATTCATATCATAAACCGGAGCCCCCGCCTAGTGGCTTCACCTTTTTTGTCATCAGCAGAACATTTTTGGGCCAGTTAGCCGGTTTTGGCCGGCGAATCCCCGCTGCTTCTTCCTTTCCGCCCCCGCCGGAGTGCCCTATATTATCGTCCATAATCGACTCATGCCGAGTGTTTTCATCAAGACTTACGGATGCCAGATGAACGAGCGCGACAGCGAAGCCGTCGCCGCGCAGCTCGTCGCCAAAGGCTACACCCTTGCGCCGTCCGAGGGGGTTGCCGACGTGGTGTTGCTCAACACGTGCAGCGTGCGTGACTTTGCCGAGCAGAAAGCGGTCAACAAGATGCGCAACGTCGCCGGCACCGCCCGCAGTGAGCGGCGTGACCAGGTGTTGGGTTTCATGGGGTGCATGGCGCAAAGCCGGGGCAAGGAACTTATCGACCGGCTTCCGGACGTGGACCTGGTGCTTGGCACGCAGAAATTTCATCGGGCGGCCGAATATCTCGACGACCTGCTCGCCGGGCGGCGTGACAAGATTGTGGATACGGACGCGGAGGCGAAGAGCGAGGCGGCCATCCGCGAGCATTTGTTGAACGGCGGCACCAAGCCGGCGGTGAGCGCCTTTGTCAGCATCATGCAAGGGTGCAACCAGCATTGCACCTTTTGCATTGTTCCGGCCACCCGGGGCGAGGAGCGGAGCCGCACGATTCCTGACATTGTCGCCGAATGTCGCGAACTGGCCGCGCGCGGGGTCCGGGAGGTCACGTTGCTCGGGCAGATTGTCACCAGCTACGCCAAGCGCGACCTGCCGGTTGTGGACGGCAAATCCGGCTTTGTTCAACTGCTTGAAGCCGTCCATGAAATTGAGGGGCTGGAACGCATTCGTTTCACTTCGCCGCATCCGAAAGGGTATGGCGACGATTTGGTGGCGGCTTACGCGCGGCTGCCGAAACTTTGCGAGAGCGCGCATCTCCCGCTTCAGAGCGGCAGCGACCGCCTTTTGAAACTGATGCATCGCGGCTACACGCGGGAGCGGTTTCTGGAGATTGTCCGCAAGCTGCGCCAGTCCCGGCCGGGCATCGGCATCACCACGGACATCATTGTCGGTTTTCCCGGCGAGACGGACGAGGATTTCGCGCTGACGATGTCGCTTTGCCGCGAAGTGGAGTTCGACAACGCTTACATCTTCAAATATTCCCCCCTGCGCGACACGCCGGCCGCCGACATGCCTGACCAGGTGCCGCAGGCGGTGCGGGAGGAGCGCAATCATCGGTTGCTGGAACTGGTGAACGAAATCGCTGCGCGGAAGTACGACCAGTTCATCGGCCGGCAGGTGCAGATTCTGGTCGAAGGCCCGAGCAAGAAGAACCGCGCCCGCTATACGGGCCGGACGCGGTGCAATCGCATCGTGCTGTTCCCGGGGGACGAGCGGCATCGCGGCCAGTTGATGGACGTGAAGATTGAGCGGACGGGGTCGTTTACGCTTTACGGTGACCCGGCGGTGGTGGGTTTGTCCGAAGGGGAATAAGCGCAAAGACGCCGAGGGAGCGGAGCAACGCAGAGAAAAAAGTTGGGGGACGCGCATCCATGCTGACGGTCACGCCGTCACGCCGTGGCCGGATTGACCGTTCTGGTTCCTCGCGGTATATCATGGGTAAAGGTGTGTTGGGTGCGGTTGGGGAAGTTGTTGGTGACGCCCGCCCTCACCCCGGGCAACCGGCGGGCGGCGATCCGGCGGCTGGCCAGGTTGATCTCCCTCCCTTGAAGTTAGGAGTTAGGAGTCAGAATTTCGAAGGGGGAGGGGAGTGCAAAACAGGGGGCGGACGTCCGGTGCGGGGGTTTGGCGCAATCAAACTGCCAGCCCAAAAAACAACCTTGCAAACATTAAGCGGGCACCAGTTCGATCTTTAGCTTGCTCCCCAAGACCCGGGCCGCCTTGCCCAGAGTGTTCAAGGTGACCGAGGAATTGGATGCGTCCAGCAACCGGTCCACTGCGGCCCGGCTGGTTTTCATTCGTGCCGCCATCTGTGTCTTGGTCAGGGCCTGCTCTTTCAAAAGCTGTTCCAACTGGAGACTGATGGCTTGTTTCAACGCGCGGGACTCGACCTCGGGCAAAATGCCCTGCGCTTTCAGAAAATCTCGGAAATCACCGCCCTTGAGCGCATTGGGTTTGGTTTTCATAAATGGAGAGTCGGATGCACTATTGGTTTGAACGCCAGCAATGAGGATGGGCGCCCCGACAAATGGACCTTCCATCAACAATTCGACTGTATCATAATTGATACACCAGTCAAACCTGTGTCGGTATTCTCTTTCCTGTGGTAAATGCCCCCGTTCACACCCTTCGTAGAACCGCCTCCTGCACCGCCGCCACGGTGACTGACTGCATGCATGCAATCAGCTCCTCGCGGGAGCCTTTGATGTCGCCGCCGTCGTAGCGGTAATATTCCAGCCCCCGCCCGTTCACGACGGGGTTGGGCACCAGGGTGAAGGGATTGCCGAACGGCTGGATGGGGCGGTTCCAGGTCGGCGTTTCGATGACCACCTGGCCGGGGACTTTCATGGCGGCCGCCACGTGCATGAGCGCGGTGTCCACGCTTAAGAAGGCGCGGGCGTGCCGGATGACTGCGGCGGCCTGGCGGAGATTTTTTGTCGGCGGAAACACCGCGTCTTCGAGCTGGCTGCGGATGACTTGGTGTCCGGCCGCTTCTTCGGGGCCACCGAAGAACACGACGGGCAGGCCGGCGCGGGCGGTGCGGAGTTGGCGGGCCAGGGCGAGGTAATTTTCGACCGGCCAGCGGCGCAGCGCCAGATTTTTGGTGCCGCCGGAACCGATGTGCACGCCCAGCCAGGGGCGTCCGGCCAGTCCGGCGGAAGCGAGAAAATCTGCGGCCCATTGTTCCTCGGCGGGACTGAGAAAGATTTCCAGTTCGTGCCGGTCCAAGAGTTTCTTGGCGCCGATGAGCGGCAGGAAGGCGAAATTATTTTCGGCCGCGTGCTGCTGGTAATCCTGCGGGATGGAATGGGTGAGCAGCAGCCGGTCCAGTACGTTGGAGCATTCGTATTCGTGGCTTAACCGGGTTTTCGCTCCGGCGAGAAAGGCGGCGACACGATAGTGGATGCGACTCTGGGGATGGGTGTTGAGGGAGAGGTCGTACCGTTCCCGCCGCAGGCCGGTCAAAAAACGCAACGCTTCGCGGCGGCCGCCGGTGATGAGATTCTTGTGGAAGACCCGGTTGATGTGGGGATTGTTTTCGAGCAGGTCGCGGGCGCCGGCCCACATCACGAGCACGTCGATGGTGGCGGCCGGGAAATTCGCGCGCAACTCGTGGAGGAAGGGGGTCGCCATCAGGGTGTCGCCGATGCCGGCCAGCGAGATGACGAGGATTTTCACAGGCGGGAAATTTTTTCGAGGAGGCCGGTGGTTGATTTTCCCGGGACGAAGGGAACCAGCAGGATCTGGCCGCCAGCGGATTCGACGGCGCGGCGTTCGTCCTGGTTGAGCGTTTCCAGCGTGTAGTCGCCGCCTTTGACGTAGATGTCGGGCTGCGCGGCGGCGAGAAAGCGGGTGGCGGTCGGGTCGGTGAAAATGCAGACGCCGTCGACGCTTTGCAGTGCGGCGAGCACGGCGGCCCGGTCGGTCTCGGCATTCACGGGGCGGGCGGGGCCTTTGAGTGCGCGCACGGCGGCGTCACTGTTGACGCCGATGAGCAGGGCGTCGCCGCAGTTGCGGGCGGTCTGGAGGTAGGTGACGTGGCCGAGGTGGAGGAGGTCGAAGCAGCCGTTGGTCACCACCAATTTGCGGCCACGGGCGCGCACGGCGGCGCGCCAGGCGGGAAGCTGGTCCCAGCCGATGATTTTGCTGCGAAAGTCCATGGGGACAGTTTGCCGCGCCGGGGGGGAATGCAAAAGCCCAAAGTCCGGGCGGTGACCGGGTCAGGGCAGGAAGACCAGGCGGTAGAACGCGGCGCTGGCGCCGGGGGGGAAGCTGTTGGTGTCGGTGAACGTGGTCAGGTTGGTGACGGCGGTGAGGGTGGCCAAGTTGGTCCAGATGGGATTGAGGAGATTGGTGGTGCTTTGGACGGTGTAATTCAGCGACGGCAGGGAGAACCAGGTGAGATTGAACCCGTTTGTATTCCAAGACCAATCGGAGAACCCGACGGGGGGCACGGTCTGGACGGAGACGTCGTCGACGCCGAAATAGTTCGGGTCATTTTCGGCGGCAAAAGTCAGGACGGTGTTGGTGGTGGAGGCTCGGGCGACGAAGAGAAGGTTGGTCCAGCCGAATGCGGGCGGATTGGTCAGGCCAGTGTAGTTGGTGCCGTTCCAGAGGATGTTGAAGAATTGGTTGGTGCCGGTGCCCGGGTTGTTCAGCCAACTGGACACGAGGTAATACGCGCCGGGCACGGTGGGCAGAGTTTGGCTCAAGGTCGCCTCATAGCCGAATTCGCCCAGGAACGCCCCGAAAAAGCCGGAATGAACGATGCCGGGGAAATTGGCTTCCACGCTCACGGTATTGTAGTACAACGAACCGATGACGGTGTCTCCCACCAAGGTCCAGTGGGTGAAATCGCCGGTTTCAAATCCGCCGTTCAACACGAGCGAGGGGTTCACGGTGAGCGTCACCACGGCGGCGACATCGGCCCGTTGATGGAGGATATTGGTGACGATGACGGGGGCCGGGAAGTTTCCGGGGGGCTGTTGATTGGCGGCCGGGGTGAGGGTCAGCGTGAAGGTGGTTTGAGCATTGGTGGCGAGCGTGCCCGACGCGGGGGTGGCGGCGAGCCAAGCCGGCAGACCGCCGACGGACCAGGGCAGCGGGGCGGAGCCGGTGTTGGTCAGCGTGACGGTCCATGTGGACGGCAGGAAGCTTCCGCCGGCCGGACCGGTGGCGGACCAATTGGTGCCGCCGGGGGTGCCCAAGTCATCGGCCTGTGCGAGGGCATTGATGAGATTGGTGCCGGTCGGGGTACCCCAGCCGGTGCACAGATCGTAACCGGGTTCAGCCGGGTAGTTCAGGGGGCTGGACGAATTGGTGTTGTTGCCGACGGTGATGTCGTTGAACAGCGATTCATAATTGGTTCCGCGTCCCAGGGCGTAGAGGGTGGGATTAAGGAAGCCGATGGGGGGCTGGCTGTTTTGGGCGGCCTGTTGGTTGGCCAGGGCGGCGAATCCCGCCCAGAGGGGGGTTGCGCAACTGGTGCCGGCGAGCACGGTGGTGATATGGCTGCCATTGGAGTAACAGGCCATCACGCCGTCGGCCACCATGGCCACGTCGGGGAAATTGCGATAGGCGGTGGAACCGCCATTGGTGGTCATTTCGATGCCGGCCTGCCAGGAAGGCATCGGGTAGAAGCAGCTCACGCCGCCGCCGGTGCCGTTGCCGTTGCCCCAGTTCCAGGCGATTTCGCCGGTACGGGGGGTGCCGGGGCCGGAGGTGAGGAGTTGTGTGCCGCCGACGCAGGTGACCCATGGGTCATCGGTGGGGGTGTTCGGTTCGGTGGGGTTGTCGGCCTCGCCGGGCAGGTAGGCATCGAGGTCGCCGGAAGCTTGAAAGAAGGTTTGTCCTTGGGCGGCCATCTGTTGGAAGATCTGGTCCAAGGTACCGCCCGGGCCTCCGCCCCAGGCCCAAGAGGAACTCAATTGTGCGGCGGTATCATCGGTGGCCATCTGGTTGACGATGTCCAGGGGGTTGTAACCTTCATAGACGAGAATCTGGGCCAGACCGGGAGCCATGCTCATGACCATTTCGATGTCGAGACAGACTTCGCCGTTGTTGCCGCCTGCGCTGCCGTCGAAGCCGTCCAGGAGGATGTTGTTCAGGGGGATGTTGGTGAGGCCGGCTTGGGCGGTATAATTGGTGATGTCGTAATAGTCATAGCCGTCCAACTGGAGGAGTCCGACGGTTTGTCCGGCGCCGGTGAGGAGGGTGCCGGGAGTATATGCGGCGCGGAAATCGGCTCCCATATAGGAACCATAGAGGCCGGAGCCGGCTTGCGGGGTGCCGGCGGGACGCGGGCGGGCGGGATGAAAGAGGGGGCGGGGAAGCTGGCTGTCGTCCAGCCCATGGATTTCGAGCAGGGGAAGGGTTTCATCCACCACGGGAGGAGCGGTGGGGGAATGGAATTTGCGGCCGCCGGCGGGAGCTTGGTATTCCTTTAATTCCACATGGAAGGCTTTTTGGACGGTGGCGACGCGGCCGGAGACGCGCAGGATCATCCGGTTGGCGGGTTGGCCGGTGATCCGCAGGCCGGCGGCGGTGGCGAAATCCGTCAAGCGGCGGTATTCTTCCGGCGTCGGACCGAACCGGGCGGCGAACTCGCCGGGTTTAAGGTAATGATGGTAATTGGTGGCGGCTGGGTTATAGAGGCCGGCGAGCAAGCGCGACAATTCCTCCTGGTGATGAATGGGGAGGCAGAGGGAAAGCGCGAGTTCGTTGGTTGCGGCAAACGCCCCCAGCGGAGTAGCCCGGTGTTGGCGTACGCTGGCCGGCACATGGCTGGCTGAAAGGGTTCTTTGACCGGCCGGGGCGGACACAATGCTTAGGGCCACCGTCAAGAGGATGGTGGTCAACAGACGTTTCCCTTCGTAGCGAATCAAGTGATGCAATGGGTTAAATAGGTTGGGGCTCAACCGTCTGGTCCCACCGTCGAGGGGGGAAATGCCGTCAAGGATGGGTGACAAACGGCATTGACGATATTAAGGATATTATATCACCGGGGAAGCGGCGGTGCAATCTCCAACTGCAACAAACCGTTGCCGGACCCGAAAAAAGACTTGGCACCGGAGCAGCCGGACGTTTAATTGACGCATGGCGACCCTGGTTTTCGACATTGAGACGGCGGCGCTGCCCTTGGAATTGTATGACGAGGCGCAGCAGGAATATCTGTTCCGGGAGACGGAAAAGCTCGCCGATCCGGCCGAGCAGGCGGCCAAGCGGGAGGAAATCACGCGGTTCATGAGCCTGTGGCCCTTCACATCCCAGGTGGTGTGCATCACCATGCTCAACGCCGAATCGCTGCGGGGGCAGTCCCTGTTTTTGGCGGAGGATTATGAGGATGACGCCAGCGAGGGGGGGCCGGTTGAGTTTGTGCCCTGTGCGGATGAGATTGAGCTGCTGA
>Ga0007854_10001218_pt1 | contig 16493 bp, 18 predicted proteins | sample CryBogCBH12Aug08_FD_60382 | JGI IMG/M metagenome (GOLD analysis project Ga0007854, IMG submission 60382) | Freshwater microbial communities from Crystal Bog, Wisconsin, USA - CBH12Aug08 | ecosystem: Environmental > Aquatic > Freshwater > Lake | place: Crystal Bog, Wisconsin, USA | collected...
GCACCAAAGTAGGTCTTGTCGGGATAGAAGGGGGCGCCGGCCGTCCCTGCGACAATCTGATTGAGAGTGTAGTCGGCAGGCCAACGCCAGTTCTTGATCTCCATCCAGTCATAGAAGTGATCATGGCCAACAAAGAAGTATTCGCATCCGTACTCGCGTAGAAGCTCCAGGAACTTGTCGCGATCCGTCGGATGGGCGGCCATGTTGTCAGCATCGGGATGGCAACCTGCAGTGAATGCCTCCTCGTGGGCGAAGACAAAGATATTCTTCACTCCCTTGGTTTTGAGTTCCTTGAGTGAAGCTTCCAGTCCCTTCAGGTCGACTTTGTGAAGGGCGGCCGGATTGTACTGATCAACTGCGATCACGGCCGTCTCTGGATGATCGGGGGAGATGTAGGAGTAGCTGAATCCTTTCTGGCCGGGAAAGTAGCTGACGTTATTGGAAGTCAGCTCGGGTTCGAATGCGTAGAGCCATGACACACCCTCGGGATCACCGTTGGTTTCATGGTTACCCCGCACCGGGAGGATTGTGAGCCCGGGAGCATTGCTGGCGGTCAGCTTCTTCCACTCCGCGAACTGTTCCGCGATTTTCTGCGGGATCCGCATGTTATCGCCATAGACGAGGTCGCCGGTGAAGAGAAGGAAGGCGGGTTTGGCTGCCGAGAGCATCTGCATCAGCTTGGCTAAGATTTCGGTATGAATACCGGATGGGTCGACCTGGGTTGCCCTCACATCGGTGCGGTCATCACCTGCAACCGCAAACGACCAGGTTGCTGCATGAGATGTTGAAAGAATCAACAGAAGCACAAGCGCGCCAAGGAGTGTAGAAAAGTGTTTCATCACGCCCTCTATGACACAGCAATGGTGTGGTGTGAAAGTCTCAACCAAGGGATGCGATCACTATGACTAATTTTTCACAGAAGAAGTTGACCTATGGCGGCGGCAAGAAGAACAACGATCCAAGGAGGTACCTTCATCGGTGAAAGCAACGCAAAGATTCCAATCGCAATAAGGATATCCAGAAGGGATGAGATGCTTTCCTTCCAGAGTGGGTTATAGAGAGCGGCCAGCAGAATCCCGACGACCACGGCGTTGATACCGAACATTGAGGCCCTGGCCCAGCGCTTGTCCCGTAGCTGATCCCAGTAAGGAAGCGTCCCCGCCACGAGAAGCCATGAAGGGAGAAAAAGCGCCAGGAGACACCAAACCCCACCAATCCATGCGTGGGATCCGCCGGTGATGGCGGTTCCAAGGTATGCCGCAAAGGTGAACAATGGACCGGGCATGGCCTGAACGGCACCATAGCCGGCCAGAAAGGCGTCGTTATTGATCCATCCTTGCCCAACGAGTTGGGTGCGAAGGAGAGGCAGGACCACATGACCTCCGCCAAAGACCAGTGAGCCAGCATGATAAAACCCATTGAAGAGCTTGAACCAGAGCCCACCCACTGACGCGATCAGCGGTAAAATCAGGAGCAGGAATCCAAAGAAGATGAGCAGACCTCCGGCCAGCAGATGATTCTGCACCAGGGCCGAGGGAATCTTTCCCGTTGCGGCGAACGCTGAGACTGGTCTCCCGCGGTAGAGAAACCATCCGATCACCCCCCCAGCGATCAGGATGCCGATCTGGCCAACCGATCCCGGAATCAGCAGGGTGATGATCGCCGCCGCAAGGGCTGTGCCGATTCGCGCGGCATCAGGGCAAAGCGTACGCCCCATGCCCCAGACGGCTTGGGCAACTACGGCCACGGCGGCCAACTTAAGCCCGTGGAGCCAACCGGCATGGTGAAGACTTCCTGCAGCACTCACGCTGTACGCGAAAAGAATCATCAGCACCGCAGAGGGGAGAGTGAAACAAAACGAGGCCAGAAGCCCTCCGAAGAGCCCAGCCCGGAGCATCCCGAGAGCAAAGACCATCTGACTACTGGTAGCTCCGGGAAGGAATTGGCAGAGCGCAATGAAATCGGTGTAGGCCTCGTCATCAAGCCACTGACGCCTGCTCACAAATTCCTCCCTTAAGTAGCCCAGATGGGCTACCGGCCCTCCGAAGGAGATACAGCCGAGACGAAGGAACACGAGCGCAATGCCCCGAAGGTTGCCGCGAGCGGGCGCCTCCCCGGTATTGATTAGGTCAATCGGAGGCATGAATCGTCGAAATACCCGAATATCCCGGGCCACCCCCGTTACCCCAGCCTACTCCTCTCCCTTGCTGAGCTTGGTAAGAACGCTCAGATCTTCGAGCGTCGAGGTGTCTCCCGTGAGGGACTGCCCTCCGGCTATCTGCTTGAGGAGACGACGCATGATCTTACCAGAGCGTGTCTTTGGAAGCGTCTCGGCAAAGCGAATCTCGTCTGGCTTGGCGATGGGACCGATTGAGTTGCCCACATGGTTACGGAGTTCTTTCTTCAGGGCCTCGCTGGGCTTGTGTCCCTCACGCAGGGTAACAAAAGCGACAATCCCCTGCCCCTTGATCTCGTCCGGACGACCGACGACGGCAGCTTCCGCCACAGAGGGATGACTGACGATGGCACTCTCGAGTTCGGCGGTGCCAAGGCGATGACCGGCAACGTTGAGCACGTCGTCGATGCGACCGACGATCCAGAAATTTCCCTGCTTGTCACGACGGGCGCCGTCCCCGGTGAAATAGGCTCCCTTGATCTCGGTCCAATACTGCTGACGGAAGCGGGTCTTGTCACCCCAGATGCCGCGGAGCATGGATGGCCAAGGCTTGCGGATGACGAGTTTACCTCCCTGGCCGTGGGGTACTTCCTTACCATTGTCGTCGACGATGGCGGCATCGATCCCGAAGAACGGAAGCGTTGCAGTTCCAGGCTTGCAGGGTGTGGCGCCGGGCAACGGTGCAATCATGTGTGCTCCGGTCTCGGTCTGCCACCAGGTGTCGACGATCGGGCACTTCTCATGGCCAATGTGCTTGTTAAACCACATCCAGGCCTCGGGATTGATCGGTTCACCAACGGTGCCAAGCAGGCGGAGGGATGAGAGGTCATGCTTTGCCGGGTGCTCGTCACCCCACTTCATGAAGGCCCGAATAGCCGTCGGGGCGGTGTAAAAAATGGTGATGCCGTAGTCGGCAATGAGCTTCCAGAACCGGTCGGGCTCGGGCCAATTCGGCGCTCCCTCGTACATGAAGCAGGTGGCTCCGTTGGAGAGAGGTCCGTACACCAGGTAGCTGTGACCGGTAATCCAGCCAATGTCGGCGGTGCACCAGTAAACATCTTCCTCGCGAAGGTCGAAGACATACTTGGTGGTGGCGTAGGTGCCGACAAGGTAGCCACCGGTGGTGTGGAGGATTCCCTTCGGTTTGCCAGTCGATCCACTGGTGTAGAGGATGAAGAGGGGGTGCTCGCTATCGAGATGCTCGGCAGGGCAGTGGGCCGAGACATACTCCATCTCGCGGTGCCACCAGACATCGCGTCCCTCCTCGATGTGGATTTCGCTGTTGGCGCGACGGAAGACGATGACGCTCTTCACCGAAGTGTCTCCCTCAAGCGCGTGATCAACATTCTGCTTGAGGGTGACAAACTGGCCACGGCGATAGCCGCCATCGGCTGTGACGATCACCCTGGCTCCGGAATCGGCCAGACGGTCCTTAATACTGTCGGCACTGAAGCCGCCGAAGACGACGCAATGCACGGCCCCGATGCGGGCGCAGGCAAGCATCGCGATGGAAGCCTCGGGGATTAGCGGCATGTAGATAAGGACGCGGTCCCCTTTCTTGACGCCATTGCGCTTGAGCACATTGGCAAACTTGCAAACCTCGCGGTGAAGCTGATGGTAGGTGATAACTTTTTTTTCACCTGGCTCCCCCTCCCAGATGATGGCGGCCTTGTTGGCGCGCGGGGTTTCGAGGTGTCGGTCGAGGCAGTTTTGAGCGGCGTTCAGTTTCGCCCCGACGAACCACTTGGCATAGGGGAGTTTCCAGTCGAGTACCTTGGTCCATTTCTTGAGCCAGTGAAGTTCCTTGGCCTCGCGTCCCCAGAACTTGTCGGGACTCTTCACCGACTCGGCATGGAGTTTCTTGTACTCGGCCATGCTCTTGACGCGGGCCTTTTTGGAGAACTCGGCGGAGGGTTTGAAAACGCGATTCTCGACAAGATGGGACTCGATATTCTGTGACATTCTGAGGGTGGGGTTAAAAATTAACTGGGAAACCAAAGTCCTTTTTCATCAGAAAGCAGGAAAAAGAAAAAGCATAACCTCTTCTCTCAATTTAATCTCCGATTTCCATTTGCCTCTCCAAAACCTGAAAACGGAAGCGTTCGTCATAAGCACCACCACTGTGAGTACGACAGCAAGCCAAGCAGGCGATCCGTCTCCGGGGTCTGCGGACGCGCGCGTGACTCTCTCCACAACCAGGGCAACGGAGCTGATAGCGACGCCTCATGCGCCGACCAACAAAGGGAAGCTGGTGGGTGCGCTTCTCATCAGGAATCCCAAGATCGCGGCAGGCCTCGCGCCACTCCATGCCGTGAGGCGAGAGCCTGCGACGCCCATTTCGGTACTGAGCGAGCAGGTGAGCCAGTTCATGAAGCAGGGTTTTCTCGACTTCATCCTCTGAGATTTCCATCAGGGCCGGATTCAGCCAGACCTCCCAGCGTGCGGCGATGGCAACGCCTGCAGTAGTCCTCATGCGCGAATTCCAGCCAACAACGACTAGAGGCGAGAGCTTAGGGGCGAGCGAATGAAGCAGTAAGCGTGCCTTCTCCTCAAGGAGGGGATCGCGTTTTTTAATATTCCCCGGGGGCTTGTCGCAAGTTAGGGGCATCCCGAAGAGAAGTTTCAACTGACCCGTCAGCTGACCTTTGAAATGACCGACAAGGGAGGTCATGCCTTCATACCCGCAGCTTGAGGAAATCGCGACTGTCGTCCCAACACACGGGAGAGGGCAGCAAGCGTTGCATCGACTGACTCTGAAGTCGTTTCCCGACCGAGAGAAAATCGGACGGTCGCTTGAGCGAGTTCTTCCGATACACCCATGGCAAGCAGAACATGCGAGGCCTGGATTGATCCGACCATGCAGGCGGATCCACTGGAGGCGGCAACTCCCTCAAGATCGAGTCCCATGAGAAGGGTCTCTCCATCACATCCGGGGAAACTGACATTAAGTGTATTTGAGAGAGCGGGAGCCGAGGCGGAATTACGAACTGCCGTGGGATCCATCTCACTGATACCGACCCAAAGACGATCTCTCAGGGCAGTCTCTCTCGAAGACTCTTCTGCGGCAGAAACCTTATTCACCGCAACTTCAGCCGCAGCGGCCATCCCGGCAATTGCCGGGACGTTTTCGGTACCCGGACGGCGTTCGTTCTCATGGAAGCCTCCATGCTGAATCGCCTCAATGGAGATCCCCGAACGTAGCCAGAGAAATCCAGCACCGTGTGGCCCATGGAACTTGTGAGCGGTTGCGGAAAGTGCATCGACTCCCAGGTCCCCCGGCTTGCAGGGGATCTTGCCAAATGCCTGGACCGCATCCGTGTGAAAAAGAATGCCGCGCTCCCGGCAGAGGGCTGAGAGTTCGGCAATCGGCTGAATCACCCCCGTCTCATTGTTGGCGATCATCACGGAAGCAAGGATGGTCTCGGGACGCAGTGCTGAAACGAAAACCTCCGGATCGATCACTCCCTGCTCATCAACAGACACCTCGCTCAGCTCAAATCCCTCCCGTTCAGCCAGCGCCCGCATGGCATGGAGCACGGCATGATGCTCCGTGGAGGCGGTGACCAGATGGCTTTTTCCCGGGGAGCGGTGACGCCTCGCAAGGCCTAGGACCCCCAGATTGCAGCTCTCGGTACCGCCGGAGGTAAAAATGATCTCGTGGGATTTCGCGCCGAGAAGGGCGGCGATCCGGTCACGCGACTCGTCAACGGCGGCCCTGGCAACGCGCGCAGAAGCGTGGATACCGGAAGGGTTGCCAAGCAGATCTCCTAGGAGCGGCAGCATAGCCCCCCGGGCTTCAGGACAGAGCGGTGTGGTTGCGTTGTGATCGAGATAGATCATGGGGAGGGGATGGAGAGGATGTTCCCCCAATCGGATCTTCCCGGCAATGCCTCAAAAGCTCGCCGACATGAATTCTCTCGGGGGTTGCCCCGTATCAGCGGGTGATGCTCTCCTTGCCAAGACTTCCCGGCACCGGCAACATAAAAAAACTCATGACCGCCGATTCCATTTTACCAGACCTTCAGGCCGCAATCCTCTGCGAGGATGTCCGCGCCGAAATCAGCGGACAGCAGACTCTCATCGGTGTTATCGGTGCGATTCCCACCCCCACGCTACCGATCGCCTTCTTCAAGCTCTGCCTCTGGACCCGCTGGTGCGGAGGTAGCGGGGACTTCATCCAAAAGTGCCTGATCTACGATCCGGAGGAGGATCAACCGATTGCCCAAGCGGAGATTCCTTTCTCTCTCAATGATCTGAACGCTCATGCCACCAACGTTCATTTCTTCGGCGGCGTGCAGTTCCAAAAATACGGAACCTATCATGTCGAGATCCTGATCGATGATGAGATCCGTCTCCGGATCCCCCTTCCCGTGATCGAGATGGAGGTTCCACCCCAACCTGGAGACCGTTAAACAAACACGAGGCTAAAAATCGAGGATCTCACCATCCTCGGGGATAAAAATGTCGGCGATTTTGGGAAGAAGGTCTTCCATCTTCACTCGAAGTTCCGTCGCGTCATTGCATAAATCCTCCGAAAGGTGGATCAGGCAAAGGGCATTTACTTCAGCATCACGGAGAACTCCGGCTAGATCTCCATCTCTTACATGGGAGAGTTCGCAAACGAGAACATCGGCAGGAGTCGCCACTAATTCAGCAAGCTCATCAGCTGAGGAGAGGTCACCGCTGAAAATGGAGCGAAAATCATCCGCGATGATCTCGAGTGAGTAGGAATTACAGGGACGCAAGGCATCCGAACCGTGAAGGGAACGATAGCAGACCTCGAGATGACGATTGGCAAACGGCCTCACGGAGAGAGTTCCATCGCCCAACGACAGGGACTCCCTATCCCGCCACGCAAGCCATGCGATCGGGAAGCCAAGATCCTCCTCCGTAAGATAGAGCGCGCTGATCCATGAACGGATCGGGGCAATCATCTCCTCAGGAAGAGCGATCTCAAGCGGTTTCTCGCGTCCCAGGAGCATCGCCCCCTGAAGCAGGGCGGGCAGACCGCCGATATGATCAACATGCCCATGCGTGATGAGGATAGCATCAAGATCGCGAATCAAGGTTCCCCGATCACGCAGGGAATGGACGCACGGCTCGCCCGCATCGATGAGCAGATGCTTACCCCTCAGGAGCAGAAGGGAGCTGGCAAAGAAGCGGTCGGCATCAGGGAAGCCTGAGCCCGTTCCAAGAAAACTGATTGATGGCATGATGAAAGAAGGATGCACGAGGCGACTGAATAACGAATGAAAAAGGGATCCTTCAAAAAAACACTTTTACTCTTTGACACCCGGCGCGTCCCTCCCTACTCTTTACCTCCTTTCCCGAAATCCGAATGAAGACTTTTTCCGCTAAAGCTCCCGAGGTCAAACGCCAATGGTGGGTGATCGATGCCAAGAACCAATACCTCGGCCATGTCGCCGTGCAGGCCGCCAACTTGCTTCGCGGCAAGCATAAGGCGATCTTCACCCCTCATGTCGACACCGGCGATTTCGTCGTGGTGATCAATGCGGCTGAAGTCCAGATCGGCGGCAAGAAGGAGACCCAGAAAAGCTACATGAGCTTTTCAGGATTCGTCGGAGGTCATAAGTCCGAGACCTTCCGCCAGCGCCGCGAGCGCCGCCCCGAACTCCTCATCGAGCGCGCGGTCAAGGGCATGATTCCGCACAATCGCCTTGGAAGCACGGTCTACCGCAAGCTCAAGGTTTACAAGGGAGCTGAGCATCCTCACACGGCTCAGAATCCCCAGCCCGCCAAGTAATTCATTTTCATAAAACTAATCATGGCAACCGCTAAATCCGCCACCACAGGACGCCGCAAGACGGCAGTCGCCCGCATACAAATCGCTCCGGGTTCCGGAAAGATCAGCGTCAACGGCAAGAACTTCGAGGACTACTTCACCACCATTTCGATGCAGAACACCGTCCTCAAGCCGCTTGAGGTTGTTAATGCCATCAAGTCCTATGATGTTGAGGCCAAGACCTCCGGTGGCGGTCTTCAGGGTCAGGCCGGAGCACTCAGTCTGGCGATCGCCCGTGCACTCAACGAGTTCAACGAGGCCGACCGTCCCCTTCTCAAGGCAGATGGTCTCCTGACCCGCGACCCCCGTAGCCGCGAGCGCAAGAAGCCGGGCCGTCCTGGAGCACGCAAGCGCTTCCAGTTCTCCAAGCGTTAATCGCACTCAATTACTATTGGCACGATTCCTTGTGCCGCTGTTCTCGAAGAGCTTCCTGCAAAGGAAGCTCTTCTTTTTTGCAGCCGACGCCTTGGAGTTACTTCCCAAGAGATGAAACATCTTCAGAAGCAGATTATCCGTGCAGCCTGGGAGGAATCCCTGAGGGCGCTCCGGGCCAATCTTATCCCGGGCCTTCTCCTTCAGTTCGTGATGGCCTTGATGGCGGCAGCGTACTTTCTAAGTCCCGGCGCCAGGATCTCTTTTGAGAAGCTGACGCTCCTGCGCTCTCATTGGGGACTGCTGTTCTCCTTCGTCGGCACCTCTGCCGCATCGGCGATCCTACCCGAGTTCCTACGATTCCTTATTCCGCACCAACCCGGAACAAAATCAACCACCCTGGGTCAACGACTCTGCTTTGCGATTCCCTTCTGGGGACTCATCGGTATGCAGGTCGATCTCTTTTATCGTTTTCAATACGCTCTTTTCGGCCCCTCGGACACGGGCTTGGTGATTGCAAAGAAGGTTCTCGTCGACGCCTTTCTGTACTGCCCCCTGCTGGCGATACCGCAGGCTGTCTGCGTCTTTCTCTGGAGGGATCATGGCTTCACGCTTCAGGGATTCAGGGGACATCATCCGGTAACCTTTTATGCATTGAGGATTTTTCCCGTTCTAATGGCGAACTGGATGGTCTGGATTCCGCTCGTTTCCATCATCTACTCGCTTCCCCAGGATCTCGGGGTCCCATTCTTCATTGTTGCCCAATCGTTCTGGGTCATGGTCTTCACCACACTCTCCGCAAAAAAGCGCGATCTCAGAACTGCATGATCAATATGGAAATCTGGTAAGCCGGAAGAGGATGAAGACCATCCGGCGCCTTCATGGAAGTTCGGTCAACAAATGACACTCTCACTAGTCTAAGGAAGAGGTTTCCAAGGAAGGTGCGATTTCGTCAGAAAGATGTCGTGCTGAGGGTTTCTGCACCCTGCATTTTTCCTGATTTCCTGATTTCCACATTCATTGCACTGCGGAATACTCCCTCTCCATGGAACCTAACCTGCTTCAGATTCTTTTTCTAGGCCTTGTTCAAGGGGCCGCGGAACTTCTTCCCGTCTCCAGTTCCGCCCACGTCATCGTGGCTGAAAAGTTGATGGGACTTGATCCTTCCAGTCCCACGATGACCTTTCTCCTCGTGATGCTTCACACCGGAACCATGGTGGCCGTCATTGCTTATTTCTGGAAAGCCTGGAAGCGGACCTTCTTTGCTAATGCCGCAAGCCTCAAAGAGACGACCGTGAAAGTCATTGCGGCCACTGTCGCGACATTGATCGTCGGTTTCGCCCTTAAAGTCCTTATTGAGAAGGTCTTTATGCACGGTAGCAGTAAGGCTGAGATGGAGGATCTCTTCGGACACCTTCCCCTGGTAGGAGGGGCCCTTCTTACCGCAGGATTGCTCATTCTGACCGCGGGACATCTCCGAGGCAGTCACGGAACCCGTCCACTCAGTCTTGTCTCCTCGATCTGGATCGGCATTTCGCAGGGCTTCTGTCTTCCATTTCGCGGTCTTTCCCGGTCGGGCACCACGATCTCCGTGGGAATGCTCCAGGGTATCAATCGTCAACGGGTCGAGGAATTCAGCTTTGCCTTGGCGGTGATCATCACTCCGCCAGCCATCGCCAAGGAACTCCTGCGCCTGCTCAAAGCTCACACCGAGGAAGCCTCCCCTCATCATCTCTTGCACCTTCTGGGGCCGGGACTCTTCGGAATGATCGGGGCGTTTGTGGCGGGCCTGTTGGCACTGAAACTTCTCTCCTCTTGGTTGGAAAAAGGTCACTGGGCTTGGTTCGGCTATTACTGCATCGCCTTCTCGGGGTTTGTTTTCTTTCTCGCTTCACGCGGATACTAACGATACAAAAAAACATGAAGTTGTTCACTCTTCCCCTTTTACTAGCAACCCTTGTCCTGTCGGGTTGCTCCTCAGGCCAAAACAAGGAGACACTGCTCAGTGCCGCGGGGTTCCGCACTATTGTGCCGACCACGGCCAAACAGATCGCCAAAGTCAAAGCGCTTCCTCAGCTTCAGGTGCTTCCGGTTAGCAAGAAGGGACAGACCTACTTCATCTTCGCTGATTCGACCCGCAACATGCTGATGATCGGAAACCAGAAACAGTACACGCAGTACCAGCAGTATGCTCTTCAGTACAAGATCCAGCAGGATCAGGTTGAGGCCGCCTCACTCAATGCCGATGCCTCCGAATGGGGTGGCTATGGTGGATTCGGCGATGGTTTCTGGGGCCCCGGCTTCTATTAAACGTCCCAATATTTTAACGGAGAAGGGGCGCATCCTTACGGATGCGCCCCTTCTCTTTTTGATGATTTAAGCATTACTCGGACAATCGCGACATCCTGTCGGATCGTCTGTCAATTACCTACTCGCTCGGGGTGTAACGCGTGATCTTGGTCCCCTGCAATCCCAGGCCGCCCATCAAGCCTTTCTGTCCCCAGATAAAGGCGGCGATACCATGCTGGAAGGAGGCAACAGACATGCTTCCTGAAAAACCCTGATCCCCCATCACGAGTCCGGGAGCGGAACCAATATCGAAACCATCGCTCTTTTTCAGATACTTCAAAGAACTTTCATCCATGAACAGGAGGGCGTACGAGAGTTGTTGGATACCGGCCTGAATCCCGTAGCCGGCCGAGGTCATGTTGTAGTAACCGGCCACTTGCCCGTTCTTGAAAAGAACCCCGTCGCCTCGCTGTGCGGCCACCATGAATCCAGCCTTGATGACTTTGGGGAAAACAAGAACTGCAACCGCTCTCTCTCCAAGTGCTTCCGCCTTGGAGTTATTTTCGTAGAGGCGGTGGAGCGCCTTTTCGGATTGGCGTCTGAGTTCGGCGGCGGATTCAGCCTTGGCTTGGGGAATAAAAACAAGGGTGGCGATGGCTGTAATCAGGGTCAGGTGCAGTGTTTTCATGGGTTTGGGTTGGGAGTTAAAAGTCTGGTGAATTTTCAACGGCGAAGCCCCAGCTGGACATCGGCATTATTTATGGAGAGGTCGAGGATGCGCTGCCCCGGAAGCGGCTTTGTGCTGAGGCAGTCGAGATTCCCATCACGACCGATCACGGCAATCTCAAATCCCTTAGTGATATCGTAAGCGGAGGCAACGGAGGCTGGGTCATCGGCAAGAATAAACGGAATATTGGAGGGAATGCGCCCACCCTCCGAGGTAAATGCGGCAAAGAAAAGCATCCCTTGGGAAGCCATCCGCTCGTAGCGTCCACGTAACTCATTCATCTGGGCCCGGAAGGCACGATCCTTCGGAGAGGGTGCGATGACAAGGACCACGGGTTTTCCCTTGAGTGATGCGAGGGTAATCTTTCGGCCGGCCGAGGCACCACCGGTAAAGCCGGGCGCCGCATTAACGACCAAAGAATCCTTCGCGTGCAGCACGCAGCCGTCAACTCCGGGCATCAGCGATGCGAAAAGGAAGAGGGCGATGCTTCTCAAACGAGTGGTGCAATTCATGGAGGATCAGAAGCAGGTAAAGTAAAACAGGAATCCCTAGACCGTCATGAGCTCGGCTTCCTTGTGGGAGACGTGCTTGTCAATGGACTCGACCTGCTTGTCGGTAAGCTTCTGGATCTCCTTCTCGGAGCGTTCGAGCTCATCCTCGGTGATGACCCCCTCTTTCTGTAGTTTCTTGGCCCCTTCCATCGCCTCACGGCGGCAGGCACGCACACGGACACGGGTCTCCTCGGCGATCTTGTTGATGGTCTTCACGAGATCCTTGCGACGCTCCTCGGAGAGTTCGGGAATGCGCAGGCGGATCAGCTTACCATCGACCGCGGGATTGATGCCGATCTTGCTCTCCTGAATGGCGCGCTCGATATCCTGGACGGTTCCGGCATCGAAGGGCTGAATCACGAGCAACCGGGGCTCGGGAGAAGTGATGAGGGCGAGTTGCTTCAGCTTCATGCTGCTGCCGTAGGCGATGACATCGATATTCTCAACAAGGGCCGGAGAGGCTTTCCCGGTACGGATGGCATTGAACTCATGCATCATGAATTCACCGGCTTTCTCCATGCCGGCTTCGGCTTCAAAAAGGACTTCTTCTGCGCTCATGGTAGGTGGTGTTTACGGGGTGGGTTAAAGGGCGGGCTTGGTGTCCGAGACGAGTGTTCCGACAGCTTCACCGCGAACAGCACGCAGGATATTCGCGGGATCGGACATGTCAAAAACGATGATCGGCATGGCATTGTCCATGCAAAGCGAAAAGGCGGTCGAATCCATCACCTCGAGACGGCGAGTCAGGGCATCGGTGTAAGTCAGCGTATCGAAGCGCTTCGCCTCGGGGTTCTTCTTCGGATCGGAGTCGTAGATCCCGTCAACCTTGGTTGCCTTGAGGATGACCTCGGCACCGATCTCGTTGGCACGGAGGGCGGCGGTCGTATCAGTCGAGAAGAAGGGATTTCCAGTTCCCGCGACGAAGATGACGATGTGGCCATTCTCCAGATGACGGATGGCCCGGCGAACAATGAATGGTTCGGCCACGTTGTTCATCTGGATGGCGGTCTGGACGCGGGTGGAATGTCCCAGATCCTCAAGGGCGCTCATCAGGGCCATCCCGTTGATCACCGTGGCAAGCATCCCCATGTAGTCCGCGGTTGCACGATTCATTCCACGATGACTCGCAGCGAGACCGCGCCAGATATTACCTCCCCCGACGACGACGGCGACCTCGATCCCCATCTTGCTGACCTCGGCGATGGAGGCGGCCACTTTCTGCACGATCTGGGGGGAGACACTGTCGGAACTCCCCTTCTCCTTCAGTGCCTCACCACTGATCTTGAGGACGATGCGGCTGTATTTGGGCGCGGGCGACGTAGTATCAGACATGAGGTCAAATCAAACCGCAGGAGAGGCTCAAGGCAAAGTCAAATCGGCAACGAAGGACCCTCGAACAACACTCAGGAGACGATCTTCAGCGCGCGGCCACGGGCAAAGGCGGAGGAGTGCATCCGGGCCTTTCCCTCGGGCTGGATCATTCCAAGCAGAAGCCCACCTTCACCACAGGCGACAAGCACGCCGCGCTCGTCGACCCTGAGAATGCTTCCGGGCTTTCCCTCGGACTTTCGCGCCACGATGGCGGAATGGATCTTGAGGGAAATCAACTCCCCCGAGAGTGCCTCAATGGAAGCAACTGCAGCAGGACGCGGCTGAAGGGAACGGATCTTCCGCTCGAGCACGACGGCCGGCAGACTCCAGTCCAGCAGTGTCTCCTCCCTCCCGATTTTTCCCGTGATGGTTGCCAAAGTATGATCCTGAGTGGAACGCGGGGCATTTCCACAGGAGAGAAGTTCGAGAGCCTCGGAGAGGGCAAGCGGCGCCAAACGCGCAAGTTTTTCGGACAGCGAGCCTGAACTCTCCCTCCTCCCGAGAAGGATTCTTTTTTCAAGAATGACATCGCCGGTGTCGAGTCCCTCGGCCATGTGCATGATGGTGACGCCACTGATCCTGTCTCCCGAGGCGACGGCAGCCTGGATCGGGGAAGCACCGCGATGGCGGGGAAGCAGCGACGCATGGATATTCAGGCAGGCAAGGGAGGGTGCTTCAAGAAGCTCCTTGGGCAGAATGCGCCCATAGGCCATCGTCACCATGACTTCAGGGGCAAGCTGACGGACCCAGGCCACGGCTTCGGGAAGGCGCGGGGATTCCGGTTGAAGCATCGGGATTTCAGGAGCCAGCCTGAGTGACTCTTCCTTGATAGCGGGGGCCTTCAGCTCACGATGCCGACCGGCAGGGCGATCAGGTTGAGTCAGGACGCCCGCCAAGGTGTGGCGTTCCATCAAGTAGTTCAGGGTCGGAATCCCAATCTCCCCGGTACCGGCAAAAACAACACGCATTCGCAGATCGGAATCCTCCCCTCAATACCCGAAGGACGAGGGAATGCCGGAGGATCGACGGGGCTTCATCGTTGCCTGAGCCATTCTCAGATCTCCTGCGGTTACCTCACGACTGCCAAGCGATGAGGAGCACCCGGTGCAGAGATAGTCGTAGATTTCCTTGTCAGGCAAAACCAACAGGAGCATCTCCCTGACCGGCATCGGCTTTGCACATTTGGTGCAATAGAGCGAGGAGGCCCGCAGGTTCTCGAACTGGCTCATGCTACTGGTGCCTCAAAAAACTCCTATCGAGACGTGACGGAGGATGTTTCCTCGAGAAGCCCTTCCAAAACCTTATGGAGCACTTCCAGCGGAGTCATCGAGGCATCGATATCGTGACGCTTCACCGAGGAGTAGTGGCTCAGCATCGGCTTGGACTCGGAATCATAGGTGCCTAAACGGTGACGGATCACCTCTTCATTGGCATCGTCGAGACGGTTATCGCGCAGTGCTCGCTTTTTCAAACGTGCAACCAGTTTGTCCCTGTCGGGACAGGAAAGATGAAAGACACGACGCACCTCAATGTGCGTCTCCATGAGCACGGCCTGGGCGACATTGCGCGGAATTCCGTCGAGGATGAGATGATCGCGCTCGGGCTTGAACTTTCCGGATTCCTCGGTCTTGCGGATCGACTCATGCCATAGCCTGACGGTCATCTCGTCGGGAACGAGTTCTCCCTTGCTCGAGTACTCGAGGAACTGCGAACCGAGTTCACTGGCAGGATCAAGGGAGCGGAAAACATCACCGCAAGCGCAGTGGTAGAAGCCCGGGATCTTACCCAGAATCTTGCCTTGGGTTCCCTTGCCGCTCCCGGGAGCGCCGAAAATCAGGATGGTGCGATAGCGTGACATAATACTTATGCAAAAACAATTAGGGCAGGCTCCATGGAAAATCAACGGCCCAATGCGTGGAGAGCGCGTTGACAAAGAAAAAAAGGGAGAGATGATATCCCTCCTCCCTCAATAAGCACCCCCAACGATGCCAGCAAACGACGAATATGTAATCGAGATCCTGAAGGATGTGGGTCTCATGTCCCAGGAACAGGCTGACGAACTCGCTGGCAGAACGGGCGGTCTCCACATGGTGGAGACACTTATCAAGGAAGGAACGGTAAGTGCCGAGGATGTCGCGAGGACACTCGCCTCCCAGAACGGCATGGATTTCGTCGATCTTTCGCAGGTGACCCCCAGTCCGGAACTCGTGGGTCTTCTTTCGCCGGAGAACGCGCGTCGGTACAAGACTGTTCCCGTCTCCGAGCATGACGGTTCACTCGTGCTCGCGATCGCTGACCCGATGGATTTCGAGGCGTTTGACAGCATCGGGTTCCTGCTCAAAAGACCCGTGGAATTCGTCTGCGCGGTCCCGGCGCAGATCAATGACAAGCTCGACCGCCTCTATCCCCAGGGTCTTGAGGAACTCGGCAAGGCGGTCGTCACGGAAGAGGAGGAGGATTATACAGGCGACGATGATGCCCCGATCATCCGCCTGGTTTCGAGCCTGCTGATCGAGGCCCAAAATAACAGGGCGAGTGACATTCACATCGAGCCGATGGAAAAGCGCCTCAGAATCCGCTATCGCATCGACGGGAATCTTCAGGAGATGCAAAGCCCTCCGAAAAAGCTTCAGGGTGCCATCATCAGCCGCCTGAAGATCATGACCGCCTCGATGAACATCGCCGAAAAGCGCGTTCCCCAGGACGGACGCATCCAGGTGAAGGTCGGTGACAAGACGATCGACCTGCGTGTGAGCAGCGTGCCCACCGTCCACGGGGAAAGCATCGTCATGCGTATCCTTGACAAATCCTCGCTGATGCTCGGACTCCCCGAACTCGGTTTCATGAGCGATGATCAGGCCACCTTCGAGCGCTTGGTTGCCATGCCTGACGGCATCATCCTGGTGACGGGCCCGACGGGGTCTGGAAAAACGACCACCCTCTACGGTTGCCTCAATTACATGAACCGACCCGACCGCAAAATCATCACGGTCGAGGAACCGGTCGAGTACCAGATGACGGGCATCAACCAGGTGCAGGTGAACGCCGAGGTGGGGATGACCTTCGCAGCGGCGCTCCGCGCCATGCTGCGTCAGGCACCCAACATCGTGATGCTGGGAGAAATTCGTGACAAGGAGACCGCCGAGATCGCCATCAACGCCTCGCTGACCGGACACCTTGTGCTCTCCACGCTGCACACGAACG
>Ga0007854_10001219_pt1 | contig 16490 bp, 13 predicted proteins | sample CryBogCBH12Aug08_FD_60382 | JGI IMG/M metagenome (GOLD analysis project Ga0007854, IMG submission 60382) | Freshwater microbial communities from Crystal Bog, Wisconsin, USA - CBH12Aug08 | ecosystem: Environmental > Aquatic > Freshwater > Lake | place: Crystal Bog, Wisconsin, USA | collected...
GGAACTGAGCTTGGAGAGTTACTAGGAAATGACGTAGGTGGTTTACCATTTACGCTTGTTTTAAGAGCCGATGAGAGCGTTTTGTTTAAAAAAATAGGTAAATTAAGACAAGAAGAGCTCAATTCACTTTTGTGAAATGTTAAAAAATCACAAAAAATGAGTTTTTGAGATGAAAATAGTAGAAAATACTACATCTTCCACAAAAAGAGCTGTTCGTTATGGATTTAAGAAAACTCAAGACGTTGATAGATTTGGTGTCTGAATCAAATATCTCAGAACTTGAAATTACTGAGGCTGAGGGTAAAGTCAGGATTGTAAAAAGTGAGGGCGCCGCGCCCACTGGTTTTTATTCAGCCCCGCCTCCCCGTTCGGGCAGTGCTTTTCAAAATAATAATTTTGATCATTCAAACTCACAACCTCAAAATAATGAGACTGCTGGCTACATAGCTCAGGGCGGGCAATCATCTGAGCCGTCAAATCATCCTGCTTCTAACTTTGCGGGAGATACAAACTCGCAAGACAGTTCTGCTCAAAATGTTTCTAACGCAGTTACAGGGCATGTCGCTAAATCTCCAATGGTTGGTACTTTTTATAGATCCTCAACACCAGGTGGGAAACCATTCATCGATGTGGGCTCTGTCGTTAAGGAAGGAGACACCATTTGTATCATCGAGGCGATGAAAATCCTCAATGAGATTGTGGCTGACCATTCAGGTACTGTTACTCAAATTCTGATCAAAGATGGACAAGCCGTAGAGTATGGACAGTCTTTGTTTGTTATCGAGTAATTAAGTAACCAAGTCAGAAGTCAAGTATGTTTAAAAAAATTCTGATCGCCAATCGAGGTGAAATTGCACTTCGCATACAACGAGCCTGCAAAGAGCTTGGAGTTCGCGGTGTTATTGTCTACTCAGAGGCCGACCGAGAAGCTAAATATGTCAAACTTGCCGAGGAAGCAGTTTGTATTGGGCCTGCCCCATCAGCTCAAAGTTATCTCAACATGCCGGCTATTATTTCCGCAGCAGAGGTGACCGATTCAGAGGCAATTCACCCCGGATACGGCTTTTTAAGTGAGAATGCAGATTTCGCTGAGCGAGTTGAGAAAAGTGGTTTTAAATTCATTGGGCCAACTCCTGAATCCATTCGAATGATGGGGGATAAAGTTTCTGCTAAGCAAGCGATGATCAAAGCGGGCGTGCCTTGTGTGCCTGGCTCCGAGGGCGAACTTCCCGATAATCCAACGGAGATGAAGCGGATCGCAAAAGCAATAGGTTATCCGGTCATCATCAAAGCGGCGGGTGGTGGCGGTGGCCGAGGAATGCGCGTGGTCAATACTGAGGCTGCACTCATCAATGCGGTTCAAACAACTAAGGCAGAAGCGGGCGCAGCCTTTGGTAATCCAGCGGTGTATATGGAGAAGTTTCTCCAAAACCCGCGACATGTTGAAATACAAATCCTTGCAGATCAGTTTAAGAATGTGGTTTATTTGGGTGAGAGAGATTGCTCCATGCAAAGGAGGCATCAAAAGGTGATCGAAGAGGCACCTGCCCCAGGGATTCCCAGAAAACTGATCGAGAAAGTGGGGGAGAGGTGCGCTGCTGCTTGTAAAAAAATTGGTTACAGGGGAGCAGGTACTTTTGAGTTTTTATACGAGAACGGCGAGTTCTATTTCATAGAGATGAACACCCGCGTTCAAGTAGAGCATCCCGTCACAGAATTTATAACTGGTATTGATATCGTGAAGACCCAGATACAGGTTGCTGCTGGCGAGAAGCTTCCTTTCTCACAGCGTCAAATAACTTTCAAAGGCCACGCAATTGAGTGCAGGATCAATGCAGAGGACCCCTTCAAATTCACTCCCTCACCGGGGCGAATCACGATGTGGCACGCCGCTGGTGGTCCCGGAGTGCGAGTCGATTCGCATGCCTATACCAATTACTTTGTCCCCCCCAACTACGACTCTATGATCGGCAAATTGATTGTTTACGGGGATACCAGAGAACAAGCATTGGCACGGATGCGTACTGCGTTAGCTGAGTGCGTGGTTGAAGGAATTCAAACCAACATTCCTTTGCACCGTGAAATCATGAACGACGCAAAGTTTATTGCAGGCGGTACAAATATTCACTACCTAGAAGAATGGCTAGCAAGCCACAAGCGATAAATTATGTTCGAACTGTGCTTACAGGTAGCTCAAGACGCGGTTGATGATTTAAGCGATGCGTTGATGGAGCTCGGGGCGCTTAGCGTAAGCGTTGAAGATGCTGATGCACTAACCGATCAAGAAAAAGCTTTATATGGCGAGCCAGGAATGCCGGCTCCTTTAATGGGTTGGACTCGCTCGGTAGTTATCGCTTTATTCGAACACTCCCAGACCGCTGGCGAAGTTGGTGAATGGTTGAAAGACAAAAGCGAGTGGTCAGTGCATTTGAGTGTTGTTCAAATACGAGAAGTTATAGAACAAGATTGGGTTCGACTTACCCAGTCTCAGTTTGATCCAGTTCAGATAACCTCTGATTTTTGGATAGTTCCCACGTGGCACGAATTACCTGAGGGTGCAACTCGTGTTTTGCGCCTAGATCCTGGGTTGGCATTTGGAACGGGGACTCACCCGACGACGAAAATGTGCTTAAGATGGATTGCTACTCACCCACCTACCGATCAACATGTACTGGATTATGGGTGTGGTTCAGGTATTTTAGCGATGGGTGCTGCGCTTTACGGTGCAACTTTGGTGGACGCTGTAGATATTGACTCTGCCGCGGTTAGTGCAACGATTGATAATGCGCGTGCGAATCATTTAGAGGAAAAAATCAATGCCAGCTTACCCGATCGCAGCAATCTCGATGAGGGCGCAGACCAAGCAGGCAAAGGGGGCAAAACAGTTAAAACCAACGGACAATACGATACCGTGTTAGCTAATATTTTGGCTTCACCACTCAAAGTATTGGCGCCTTTATTGGTCGGTGCCGTAAGGCCTGGGGGCTCACTCATTTTGGCTGGCATCTTGGAGCGCCAAGCTCAAGAACTCATCACCGCCTATGAACCGTATTGCACCTTAAGCGTGCTTGATCAGATGGATGGATGGATTTTGATGGGCGCTGTTAAAGTGATTTGATCAAACTCTTTTGCTACTCAATCTCAAACCTAATAGTAGCGCATTTGGTACAAACAGTAAAAGTCTTGAAAATACATACTGCTGATTATTTACAAATATGCAACTTATAACCCGTTGCCCTCAGTGTAAAACTGCATTTGCATTTGATGCTGCTCAGATCCGTGTGGCTCAGGGCTGGGTACGCTGCGGTAAATGTGCAACTCTATTTGAATCGGATAAGCATTTATTTGAGCGCAAAGAATCAATACACCCACTGAGCCCAAGATATGAAGTTGATTTAAGCAATAAAGGCCCTCGCACAGAGCCGCAAACAATTGAATCCGATGAAAATGGGGACTCCAAAAGTATAGATTCTGTCAAGTTAGAGGACTCAAGCGACGAGATAGTTAAGCTCAGGTCAGATTTAGAGGCCCTACATGATTCCCTGGATGAAACAAATTCAAGTGCTTATAAAGCTTATCAAAATATCAATAATACGATTAAGCCTGCAAAAGGAAACGACGCGCTAAATACCATGCAATCCTTAAGTGAGGATCTTCAGGATTTTCAATCCTTCAAGTCCGAACAAAAACAAAATAATGTTGAGCATGAGAATTCCAATTCAACGGGGCTATTAAAACAAGCCAATGCATCTGCAATTACTCGGTTCAGTTATGGAATTGTTGTAACTTTTTTGGTCTTGCTTAGCGTAGGTCAAGTTCTTTGGATTTACCGAGAAATTATTGGTGCTATCAGTGCAGAGTCACACTTCTTTGTTCAGTCAATATGTGAAATTTTTGATGTTGAGTTAGGATGGCCTAAGGAGCCCGAGAGTCTGCGTATTGAGTCTAGTAGTTTCAAAGTCAGTGAAGAGGGCCCTTACCGTTTAAAACTCAGACTTAAAAATCATCAAGATTACGCAGTCATGATGCCACTATTTGAGTTGACCCTTTTGGGTAGCGATGAAAGTGTATTGGTTAGAAAAATTATTAAGCCCGAGGATTTAGATCTGCAAAAAGCTCTTGCTGCAGATAAGGACTTAAGTATTGCGTTTAACCTGACTATTGACCCTAAAATTACAGACCAAATTGTGGGTTATAAAATAGACTTCTTTTATCAGTAAAGAAGCGTCATATTTAGTTCGGACTACCTCAAATTCACATATCCATTTTTTTAAACTTAGGAAACTTAAACCATGTCAGCACTTATTTGTGGCTCCCTTGCATTTGATACTATTATGAGCTTTGAGGGGCGATTTGCCGATCAAATTTTGCCCGATCAATTGCACATCTTAAACGTATCTTTCCTCGTGCCACAACTTAGGCGTGACTTTGGTGGTTGCGCTGGAAATATTGCCTATGCTTTGAAGCTTTTGGGCGGAACTCCTCTTCCTATGGCAACACTTGGAACCGATGCAAATGATTATTTAGCAAGACTTAAGACACTTGGGATTTCAACTGAGTTTGTTCAAACTGTTGATAATTCAATGACTGCTCAAGCAATGATCATGACAGATCGCGATAACAATCAAATCACAGCCTTTCACCCAGGGGCTATGAGTTTTGCACATCAAATTAAGGTTCAGGCCCGCTCAGATATCAAACTTGCCATCGTCTCTCCTGATGGACGCGATGCAATGATAGAGCATGCAGAGCAACTCGCGCATGCAAAAATTCCCTTTGTATTCGACCCAGGACAGGGACTTCCTATGTTCAACGGAGTTGAGTTGGCGAAATTGATTGGTCAATCGACCTGGGTTACGGTCAATGATTACGAAGGAAAAATGCTCAGCGAGCGCACAGGCTGGGATTTCTCTGAAATTTCCAAACAGGTCGAAGGACTTGTTGTGACTTTGGGCGCCGAGGGGTGTGAGGTATGGATCAATGGTGAAAAAACCTGGGTTCCCCCAGTTAAAGCTGCACAAGTAGTTGATCCTACAGGGTGCGGGGATGCATGGAGGGGCGCTTTGCTTTTCGGACTAGAGCAGGGTTGGTCTTTGGCTAAGTGTGCAGACCTTGGCAACAAGGTCGGCTCAATTAAGATTGCGAGTCGCGGACCTCAAAATTATTCTTTGTAAAAGCGAAACAAAAAACCCGACGCTTTTCAGGGTCGGGTTGTAGTCCCAGAGACTAAGACTTTTGATTAAGGCTTAGCCGAAACTGGGAAGGGCCATGCGGCCTGAGGATTCAACGTTGTTTGAGCAACGGGTTGGGTACTCAAGTGAGTTGTGACCTGATGAGCGTGGTGCTCCGGTGCATGATGCTCTGGTGTGTGGTGTACAACAGGCTTAGCCGCTGGCTTGTGGGTTGGTTTATGAGTGGGCTTATGTGCGCTCACTTTTTTAGCCACTGGTTTCTTAGCAACAGGTTTTTTAGCTACGACTTTTTTTGGCGCTGCTTTTTTAGCTACTGCTTTTTTTGCAACAACCTTTTTAGTAACAGGCTTTTTAGCTGCGACTTTTTTCTTAGCTACCACTTTCTTTACCACTGCCTTTTTCGCTAGTGGCTTTTTGGCGGCGACCTTTTTCTTAACTACAGGCTTCTTGGCTGCAATCTTCTTTGGTGCAGCTTTCTTAGCTACTGCCTTTTTTGCAACAGGTTTTTTAGTTGCAATTTTCTTCTTAGCCACTACTTTCTTTGTTGCTGTCTTCTTGGCCACTGGCTTTTTAGCCGCGGGCTTTTTCTTAACAGCTACTTTCTTAGCAGCAACTTTCTTTGCTACTGTCTTTTTTACCGCTGGCTTTTTAGCCGCTGGTTTTTTTGCTGCGGCCTTCTTTGCGGCCGTTTTTTTTGCAGTTGCCATAACTAACTCCTAGATCAAGTTAACAGATCGCTGGATCAAACGCGCGCTACTTAGGATTGAGTAACAAGCGGTTCTAGCAGCTGAACCTAAGGTTCAACTACTTGAACGGGGTTTAGTCTACTCTCAAAATTGCGATGCTCTCGCGAGATTTAACTCCGTTGAGAGACTAGATATTCCAACTTTAAGCAGTAGACCTATTTCTTTCCTTTTTCGATCCATCCCGTCGATGTTATCGAAGAATTAATCCCAAGAGAGTGCACCACCTGATTGGTACTCAATAACTCTTGTTTCAAAGAAGTTGCGCTCTTTCTTGAGGTCAATCATCTCACTCATCCAGGGGAAGGGGTTTTCCTCATTGGGGAACAACATCTCCAAACCAATCTGTGTTGCGCGTCTGTTAGCTATGTAGCGAAGGTAGCCTTTGAACATAGAAGCGTTCATACCAAGAACGCCTCTTGGCATCGTGTCTTCTGCGTATTTGTACTCGAGTTCAACGGCTTTTGCAAAGAGCTCTTTAATTTCTGCTTTGAATTCATTAGTCCACAGATGTGGGTTTTCAAGTTTGATCTGATTGATCAAATCGATACCAAAATTACAGTGCATGGACTCATCACGCAAGATGTATTGGTACTGCTCAGCAGCTCCTGTCATTTTGTTTTGACGCCCAAGTGCCAATATTTGGGTAAAACCAACATAAAAGAATAGGCCTTCCATTAAACAGGCAAATACGATCAAAGACTTTAAGAGCACTTGATCGTTCTCTGGTGTTCCCGTTTTGAAGTTCGGATTCATGATCGCATCAATGTAGGGGATCAAGAACTCGTCTTTGTCACGAATGGACTGCACTTCGTGATAAGCATTAAAAATCTCACTCTCCTCAAGTCCTAGTGACTCGACGATGTACTGGTAAGCATGAGTATGAATGGCCTCTTCAAAGGCTTGACGTAATAAAAACTGGCGGCACTCAGGCGCCGTAATATGACGGTAAGTCCCAAGCACAATATTGTTGGCAGCCAATGAGTCTGCCGTTACAAAGAAACCAAGGTTGCGTTTAACGATACGTCTTTCGTCCTCAGTTAAACCGTTGGGGTCTTTCCAAAGCGCGATGTCCCGAGTCATATTAACTTCTTGTGGCATCCAGTGGTTTGCACAAGTAGCTAAATACTTCTCCCAAGCCCATTTATATTTAAATGGCACGAGTTGGTTGACGTCGGTTTGTCCGTTGATGATTCTCTTATCTGCAGCATTAACACGGCGTGAATCAGAGGATGCGTTAGAAGGTGCTGAAGACGCGTTCGCAGAATTTGCAGAATTTAAAACTGGAGCAACCTGAGGAATTGGAGCTCCGTCGTTTAAGGTTCTAGGAGTTGTAGAGACGCTTGCTGTTGCAGACTGGTTCACTGAATTCAGTGATGACAGGTTGCCAGCATTTGGCAAAGGCGCTATTGAGGCTGTATCTTCTTCCCAGGTCAACATATAAATATTTCCATTGTTCTAATTATGAATGCAAGTGAACTAAATACAAAGATTTAATAGCACTTGCCCTTGTTGAGTGTTGTCAAAATGCACTGCATTTTCAGCAGTGCAAATGATATACCGCTCTTGAAAATAACGAATCCCAAAGTGAGGTATTACCTCACTTTGTCAAAGACTTTAAGAAGTTACTGACAGGACTCACAGGTTGGATCGTCAACGCCGCAAAACTTAATATCAGTAGCTGCCACGCTCTCAGAAACTTGGGCTCGCGCGGCCTGAGCAATTGCATCCAGCGCACTCATGCCAGATCCACCTGAGGACACAGAGTTGAGTTGATTGGTGTGCCCGTGCACAGTTGATTTCTCCACGTGAGTGGCGCTCATCGTACGCAAATAGTAGGTGGTTTTAAGGCCACGCAACCAAGCTAGTTTGTAAGTCTCATCTAGTTTCTTACCGGACGCGCCGGCCATATAGATGTTCAAAGACTGGGCCTGATCGATCCATTTTTGACGTCTCGCAGCAGCCTCCACCAACCACTTGGTTTCTACTTCAAACGCCGTAGCATAAAGAGATTTGATACTCTCAGGCACCCTGTCGATTGGGCGTAAGGATCCGTCAAAGTGTTTAAGATCCATCACCATCACATCATCCCAAAGTCCTAAACGCTTAAGGTCACGAACTAGGTATGAGTTAATGATTGTGAACTCACCTGATAAATTGGACTTGACAGACAAATTACCAAAGCAAGGCTCAATTGATGCGTCCACTCCAATGATATTTGAAATGGTCGCTGTTGGTGCAATCGCTACGCAGTTGGAGTTGCGCATACCGTCCTTGGCAATTTTCTTGCGCAGCGCCTCCCAGTCAAGCGTCTGTGTACGGTCTACTTCAACGTATCCACCGCGCTCGCGCTCTAGGAGATCAAGAGTATCAAGGGGCAAAATCCCTTTATCCCACAAAGAACCCTTATAAGATGAGTAAGCCCCGCGCTCTTTTGCAAGCTCCGTGGAAGCCCAATAAGCGTGGTAGCAAATCGCCTCCATCGAGCGGTCAGCAAATTCAACTGCCTCAGTTGATGCGTAAGGTATACGCATTTCATACAAAGCGTCTTGGAATGCCATCAAACCAAGTCCTACAGGGCGGTGACGAACGTTTGAGTCCCGTGCCTTTTTAACAGCGTAGTAATTGATATCGATGACGTTGTCCAACATGCGCATCGCAATTGTGATGGTCTTTTGGAGTTTGACATGGTCAATCTCTTTGCCATTAGGTCCATCTTTGAGGTGGCGCAGTAAATTGACAGAGCCAAGATTACAAACAGCCGTCTCAGTGTCACTTGTATTAAGTGTAATTTCAGTGCAAAGATTAGACGAGTGAACAACACCAGCGTGTTGTTGGGGTGAGCGCAAGTTACAAGGATCTTTGAAAGTAATCCATGGGTGGCCTGTTTCAAAAAGCATGGAGAGCATTTTTCTCCATAAGTCACTCGCTGGGACTGTCTTACTTGGTTTTAAGTCCCCCGCGCGAGCCAGAGCTTCATATTTTACGTAAGCCTGCTCGAAGGCAATTCCGAATTTGTCATGCAAATCAGGAACATCAGAAGGTGAGAAAAGTGTCCACTCACCTTTCTCCATGACTCTGCGCATGAAAAGATCAGGAATCCAGTTGGCAGTGTTCATGTCGTGAGTACGTCTACGGTCGTCGCCCGTGTTTTTACGCAACTCTAAGAACTCTTCAATATCCAAATGCCAGGTCTCTAGATAAGTGCAAACTGCGCCTTTGCGTTTGCCGCCTTGATTGACTGCAACTGCAGTGTCATTGACCACTTTTAGGAAAGGAACAACACCTTGAGACTCGCCGTTTGTGCCTTTAATATGTGAACCTAAAGCGCGAACTCTTGACCAGTCGTTACCCAAGCCACCAGCGAATTTGGACAAAAGGGCGTTTTCTTTAATTGATTCGTAAATTCCGTCCAAATCATCTGGAACAGTCGTGAGGTAGCAACTTGAGAGTTGTGAACGCAGCGAACCACTGTTAAAGAGTGTGGGTGTGCTAGACATGAAGTCAAACGAGGAAAGAATCTCATAAAACTCAATTGCTCTTGCCTCCCTATCTATCTCATCAAGTGACAATCCCATTGCGACACGCATAAAAAATGACTGAGGTAACTCAATCCTTTGCTTACGAACGTGAAGAAAGTAGCGATCATAAAGGGTTTGCAGTCCCAAATAATCAAACTGAAGATCTCGCTCCGCTTTTAAAGCCTTTGCCAGTCTTGGTAGATCAAATTGTCTGAGGCGCGGATCAAGAAGATCGTTTTCAATTGCTTTCTCAATGAACTGGGGGAAATATTCAACGTACTGAGCCGATCTTTGTTCTGGCGGAACCTCGCGACCAAAGACTTCCTTGGCAATCGTGTGCATCAAAAGTCGTGCAGTTGCATAAGTGTAGTCAGGATCTTTTTCGATCAAAGTTCTAGAGGCCAATATGGAGGCTTTGTAAACTTCCTCTATTGGTACTCCATCATACAAATTTCTAAGAGTCTCATTCAAAATAGGCTCTGCTTGAACATCAGCGCTAAGTCCTTCGCATGCTGAGATCATCAAAGACTTGAGCTTCTCCATATCTAGCGCTACACGTTGTCCGCCGTCCAAAACGTGAAGCACTGGGTGTGCAGGTTTTGCAGATTCTTTTTGTGTTGAGCGCTCTTGGGTTCTACGCTCTCTGTATAAAACGTAGGCTCTTGCAATTTCATGATGGCCACCGCGCATTAAACCAAGTTCAACATGGTCTTGTACATCCTCAATATGAAAGGTACCGCCTCCAGGACGAGAACGCATTAGCGCACGCATAACTGCTTGAGTTAAAGCTTCAACGGTCTCCCTAACGCTTGCCGATGCAGCGCCTTGTGTGCCGTGGACAGCTAAGAAAGCTTTCATCATGGCAACGGCAATTTTGCTAGGCTCAAACGGAACCACTGCGCCGTTGCGGCGAATGATTTGATACTGAGCTAACCCGGTACTTGGGGTTGATAAATTGATAGAACTTAAATCAACATCTGACAGTAGATTACTTGGAGTAGATCCGACCGTAGTAGAAGCTATTTGCATATTCTTAAAACACCTTTTTGATTTCGAAATTCGTCACAAAGCAGACCTTTGAAATGCAAATGTCTACTGAAAATTGGAGAATGGGATTGCGATACCCCACACTATATCTGGGGTATGCGTAGTTTACAAGACACTAGGGGTAGTGTTTTGCACTAATTTGAAAAAAAATTGAAAATAAATAATTTTTCGAAAATTCATTGATTTATGCGTAGTTTTTTTGCTCAAAAATGATGAACCTCTTAAAAGGCTCATAAACACTATATTTCATTAAAAGAAAAGGCATGAAATGCGGGTTTTGAGAGATTTTGGCTCTTATAGCCTGAAAAATAAATGAGTTAAGACTTTGTCTGAAGGGTGATCTTGTCTCTTATCATAGAGATTATCTATGGTGTGCACCATTTCGGTAATAAAAGTGCTAGGAGCCCATTGGGATAAAACCTAGGTAAAACTAAGTATTCAAATACTTAATTGCGGACTTGGTCAGGAAAACATGAGCTTTGAAGTCCCAAACTTTTTTGAAATTTTAACCAGTTGAATTGATCACCGGGATCTTTTTTTCGTCCCGCAGCAATGTGTTCATGTCCTGCAAAGTGCTCAATCGGATATTCAATTAGTAACGATGCGCAAAGAGCACTTAGAGTTTCGTATTGTCCCTGCTCAAAGGTGCCGCCAAATTCAGCCCCCTCTAATTCGATTCCAATTGAAAAATCATTGCAGTTATTCCTGCCTTTGTAGGAGGATTCACCTGCATGCCACGCTCTGTCCGAGCAACTTACGAATTGGATGAGATCTGAATTTCTTTTAATTAAGAAATGAGATGATACTTTTATGCCTCTCAACCCCTCAAAGTAGGGATGTAAATCATGGTTGAGTCGGTTGGTGAAAAACTCTTCTATGTGACCTGTGCCAAACTCATTTGGGGGCAAACTAATTGAATGGATCACAACCAACTGAATCTTTGTAGTTGCCGGTCTTTGTCCAAAGTTTGGAGACCTGACCTGCTTGGCGAACCGGTACCATCCATCAAACCATAACTCAGAATCTGGATGTTGCATTTAGTTTTTTTCTTTTGCTTGGAGATGGTTTGAGCAGCAGTATGGTCCGAGATTTCCGATAACCGCATCAGATTTTGGAAAATGTACACCGCAGTGATTACATTCAATCATGATTTGTGGTCCATTGTTTGAAAATTCCGACTTGGCTGCTTGCTGACTTTGCTTGTTACGACGAATGTAGCTATAAACAAAATACAAGACTACGATTAATATGAGATATTTCACAAACTTCTGGCCAAAATGACTTCCAGTACGAACCTAGATCCTACATACGACAATAACAAAAGAGCTGCCCCTATGTAGAGCATTCTAGAGGCTAGAGTGCCCCTCCAGCCAAGCTTACTACGTCCTAATAGGAGAGTACCTGTTGTTATCCAAGAGAGAATTGCAAAGACCGTTTTATGATCAAACTTGAGTGCTTTAGCTGGTCCATAGAGTTCATCGGCAAACCAGATCCCTGCGATCAGTGTGGCTGTTAGAAGTACGAAACCAGATTTGACAAACCTAAAGGTCAGTCTCTCAAGCGTTAATAGGGGCAAACCCGTTTGGTTGTCTTGAGCAAGCCGCATTTTTTTCTCCGCTCTTTGCAAAAGAATAGCGTGAACTACGGCCACTGCAAATAACCCATATGAGGCCATACCAAACATCAAGTGCAAAGGGAGCCAAGGTGAGGACTGCAGATGCAGCGGATGGCCTATAAAGGACATACTCAAAATTACGCTAAATGCACCCAGTGCAGCCAGGCCCCCGTGGACCCTCAATTGGGGGATTTTCCAGTGCTCTATTGTGTATATGACCAACACCATCCAAGTTGTGGCCGATAGTGCAGGGGCGAAACCAAACTGTGGTTGTCCGTCCTCTGAAATCATGCTGCTGATAATGCTCAGTGCATGAAAGAAAATACCGACAAAAAGTACTTTTAAGCCTGTAGTTTCATTGTCGCGTCGAACCCAAAGCGCTCCAACCGCATAGATCAGCGCTGCCAAAAGGCTGGTCATCAAAAAGAAAGTAGAGAAATTGTTAACACTCATAGAGGATAAGTTTAACTGAAGCTATCATTTTCACAAAATTGCAGAAAATATATCCTGTTGTTAGCTGGCTTCAAAGAATTTCCATGAAATTTAAGAGCTCAATAGCGCTAAAACTACTTAGATTGCGTTCTTGAATTGCTCCATGAAACGTCCCAGTTTTTGAGTCGCCTCAAGAGTTACACCGTTATAAAGGGAGGCCCTAATACCTCCAATTGAGCGGTGACCACTCAGCCCGGAGAACCCTTCGTTTGATGCAAGTTCTAAAAATCTAGCCTCTAACTCCGGGGATTGGAGATTAAATGAAATATTCATCAAAGACCTGTTGGACAAATTAACCGAACTTTTATAGAAGCCCTGGCTTTGATCGATTTGTCCATAAAGGGTAGAGGCTTTTTGTTCATTGATTTTTTGCATATTGACTAAGCCCCCAATTTCCTCCACAAGCCATTTGGTAATTAAATTTACGACATATATTGCAAATACTGGCGGAGTGTTGAAATTTGAATGTGCTTTGGCTTGTACCCTGTAATCCAAAAAGGCTGGGAACTCATTGGGCATCTGCTTCATTAAACTGTCTTTGATCACAACAACGGTTACACCTGCAGGACCAAGGTTTTTTTGAGCATGTGCGTAAATCAGAGCATATTCATGGGCCTGAATTGGAGCAGATAAAAAATCAGACGACATGTCGCAAATCCTGGGGACATTGGGTAACCCCATCAACTCTTTAAACTGAAGCCCCTCTACTGTTTCATTTGAAATGTAATGAAAATAACTAGCTTTGGGGTCTAGTACCAGTTCATCATTCCTCGGGAGTAGGGTATATTTTTGTCCCTTGCCACTCCAAACTACTTTTAATTTATGGCTGTCACTAGAGTTAATACCCAAAGAAGGGTGAGCTCCTTCAATTGATTTGGCACTCCAGTAACCCGTATCTAAATATTCTGCTGGGTGTGTGGGGTTGTTGTTAAAAGCCGCAGAAATGGTTGAAAACTGCTGTGTCGCACCACCTTGAAGAAAAAGTACATGATAGTCACTAGGCAGGGAGAGTAGGCTTTTTATACGATCTTCGGTGTCTAGCACAAGGTCAGTAAACCATTTAGAGCGGTGGCTGATCCCTAAAATTGACAGCCCCACACCCGGCACCGCATGAATGGATTGCTGGACTTGTGATAACACCGATTCAGCCAAAGCGCCAGGACCGCCAGAGAAATTAAGCAAATTGCGCTGATTTGGTGTTAGTTTGTTCAAAGTGCTGGAACCATTTGATGTGATTAGCAAGTAGTTTAAGTCATCACAGTGAATTCGAATTCATTCATTAACGCAAATGGCTCAGTAGAGCTAAAATTGAATAATTAAATTGCCACATATTCGTGTTTTCCATTAATCTTAGATTTTTTAGAACGGATCTCAATCCATGGCCAGCCTTCTCACAGATAAGCTTTCCGGTTTAGTCAAACACATCAGCGGGCAAGCCCGCATCACTGAGTCCAACGTCTCCGATATGTTGAGAGAAGTTCGAATTGCCCTCATTGAGGCCGATGTAGCACTACCCGTGATAAAAGATTTTATTGCCAGGGTTAAAGAAAAAGCGCTAGGTCAAGAAGTTATAAGCTCTCTTAAGCCGGGACAAGTCCTGGTTAGCATTGTCCAAAAAGAGCTCGCAGCAACTATGGGGGAGGGGGTATCAGATATTAATTTAGCTGCACAACCCCCTGCTGTTATTTTGATGGCGGGATTGCAGGGCGCGGGTAAAACCACAACCACTGCTAAGTTGGCTAAACATTTAATGACAAAGCGAGGCAAAAAAGTTTTAACTGTTTCAACAGATATTTACAGGCCAGCTGCAATAGAGCAACTTAAAACAGTCACTGCTCAAGCCGGTGCTCAGTGGTTTGAGAGCACCACTGAGCAGCGTCCCGTGGATATTGCGCTCGCAGCATTAGATTTCGCAAAAAAACATTACTTTGATGTCCTCTTGATCGATACAGCGGGTCGTTTGGGAGTCGACGAAGAGTTGATGAAAGAGATTAGAGAGCTTCACGCTGCTGTAAAACCTGTAGAAACACTTTTTGTAGTTGACGCGATGCTTGGTCAAGACGCGGCCAATACAGCCAAAGCTTTTAATGACGCGTTGCCTCTTACTGGCATTGTGTTGACCAAACTAGATGGAGACTCAAGGGGAGGGGCTGCTTTATCGGTTAGACAAATAACCGGAGCACCTCTAAAGTTTGCTGGAACAAGTGAAAAGATTGATGGTTTAGAGGTCTTTGATGCTGAAAGGCATGCCGGGCGAGTCCTTGGGATGGGGGACATTGTTGCATTGGTTGAGCAAGTAACTTCGAATGTGAATGTGCAAGCTGCCGAGAAACTTGCTCAAAAACTTAAAAGTGGCAGCGATTTTGATTTGAATGATTTCTTGGCTCAAATTCAGCAAATGAATCAAATGGGTGGGCTGGCAAGTTTGATGGAAAAAATGCCCTCTCAAATTGCGGCTAAAGCACAGGGCGCAGATCTATCAAAAGTAGAGCGCGATATGCTCAGGAAACAGGGCATTATTCACAGCATGACCCCAAAAGAGAGAAGTAAACCAGAGCTAATTAAGGCAACACGCAAACGACGTATTGCAGGGGGCGCAGGTGTACAAGTTCAAGATGTCAACCGCATGCTCAAAGAGTTTGAGCAGATGCAGCAGATGATGAAACAAATGAAAGGTGGGGGCCTCATGAAAATGATGAAGCGCCTTGGAGGTATGAAGGGTATGGGGGGTATGGGAGGGCCAGGTTTCCCCGGCATGCCACGTTAAAGTACAGTTACTTTAAAGTTTTTAACTTAATTAAACCAAACTCTCGCTAAGCACTAACTCCCCTCTTAAAGAGTGTGCAAGTGCTTGTGTGATTTGGACTTCAATCAGTTGACCAGTTAACCGCTCAGGTCTTGGACCTGCTGCAAAGTTAACTATCCTGTTGCACTCAGTTCTGCCCATCAATTCACTGGCGTCTTTGCGAGAAGGTCCCTCGACCAAAATACGCTGAACTGAGCCAATCATAGAGTTACTTATTTTCCCAACGTTTTCCTCAATCGTCGCTTGCAAATGCTGAAGTCTTTTAAGTTTGACTTCATGGGGAGTCGTGTCCTCTAAGTTTGCGGCAGGCGTGCCAGGGCGGGGGCTGAATATGAACGAAAAGGAGGCGTCAAATCCGGTGTCAGTGATCAATTTCATCAACTGATCAAAATCTTGATCAGTTTCCCCAGGAAACCCAACTATGAAGTCTGAACTTAAGGCTAAGTTAGGACGTATTGCTCGAAGTTTGCGAATCGTACTTTTATACTCTAAAGCTGTATAGCCTCGCTTCATCGCCATCAATATCTTATCGCTCCCGTGTTGAACTGGCAGGTGCAAATGGCTAACCAATTGAGGAATCTTGGAATACGCTTCAATCAGTCTTGGCGTGAATTCGTTTGGGTGACTGGTTGTGTATCTTAGGCGCTCAATTCCGGGGATCTCTGCGATATATTCAAGCAGTAAAGCAAAGTCCGCAATCTCTGAGGTGTCCCCCATAATGCCTCTATAGGCATTCACATTTTGACCGAGCAGATTGATCTCTTTAACACCTTGCGCAACTAGACCGGCGATCTCAGTCAAAACATCATCTAACGGTCTATTTACTTCCTCTCCCCTGGTGTATGGAACAACACAATAGCTACAGTACTTGGAGCAACCCTCCATAATGCTTACAAAGGCTGAGGCTCCTTTGGTTTGGGCCGGGGGGAGGTGATCAAACTTCTCTATCTCAGGGAAACTGATATCTACTTGAGGTTTCTTAGAAGTAGATCTGGCTTTTAACAACTCAGGCAATCGGTGAAGTGTTTGAGGGCCAAAGACGACATCAACGTAAGGTGCACGTTGAATGATGCT
>Ga0007854_10001221_pt1 | contig 16462 bp, 15 predicted proteins | sample CryBogCBH12Aug08_FD_60382 | JGI IMG/M metagenome (GOLD analysis project Ga0007854, IMG submission 60382) | Freshwater microbial communities from Crystal Bog, Wisconsin, USA - CBH12Aug08 | ecosystem: Environmental > Aquatic > Freshwater > Lake | place: Crystal Bog, Wisconsin, USA | collected...
GTGGGGTTCCTTTACGTTGGGGTTGGTCTCGTAACCCTATTCTAATGTTCGGAATCCCCACCCTTAAATATGCCTATCGCCGGAGTTTTGCAAGAGGCTCATCTGCTTTGAATTGGCGCAGGCAGGTGACCCATATCTAGCTCACTAAAGGGATAGGGTGCTACCTGCGACCGGAACTGTGGCGCGCTTCGCTCTGACGGAATACTTTTTTGCGCATGAAAAGTTTGTTCGGCCGCTGTCGGCTTTGAGTTTCCTGAATATCTGGTGAGCCTACGGAACAAGCACGCTTCAGCGGGCCGCGGTTTCCTCCGCCCTGAGTGCGCGGTTGTAGATGCGGAGGTCGGAGATGCTTCCCGCGAAATGTGCGGCGTGTCCCGCAGCCTTTTCGCCGGCCGACTTCAGCGTGATGTCGCCGACGGCTGCGTATTCGTCTCCGGAGTAGCCCACTTTCCCAATTGCGGTGTTTCCATTGGTCGTTACGCTCATCTGCGATTTACGCGCCGCCACTTGTCCGTCGATGAACAGGCTCGCGGTTCCGTTCTCGAATGTGGCGGTCACCCGCGTCTCCCTGCCCGGGGCGCAAGCACTTTGCGCCACCAGGTCCTCGTGCTGCTGCTGGCTCCCGATGCGGAATACGACGTCGCCGGTGCGGGTTAACAGGACGCTCCAGCCTGCTGAACCGCTGCGCGGCGCACGCTCAATCGGCACGGTGTCCTCAAGCTGCCGGGGGGCGATCCGGAAGGTTATTGAAACTGCCTCGCCTTCGCCCACGTTGCGATCGAGCATGATGAAGCTGTCGTCGCCTTCAAACTTCAGCGGCCACCTCTGGGCGGCCTTCCAGATGGGGTCCCTGCGAAAGCTGAAGGGTTCCGGATCGCGGGGCTGTTGACCCGACAGTGGAGGCTTCATCAACTGCACGTTGTCCGCTTCCAGCCACTGTCCGGCTGAGCCTGCGGATTCGATGCTGATCGTCACAGACTGGCTCGTCACTGGAATCCGGGGAATCGTGACCTGTTTCCATTCCTTCGTCGCCGCAATGGGCATAACCAGGTCCTTCCCTCCAAAGCCCGACACGCGGATCTGCGTCAGGCTCTGGCCCCCAGAGCTGCGCACCATCGCTGAGAGCTGGTAGCCGCCGTTCAGGATGTACTCGAGCGATTGCGTGACCGATGCAGTGTAGGAATGTGCGTCGCTGCCCTGGCGCAGTAGGTAGCGCCCATGCGGTGCATCGCCCGTAGCCACATACGAAGACTCGGGCGTCCCGCCCGGCTGCCATGCCACTGGGCTTATAGCCGGCCCCGCCTGCTGGTTGTACTCAAAGTCGCCGTTGGGCAGGATGTTGATCCCCGGATAGTCCTTGGCGTAGTACCGGAAATACTTGAAGACGGCTTCGCCCGGCTGCTTTGACTCATCCAGACCCCGAATGCCGTTCAGCGCCGTGAGCCAAACCGTCTGAGCCGCCGTCAAATCTCGATACTCGGCGTGTGCCGAAACCTTGCCGTTGTCGTAGTAGATAATCCCATCCGGCGTGTATTCGAAAGCATCCAGGTACCACCCGTCCGGCCGGAAGGCCCATGGCTCGCTGGAACGAAGCGGCCAGGCAACTTCCTTGCCGTCCGGCGGCTTCAGGTGCATATAGAGGTTATTCGTGCCCATGAAGTCGCCCGAGTCGATCTCGTAGGAGTCGATCTCGAAGATATTGTTGTTGGGTATGACGCCGCCCATCTGCCAGAAGGACGTGTGCGTCCCCTTGCCGCTCATGAATGGCCGCGACAGGCACTCATAGTATCCGTAGCCGAACTGGTGCCTGCTGATCAGCCCACCGCCGGTGTACTCGTCCCGGCCGTCAATCTTTTCCTTGCGCAGCGCGATGTGCAGCGCGCCGTCGTGCACGCTCACATTCTCGGCGCGATCCAGCCCATTCACCCAGGTCCCCAGTTGACGCCGGTCAACTCGAAAGACCCAGTCCTTCTCATTCACATGGTTGCCGTCGAATTTGTCCTGGTAAAGGAGCGTGTATCCTGCCGGCGCCTGCGCTGAAAGCGCGGTGAAACTGCCCGCTGAAATCAGCAACAGAAATGATAGCCGCAGGAACGATCGGTGGATCATCGATATTCTCCTCAGTCAATACGGTTTGACGGCGGCTCTTGCTTGTCCATGTGGCGGCGAGGCTTCACCGTCAGCAGTGGCTACACTTCCTGCCCGCTTGAGCCAGAAGCGGCGGATAAGTGGCCAACTGTTTCCAGCCTGTGCGCGGATGCAAGTTCCGATGTACACGAAATCCTATGGCCAATATTCCCCATTGTCAAGCGCTTAATGTAAAACCTGGTCTCTGTGGCCGCCTGGGCCGACCGGGCGACGTTTAGCGCCGGAAACGGGCTTGCAAAAGCCAGTTCTCTTGTCCCGGTTGAAGTTAATCGCTCTGAATATCGGCTGGTGGCCCATTCATCAACTCCGAAGAATCACATTGAATCTAGAAAAGCTGTGCCACGTTCATCGCAGTCTTATCGCGATGAGCGGGAGCGTCCCCTGTACCTCGCGAGAGACCGGGGGCAATCTTTGCGGGATAGAATTCTTCACGGGACCGGGGCTATCCGCCAATGTCGCCTCCGAAATCTCGACGTAGTATTATTTAAGTGGAATGGGATTCTGTTTGAGAAAACTACGGCGCGAGTAGAGGCCATCCCACAGTAGACGAAATCAGTGGGAAGTTCGAGGCACGACGCGCAGGAGTAGCAATTGGACAACCCTTGGATAAAGCTTCGTAACACTGCAGGTATCTACATCCTTGAATCAGACAGGGAGCAGATCCTGCGATACAACGCTCGAAGGCGGGATAGTACAGAGCTCGTTCTTAAGTCCGTACCAGAGCCATTTATCGGGAATCCCAACAAAGCGACACTTATCTTGCTGCTCCTAAACCCCGGCCACTCGCCCGACGACCCGAAGGCTCATAGTGACCCTGCATTCAAGAAAACGCTGTTGCGCAATTTACAACACCAAGAAACTGATTTTCCTTTTTATCCTTTAAATCCTGCTTTCTCAGGGACGCCGACTGCCCAATGGTGGATTCCACGCACACGTAAGCTGAAGGAAGCCGCAGAGATCAGTGATGCAGAATTGTCTGAGAAGCTCATGGCAATTGAGTGGTTTCCATACCACTCTAAGAGCTCCGGTTTGCCTGAAAATATTATCTGCGATTCTCAGCGGTATTCCTTTCATCTCGTAAAGCAAATGCTTGACAATGGAAAACTCGTCGTCCGAATGAGGTAGAAGCGCCATTGGCAAGGAGTTGACCAAAGAACTTTGCAACATGCTCTGAAGAATCCGCGAAGTTCTTATATAAGCAAGAACAACTCTGCCGGGGAATTGTTCGACCACATGGTGGAGGCACTGAGAAGTTGACGGAGTCACTGATTCGAGGCGTGTTTTCTAGTGGGCGGGTTGCGCAGTTCCGGAGCGTGGCCCATATCTAGCTCACTAAAAGGATGAGGTGCCGCAGGTCTAGATTCTTAGACCTGGGATCGACGCATCGCCGGCTGGGATAGCAAGAGGATCATCCCGGCAGCTCTTCGAGTCCCTCAGTCCCTTAGTCCCTCAGTCCCTATTTTCTCAGACCTGGGAATGACCAAGCCTATCCAAATCGCAGACCCCCATAGCGCCCATCTCACCAACTTCGCCCAATACCCTTGCAGATGATTAACTTGAAATCCCGCATAATAATCACAGGAGCACCTCTTGCTGAACAGCCACAATCAGAGGGGAACATGGTCCCCCCCCCTGACCGCAAAACGCCGATTTTTTGACGGACTCCAAGTCGCCAAAGAGCATAATATAAACAACTTACTAAAGCGCCCTACTAACTAACTGGTAACACCTCACTATACATTTTCGTCTCTTTCTGGCCTGTTTCCGGCCTGTTTCAGGCTCAAATAGGCTGGTTTTTGTCATCCAGACGCACCATCTCCGAATCTACTTTGGTGAGTGCGCAAAAGCACCATTCGATCAGGAGCGCTGGAATGACACGCAAAGCCAGGGCGGGCAACTCAAAGCCGCGCAAACACAATCTGCTCCTGGCCGTCTTCGTCACCATTGCCGTGCTGATTATCCTGCTGCGGATGGTCACCTTCGTCGTCGGCCACGGCCACCACAAACTATAGCTTTGTGCCCTTCGCCGTCTGCCACGCCTTCACAAACTTCCAGTGGATGTACACCGAGTGATTCAGGTGCTGCAGCAGTCCTTCGCGACCATCCAGAAAGCCTGCCCGGAAAACGTAGTTATAAATAAACGTCGCCAGCGGGTTTAGCAACGCGCTCCACGCCAGGCCGGCCAGCGAGCGCGGAGCGCGACCCGTTTCCACCAGCATCCGCGCCGCCACCGTGCTGTAGCGGTTCATGTGTTCCACGTACTCTTCCAGCGTGGAATAGCAGTGGTGAATCAGCGCGCCGCGCAGCGTGCCCACAGGCCCTTCAGCCTTCATCGTCTCGTGGATCGGGCGCTCCTCAAACCGTGCCGCGTCGCGCCGGAAAAGGCGCAGCTTGGGATCGGGCCAGTAACCGCCGTGGCGCAGCGGCTTGCCGAGAAAGTGATTCAGGCGTGGAATGCGGTAAGCAGCGAATGCTGGCTCGCCTTCCAGCAGGAGTCCTACCTCGCGTGCAAGCTCCGCGCTCACTTCCTCATCGGCGTCGAGGGAGAGAATCCACTCTCCGGTCGTCTGCTCGATGGCGAAGTTCTTCTGCGCGGCGAAGCCCTTCCACGGCTCCTCGATCACCTTTGCGCCCATCTTCCGCGCAATCTCCTGCGTGCCGTCCGTAGAGCCGGAGTCGATGAGTACAACTTCTCCAGCCCAGCGCACACTGTCGAGCGTGCGTGGCAGGTTGGCGGCTTCGTTAAGCGTAACCATCGCTACGGAAACTGACTTGGGCATCGTGCCAAGAATAAACCGGCGGGGCGCTGGATGGGGCAGCCTGCCGCCGGATTCGTGCTCTTCATTCCCGGATGCAGATCAGTTCCTGGCCGCTGCCTCCACCTCGGCCCACTCTTCCGCGCTCAGCTTCAGTTCGGCCGCACCAACGTTCTCTTCCAGATGTGCAACCCGCGAAGTGCCCGGAATGGGCATCAAAACCGGTGAGCGTTGCAGCAGCCACGCCAGCGAAAGCTGGGCCACCGTGGCCGAGTGGCGGGTGGCAAGCTCTGCAAGTGCCTGCGCAGCGGGGTGGTCTGGTCGCAGTAACTTTCCACCCGCGTTGGGATACCAGGGCAGAAAGCCGATGCCCTGTTGCTGGCACCACTCCAGCATCTCCTCGTGGCGGCGGTCGCCCAGACTGTATCGATTCTGTACAGTCACAACCTGCACGTACTTGCGCGCCTCTTCCACCTCGTCCGGTGTCACCTCGTCGAGGCCGATATGGCGAATCTTGCCCTGCTCCTGCATCCGTCGCAGAGCGCCCAGTGTCTCCTCCAGCGGCGTGCGCGGGTCAATGCGGTGCAGTTGGTAGAGGTCGATGCACTCCCGGCGAAGCCGGCGCAGGCTCATCTCGACGCACTGGATCAGATACCCGGCGCGGCCCACGTACTCGGTCTTGGCAGGCCCCTGCCGGGTAATGCCACCTTTCGTAGCGATCACCAGGCCAGGCGGATAGGGGTAGAGGGTGTCGCCAATCAGTTGCTCGGCAATCTCAGGCCCGTACGCGTCAGCGGTGTCAATCAGCGTAACGCCCAGTTCAACTGCGCGGCGCAGTACACGGCGGGCCTCTGCCGGGTCAGCCGGCTCGCCCCATGCGCCCTCGCCCACAAGGCGCATGGTTCCGTAGCCGAGTCGGTGAACAGGGACATCGCCGCCGATGAGAAATCTGCCACTGGCGGCTGCGTTGGGTGCTTTGCGTTGGGAAGCGCCTTGAGTGTTCATAATGGATTCGATGCTACTCGTCCAGTGGGTGTGGGACAATGGGCGGAACCCGGCCAGCATTCCAGTTACGGGAACCGCCCACTGGCGGCCTGCGTATCCACACTGCACGGCAAGCAAGGAGAAACACCATGAGCGGTTATGCCTACCCCAACCCGCAAGCCATCTTCTATCAGCAGTACGAGGCAGTGCGCCGTGACGAGGTCGTCGGCATCCTGCTGGCGCTCTTCCTGGGCAGCTTCGGCATACACCACTTCTACCTGCGCCGCACCGGCCTGGGAGTTCTCTATTGCTTGCTCTTCTGGACCGGCATTCCCGGGATACTCGGCTTTATCGAGTGCTTCTTCATGCCCGGCCGCGTTAGGGAGTTCAATGCCATCCAGGCGGCAGGGATTGCAGCCACCCTCGGCATCGCCATGCCGGGATGGGGCCAGCCCCTCAATATGGCTGTGACCCTACCCCCCGCAAGCACCCTTGCCGCCTGCCCCCACTGCCACCAGACCCACCCCCCTGCAGCCCGCTTTTGCTCAGCCTGCGGCTCGCTCCTATAGGGGGAGCGCCGCGAGGTGCTGTTCAGAAATGCCTATATAAAGCGATTTTCTAGAAACTCGCAATCTTGACATAGGCCTCCATCGAGCATTAAAGTTGCCGCGGAGGGCGGACTGCACTTTCGCGGCTGGGAAAGCTGCGGAGCAAGCGGTACCGTCTGCGAGGAGCTCAATGAAAAGCTTTGGATTACGGATTGCGGCTGCAGGACTGTTGTGCTGCGGATTGTCTTGGTTGGCAGGGGCGCAGGACGCGCAGAAGCCAGCGTATCTGAACCCGAGCCTGCCGGCTGAACAGCGCGCGACCGACCTGGTAAAGCGGATGACGCTCGCAGAGAAGGCCACGCAACTCGTGAACCAAGCGCGTGCGATTCCGCGACTGAAGGTTCCGGCTTATGACTGGTGGAGTGAGTCCCTCCATGGCGTGGCGGTGGACGGAACTACGGAGTTTCCTGAGCCAGTGGGACTGGGCGCGACGTTTGATACCGCGGCTATTCACCAGATGGCGGTGGCGATCAGCACGGAGGGTCGCATCAAGCATGCGCAAGACGAGCGTGCCGGGCACAGCAATATCTTTGAGGGGTTGGACTTCTGGGCTCCGAATATCAACATCTTCCGCGATCCGCGTTGGGGCCGCGGGCAGGAGACATACGGAGAAGATCCCTTTCTGACCGCACGGATGGGCGTCGCATTTGTGACCGGAATGCAGGGTGACGATCCGCGCTACTACCGCGTGATTGCCACTCCGAAGCACTTTGCGGTGCATAGCGGCCCTGAGCCAACGCGGCACGACGCGGATGTCACGGTGAGCAAGCACGATGAAGTGGACACCTATTTGCCCGCATTTCGCGCCACGGTTATCGAGGCCAAGGCCGACTCCGTGATGTGCGCCTACAACAGCATCAACGGCCAGCCTGCGTGTGCAAACGACTTCTTGCTCAAGGATCAATTGCGTGGCAAGTGGGGCTTCAATGGCTATGTCGTGTCCGACTGCGGCGCGGTGCGAAACATCCTTGATGGTCACAAATACCGCAAGACTCAGCCCGAAGCATCTGCCGTAAGTCTGCAGCTTGGCATGGACAACGAATGCATAGACTTCAGAGCGAAGGTTGCCGACGACCACGACTATAAGCCATATCTCGAAGCTGTAAGGCAGGGCTTTCTGAAAGAGAGCGAGATTGATACGGCGTTGGTGCGGCTCTTCATCGCCCGCATCAAGCTGGGCATGTTCGATCCGCCGGAGATGGTGCCGTACGCCAAAATCGACGAGAAGCTTCTGAACAGTGCGAAGTATCGCGCTCTTGCACTCAAACTTGCCAACGAATCAATGGTGCTATTAAAGAACGACGGCGTGCTTCCACTAAAGACCTCGGGCATCAAAATTGTTGTTGTAGGACCGCTGGCTGAGCAGACGCGGGTGCTGCTGGGCAACTACAACGGAATCCCAACACATACGGTTTCAATTCTTGAAGGGCTGAAGAAGGAGTTTCCGGGAGCGAGAATCAGCTTTGTGCAGGGAACCAAGTTCCTGAGCAAGGTGGCTGAGCCGGTGCCCGCCGCGCTGTTGTCAACAGACGGCAAGCCCGGTGCGAAGGCAGTCTACGCAAACCGAGACCTTACTTCATCTGACAATCCCAAGGCCGCGCCACTGGCCACGCGGACCGAGGTTGGCGTTGATACACAGGCACAGGCCTTGCCTGCTGAGGTTTCAGGCGTAAAGCCGCTTGCGATTCACTGGGAGACAACGTTGACGCCGATAGAAACGGGCGAATACAACGTCGGCATGCAGGGCGAGGGATTCTTCAACCTCTATATCAACAGCAAGCGCCTTGTGAACGTGTGGGATACAAACGGCGTGGAGACCAAGGTGGGCCGCATTCACCTGGACAAGGGCACGGCTTACAAGGTTTCTGTCGACTACAGCTCGAATGACAAGCCCAACTCCGTTGCCCGCTTGGTGTGGTCAAAGGTGGACTACACTCCAGACCCGGCAGCAGCAGCAGCGGCGAAGGATGCCGACGTTGTAGTGGCCGTGGTGGGAATTACGAGCGAACTTGAAGGCGAAGAGATGCAGGTGAATGAAGATGGCTTCAAGGGCGGCGACCGCACCAGCATCGATCTCCCCAAGCCTGAACTGGCGCTGCTACAGCAAGTAGCGACGGCCGGAAAACCGCTGGTGGTGGTGCTCACAAACGGCAGCGCGCTGGCCGTAAACTGGGCCAGGGAGCATGCCAACGCGATTGTGGATGCCTGGTATCCCGGAGAAGAAGGCGGAACCGCCGTGGCGCAAACACTCTCTGGCCGCAATAATCCAGCAGGCCGGCTGCCGGTAACTTTCTACACCGGTGTCGACCAACTGCCGCCCTTCGAGGACTACTCGATGAAGGGGCGGACTTACCGCTACTTCGAAGGAACGCCTCTCTATCCCTTCGGCTACGGCCTCAGCTATACAAAGTTCAGTTATAGCGGGCTCGCTGTTCCCACGAGTGCTGTGCAGGCTGGAAGCCCTGTGGTTGCCGAGGTTACAGTCACCAATTCAGGCAGCAAGGCGGGCGACGAAGTAGCGCAACTCTACCTGAGTTTCCCAAAGGTTGCAGGAGCGCCGCTGAAGGCGCTGCGCGGCTTTAAGAGAATTCACCTGGAGCCAGGCGCGTCGCAGAAGGTGCGGTTTGAACTGAATCCGCGCGACCTGAGCATGGTTACAGAAGCCGGAGACCCAATTGTCGCCGAGGGTGCGTACACCGTCTCAGTGGGCGGTGGACAGCCGAACACCGGTGCTCCTGTAGTAACTGGAAGCTTCAACGTCAAAGGCTCGCTGACGCTGCCTGAATAACTCTACATAGGCAATAAGCACGTGGGGCGCTTTCACTCTGTGAGAGCGCCCTGGTTGTTGATGCGGTCCTATTCCCTCAATGACAGCTTTCCCATTTGTTTTTGACCCACTCACGATCGCGCGAGTTACTCACAGTGTGCGCTCCGGGAACAGTTCGCGAGGCCGCGGTGTCTACACAGACACAGTGGTTCCGAATGGGATGAACGGCGGGCCGTGAACCCCGCTCCCCGCGCCCGGTTGACGCGTTGAGCGGCCGGGCATCTGCGCCTGCAATCACTCCCGGCCGGCGCGGCTGAATTGCGAACCAGGGAGGCAGACCATGTTTGAAGACTCAACCTTTGATTCTACGGGCAGGATTCGCACACGTAGCCGTGGCTGGATGATTGCTGCATTCACATTCAACACCTCAATACTGCTCGCGCTAATCCTGATTCCACTCATCTATCCTGAGGCGCTGCCGCGCATGGCGATGGCTTTCGTGATGGAAGCGCCAACAACGCCAGCGCCTGAAGTGAAACCGCAAACGCCGCTAGAACACTCCGTGATGGTGCAACCGGAGATGCAGGGCGGTCACATCTTTGCGCCCTCGGTGATACCACGCGGCATACTCATGGCCGACAAGCCGGAGACACTGCCCAACCTGGACGTTGCCAGCATAGACATGAGCGCCAGCGGTGAGGGCAACGTAGACAATCCATTCGGTAGCCAGGGCAAACGGCCTGTAGTGCGTCAGGAAGCAAAAGGGCCGGTGCGCGTCTCAGGCGCGGTGGTGGCAGGGTTGCTCGTGCAGAAGAACATGCCGGTCTATCCGCCGATTGCGAAAGCCAGCCGGACGCAGGGCACGGTAGTGCTGCATGCCACCATTTCGCGCAATGGAATGATTGAGAATCTGCGCGTCGAGAGCGGGCCGTCCATGCTGCAGCAGGCGGCGCTGGATGCGGTAAAGAACTGGCGCTATCGGCCCTATCTCTTGAGCGGGGAACCGGTGGAGGTGGAAACCACGGTGAATGTGGTTTTCACGCTGATGCAGTGAATCGCTAATTGTCACCTTGCAGTTTTCCGCGAGTGATGCGGTTCCATGTGGCGATGGCTTCCGGCATGGGTGGGCTGAGTATGCCGGGAGCTACGCCGTTGATGGCGGTTTGCGGATCGACAATGCCATCTGCGTGACGCAGCACGCCTTTAACCCATCCGACAGCAGCTAATCCCTTATGCCCGGTAAAGGTCTGCTCCATATAGAACCAGCGTTCGTCCCAACAGACCATGCGAGAGGTGAGCGAGAAAGCAGAGAAGAGCGGCAGGGAGCGGCGATAGGTAACCCAGGCAGCGCCCACAAGAGGTTGCCACCGCGAGTGCACAATATGCTCCAGCAGACGGGTGCGGGCAAGCAGATGAGTGCGCGCGTAATCCATGATGGCAAAATAGCGCGCGTTATTCATGTGCATGTTGAAGTCAATGTCGTTAGGCAGTACGCGAAGGCGGAGATGGTCATCTTCAAGAACGCCGAGCGAAGGTAGCGGGCGGATATGTTGACGAATGGCAAGCGCAGGAATACGGACAAAACTGATGAAGTGAGACAAGGGGTACTCCCCGAAATATCGGTAACTCTCACTCAAGTGTAGAGGAGTTGCAGGTTCAAGGTTGATGCGAACCTGTGGCGGCTGGCGTGTTTCATGCTTTATGAGCGACAATCTGTTTGCCATGAAAAATATGTCACGCCGCAATTTTCTCTCCAGTGCCTCTGCCGCCATGTTTGCCTCTGCCGCAGTGCCGGGCATCGCCTCCACACATGCACGCGTTGCCCAAGGCGCACCCAAGCGCAAGCGAGTGTTTGTCGGCTCCAACGCGCCGGATGGAGTTCTTGCATATCACTGGGATCCGGTGAGCGGAGAACTGACGCCGGCCGGAGTTGCCGCCAGTGTGCCGAAGGTTGCGTGGATTGCGGCCTCGCCAACCGGACAATTTCTTTACACGGCATCCGAGTTGGACGTGTTCAACGGCAAGCCAACTGGCGAGGTGGCGAGCTTTCGACTGCTGTTGGGCGAGCTTGAGGCGGTTTCGGCGGTAAACTCTGCGGGCGTGGGGACATGCCATGTTGCCTTGGACCGCACCGGACGTGTGCTGGTCGCGGCGGACTATGTTGGTGGTAGCGCGGCAAGCTTCAAGATTACAGCAGGAAAACTGAGCGAGGCGGTGTGGACTGAGCACTACACACAGCACGGGCCCGATCCGGTGCGGCAGCCGAGCGCGCACGCTCATTTCGCATCATTCTCGCCAGACAACCGCTTTGCCTATATCAACGACCTGGGCGGAGACTGCATCCACATCTACAAGCTGAGCGTTTCCACGGCGATGCTGACAGCCGCGGGAACGTACAAGGGCGCGGCGGGATCAGGACCGCGGACTCTGCACTTTCACACCAACGGGCATACAGCCTACTGCGTAAACGAACTGGTTTCAACCGTGGACGTGCTGGAGTGGAAGCGGGAGGACGGAAGCCTGACTCTGACCAAACGCATCGAGTTGCTGCCGGAGGGCTACCACGGAGCGACACGCGCCTGCGATACGGTCATTTCGCGGGATGGACGGTTCGTTTACTTTGCCAACCGCGACAACGATTTTCTTTATACGTTCAAGGCCGACCCAAAGACAGGTGAGCTGACGGCAGTCAAGCGGTCAAGCTGCGGCGGCAAGACGCCGAGGAACTTTGTGCTGGATCCGACAGAGCGGTGGATGCTGGTGGCAAACCAGGACTCGAACCTGATCAGCGTATTTCCGCGCAACCCCGAGACCGGGGTTGTGGCCGAAGAGGGTAAGAGCTACGCGGCGCTAGCGCCCATGCGGATTCTGTTCACGTAGAAACTGCTTTAGCGTGGAGCGGCAAGCTTAGTGCTTGTCGCTCTGTCCCATCAGAGAAAAGATAAGGCCTGCCGTCCCGCCCACCAGTGGAGCGATGAGCATAAAGCCGGTAGCTGTATTGAGTGAATGCACCAGCGTCTGGATGGCCTGATTGCCGATGGCGAGGCCTTGGTACTGCTTCCATGGGTCCGGCGACTGAGGAACAGGATTGTTGAGATCTATCTTGGCGAGGACAACAGCGCTGGCCATAAGCGCTGTGACCATGGCGCTCCAAACGCCTGTAGCGATGCCGACGTTGGGACTCGCGGCAAGCTGTGAGCCACGCAGCCCGGCGACGCCACAGAGAATGCTCGCAGCAACCAGCAAGCCGATCTGGGTATAGAAAATCTGATTGGAATGCTGTCCCATCAGCAGGACATACCCAATAGCGAGGAGACCTGCTGGTATTCCAAACGTCGTTCCTGCCAATAGAGCCTTTTGAATATCTGAATTGCGATTGCCGCCAATCCAGAAGAGAAGGCCAATGTAGGTCACAAGGCAAATGATCGGATCAAAACCAGTCGTTCCCTGGCCAGGCAAATTTACGATCTCCGGCCACGGGCGCAGGCGAAGCGCAAGAACTGCCAGATCGAATCCAGCCAGCAAGATCACGGGAGTTCGAAGAACAAATGTCGCACCTGTGCCCATCAAAAAAGTCCTCTTGCTCCCATAGCGTTTCAAATCCTGCCGGGGGCTTTGCGTGAGATTCTGATATCAGTCTAAATCCAGCCGCTTTACGCCATATTGCGAAAATAGAGACGAAATGTGTATTGACGTGTTCTTTTCCGCATGATGGAAGTTCTGAAGGGACGCGGAGGCGAAGATGCAACTATGCGCCCATCAATGCAGGTGAGCCTGTACCGGAGAGAGATGTGGATGCGGTATCTTCAGCCGGGACCGGGGCGGTTTCAACCGGTACGTGCGCAAGCTCCCAGGCAGAGCGATCTTTGAGCAGGCGCGAAACCAAAGCTGTATGCATGGCATGACCGGCGCGCTCAGCTACCACATGGCCCTCAATACGCCTCCCGACGAGGGCTAGATCGCCTATAAGATCGAGTACTTTGTGGCGCACATATTCGTCGTCAAAGCGGAGGGGGCCATTCTCCGGTCCGTGTGTACCGAGAATGATGGCGTTCTCTGCATTAGCGCCGCGAATCAGTCCCATGTCACGAAGTCGTTTTTCATCTGCCTTGTAACCGAAGGTGCGTGCCGCTGCTATGGTAGCGCCGTAGGTCTCAGCAGCCAGGTCAACAAAGGCCTTTTGCCGACCGATGGGCGCAGGGAAGTCGATGAGATAGGAGATGCTGTAACCGGAGCCTGGATAAACGCCGATGAATTTGTTTCCCTCGCGAACCTCAATAGCCCGCAGAACGCGAATGGTCTCGCGGCGGCGGCGCTGGGTACGAATGCCTACGGCGATGAATGCCTCGACGTAGGGCTGAGCGCTGCCATCGAGAATGGGCAATTCCAGGTTGTCGAGTTCGACGATTACGTTGTCAACACCCATGCCGATGAGGGCAGAAAGCAGATGTTCTGTGGTGGAGATGAGCACGCCTTGACGCATGAGGCTGGTGGCGTAGCTGACCTTGGCTACATTGCGACCGTTAGCGGGAATCTCAAAGTTGTCGAGATCTGTGCGTCGGAAGACAATGCCCGATCCGGCTGGAGCAGGCAACAAGCGCATAGTAACCGGAGCACCGGAGTGCAGCCCCACCCCCGTGAATTCAATGGGCGCAGCAACGGTCTGCTCCATGTGCGCGGGATTAGCCAATAGGAAGTCTCCAATATACAAAGCAAGATACTTCGTAAGCTTAGACGTGAAAGGCGAAGTCCGTCTTGTAGCATTTTTGCCACACTATGCGCCTTGCATGCCACCTTGTCATTAAGAAAACGGCTGCTGAGATATTCGGTAAGAGCCGTAGAATCAATATGTCTTTCTATTTACCACTAAGATAGCAGCCTGAAAGGACCAAATATGCTGACCTCTGGCGAATCTCCAATACCCTTGCGTGCCCTGCTGGCCGGGGCGCGGCGCAAGGAGCAAGCTCTTCTTGATCTGATACAAAAATTGGTAAAAGTGGAGTCGCCTTCAGATGTGAAGACGGCTGTGGATGGGGGGGTGGGGTTGGTTGCGGCGCATGCGAAGAGCCTGGGGGGGAGGGTGAAACTGCACCGCCAGCGGGGATTTGGGGATGTGCTTGAGGCGCGATTTGGGCCGCGAGGGAAGGCTGCAGTCGCGGAGAGAACCCTGCTGCTGGGGCACCTGGATACTGTATGGCCGTTGGGGACGCTGAAGACGATGCCATGCCGGCTGAGTGAGGGGCGGCTGTGGGGGCCCGGGGTGCTGGATATGAAGGCGGGCGTGGCGATGGCGCTGACCGCACTGGAGATGCTGACGGAGGCACAGTTGTTGGAGCGGGAGGTGGTACTGCTGCTGACAAGCGATGAGGAGGTGGGTAGCCCTGTTTCCCGGCCAATTACGGAGCGGCTGGCGGCTGAGTGTAGTGCTGTTTATGTGCTGGAACCGGCGCAGGGGCTTGCCTACAAGACGGCGCGCAAGGGCACTGGCGGCTGGCGGATTGACGTGGCGGGCGTGGCAGCGCACGCAGGACTGGACTATGAAAAGGGCGCAAGCGCCATTCTAGAAATGGCGAGGGTAGTGGAGACGGTGAGCGGCTGGACAGACCTGAAACGGGGATTGACGGTAAGCGTTGGGGTGGCTGGCGGCGGGACCAAGACCAACGTAGTTCCCGCATCTGCGTGGGCGGAGGTGGATGTGCGGATTGCGCGCAAGGCCGACGGGCCCCGGATAGAGCGCAAGTTTGCCCGGTTGAAGGCTGTGGACAAGCGCTGCGAACTGACAGTGGAGGGCGGCATCAACCGGCCGCCCATGGAGCGGACGCGGGGAACGGTGCGTCTCTACAAGAAGGCGCAGGCGCTGGCCGCGGAACTGGGGCTGAGGCTTGAGGAGGCCGCTACTGGCGGCGCCTCTGACGGCAACTTTACCTCCGCACTGGGAGTAGCGACGCTGGACGGGATGGGCGCGGTGGGCGAGGGCGCGCATGCGCGGCATGAGTCAATCGTCGTGGAGCACCTAGCGCCGCGGGTGGCGCTGCTGGCAGGCATGCTGGCCAGGTAATGTGAAACAGGAGTGCCTGATACACTCCGGTGAAGAACGAACTGGGAGAAGAGCCGAGAGATGAGAAGCACCTTTTTGATTTTGTTGATGGCGGCAAGCGTGACTGCCGCAAGCGCACAAACCGCCGCGAAGCCGGCAACGCACGCGGCCAAACCGGCCGCCACCAGTGCAGCACACCCCACTGCTGCTTCAACCGGAATGAAACTTCCCGCCGGAATACCGCCCGTAAAGGGCATTGTGAAGACTGCATTCTCACTGCGCTACGAAGACACCAAGATCGGTACCGGCGCGGTGGCGGAGCCTAACAAGCTTTATCAGGTCCGCTACACGGGCTGGCTGGCAGCCGACGGGCGCAAGTTCGACTCTTCGTACGATCATCCGGCATCAAGCGTGATTGGCCAGGACGGCAAACCAGTGATGGGTGAAGATGGAAAGCCGAAGGTGGCCCCTGGCCAGCCAATCACATTTCCGCAGGGATATGGCCGTGTGATTCAGGGCTGGGATCAGGGCTTTGAAGGGATGCGAATCGGCGGAATGCGACGCCTCTTTATTCCTTATCAACTGGCTTACGGTGTCCGCGGACGGCCTACTGGCGATCCCAAGGACCCCGGAATTCCGGAGAAGGCCAACTTGATCTTCGACGTGGAACTGGTGGGTGTTGTGGATATCCAGATGCCAGCGAATCACCCCGGCATGGGTGGAATGACAGGTATGTCGAGCGGTCATGCGATGGCGCATCCGGCGACCGCAGCGCCAGCCACTCCGGCGGCACCGGTTGCGCCTGCAGCTACGTCAGCACCGGCACAACCCCAAACAAAGTAACTTCTGCTTCAAGAGTTTATCGATCAGGCTGCGCTGGAGGGCAACTCCGGCGTGGCCGCAATCAACTGGCGCGTGTAAGCCTGGCGAGGCGCAGCGCAAAGCGCCTCGGCTTCGCCGGTTTCAACCAGGCGGCCATGCTGCATGACGGCGATGCGTGTGCTGAGATAGCGCACCAGCGGCATGGAATGCGAAATAAACAAATAGGTGAGTCCGTATTCCTGTTGCAAGCGGCGCAGCAGGTTGACTATCTGTGCGCCGACGCTCACGTCGAGGGCCGAGACGGGCTCGTCCAAGATGAGGAGCTTTGGCCTCAGAGCCA
>Ga0007854_10001223_pt1 | contig 16447 bp, 14 predicted proteins | sample CryBogCBH12Aug08_FD_60382 | JGI IMG/M metagenome (GOLD analysis project Ga0007854, IMG submission 60382) | Freshwater microbial communities from Crystal Bog, Wisconsin, USA - CBH12Aug08 | ecosystem: Environmental > Aquatic > Freshwater > Lake | place: Crystal Bog, Wisconsin, USA | collected...
TCGCGGAACAACTCAGGATTATCCTCCGCGTGCCGAAGCGATCACTCAGTCGGTTCAGGAGCTCCGCAAGCTGAGGAGCAGGCAACTCTTTGTAATCCTCCGTGGTGAAGGGACTCACATGGATCCACCCTCCATCACCTCCTGCCTTGGCGATAGCCGCGGCATGCATTGCGGCCGGGATCTCGATGCTCATCTCCGGTTTTTCTCCGGGGAAACCGGCGAGCTTCAGACACTCCCAACGCTGGGTGGCGATCAGCTTGGAGTGATACGGCACCTCGACAATATGGGTGAACATCAGCGGCCAGAAGGAGGGGCCCCCATCCTGTGGTCTTCGGCCCAGGCGCCACCGGGCTCCGCTTAGTCCCGTGAGGATACTGGAACGGTCCGATCCGTTCAGATTGATCACCACATCGAATTTCGCATCACGCAGGCGCTTCATCCGGCCGAAATCCTGATACCACTTCGGCCCCTTGGGATAACGCGGATAGCCCCAGACCCGATCCACCCACGGAGCCACCTCCATCACCCGGGTGACATGCTCGGAGACCATCACATGCAGTTCGGCCTCAGGATAAGCCTGGCGTAGTGTCCAGAGCGCGGGCAAGAGATGGATCGAATCCCCGAGAAATCCCAGATCCAGAAGCATGATGCGGCGAGCACCGCGGGTCTGAACAAAAAATCGACTGGGATCCTTGCTAGGCATTCGATCCTTTCTAGCCCAAGTTCTGCATCGGGAACCAGAAGTGAAATTCGAATGGGGTTAAAAGAGCCCGCAGATATAATTCGATTTTCCAACTTTCCCACCTTCCCACCTTTCACTTGGATGCACTAGCATCACCCCATTGTGGCCATGACTCAAAAATTGCCGATCTCCGTCTCCATGATCGCCCGCAATGAGGCGCACAACCTTCCGCGCAGCCTCGCCAGCGTGGCCGACTGGGTTCAGGAAATCGTCATCGTCGTCAACGACTGCACCGACAACACCGAGGAGATCGCACGTGGATTCGGCGCCACCTTGAGCACCGAACCCTGGGAAGGATTCCGTGAACAGAAAAATAAGGCCTTGGAGCCGGTCACCCAGCCCTGGGTGCTCGCGTTGGATGCCGACGAGGTCGTCTCCCCGGAGCTCCGGGATGAAATCCATGCCTTCTTCCAAGGGGATGATAAATGGTACAACGGAGTGCGCTTTCCCCGGAAAGTCTGGTTCCTAGGACGCTGGATCACCCATGGGGACTGGTATCCGGATCGCGTCACCCGCCTCTTCCGGAAAGGCACGGGCTCTTGGACAGGCAGCACGGAACATTGCCATGTCCAGGTAGAGGGTGGTGTGAAGACCCTCCGCAGCGACCTCCTCCACTACTCCAACCCGGATATCGCCAGCTACGTCCGCAAGATCAACTTCTACGCCGATATCTACCTCGAGCGCCAACTTGCCAAGAACAAGAAATGGTCCGTCGTGGATGCGGTCTTCCGGCCTTGGTGGCGCTTCTTCCGAGCCTACGTTCTGCGCCTCGGTTTCCTCGACGGCTTCCCCGGATACTACATTGCCAAGGCTACCGAGTTCTCCACTCTCGTGCGTCACACACGCCTCTACGAACACGAGCACACCGAGACCGCGAATCCCGGCCAGCCATAAGGAGTCCCCAGTGTTGCCATGAGCTCCCTGATCTCGGTCATCATCGCGACCTACAACTGGCCCGAGGCACTAAACCTCTGCCTGCAATCACTCAAGGAACAGACCGACACCGATTTTGAAATCCTCATCGCCGACGACGGCTCTGATCCGGCCACCCGAAAAGTTGTTGATGAGATCGGTTCATTCCCCGTGCCGATCCGATACTGCTGGCATGAGGACGATGGCTGTCGGAAGACCATCATCTGCAACCAGGCCATGAGGGAGGCCAAAGGTGATTACTTCATCTTCCTCGACGCCGATTGCCTCGTGCAGCCTGACTTTGTGGCACAGCACCGGGCACTTGCCAAAAAAGGCCACATGGTCACCGGAAGCCGCGTCCTGTTCAGCGAGACACTGACCAAAAAAATCATTGCTGGAGGAGTCTGGGACTTCGACTCCTTCCGCATCCACCTTCCCGTCCACCGGCTTCAGGGAGGGATCAACAAGATCCTGCCCATCTTTCTCAAACTGGGTGATGCCGGCTGGAGAAATTACCGGGAGTTTGTCTGGCGCCGCATCAAAGGTTGCAACATGGCCTGCTGGCGGGAGGATGCCCTCGCGATCGGCGGATATGACGAGACCCTGCTGGGCTGGTCCCATGAGGATGCCGATTTTGTCTTTCGCCTTCAGGATGCAGGTGTCATCCGGAAGGCCGGGGCTTTTTCCACCGAGGTCTTTCACCTTCATCACCGGATCCGCGACCAATCCAACGATGCCGAAAGCAAGGAACGCCTGAACAAAAAGATTCGAGAGATGAATGCGGCTGCAAAGTCCGCCTGACCGATGAAAATCCTGGCGATCAAGTTCAAGCAGCTCGGCGACGTCGCCATTATGGTGCCGGCCCTCCGTGCCCTGCGCGAACATTGGCCGGAGGCCGAGATCCATGTCCTGGTAGAGGAATCGGCGGTTCCCATCCTGCAGAACCTCCCGTGGATTCAGAAAGTCTGGGGTCTCCCCCGTAAACGAGGGAGTGCTCGGCCGAAGAGCACCCTTCCCCTGATAGCACAGCTAAGAAAAGAACGCTTCGATCGCTCCGTCGATTTCGTGGGGAATGACCGTGGTGCCATCATCAGCGCCATGATCGGAGCCAAAAAAAGACTCGGCCTCCGAGCCCCCAAGGGATTCTGGGGACGTAGGTTCTGTTACTCGGAAACAGCCGCCGAAAAAACCACCAACCTCGTTCGGGGTGACCTACACACCTTGGAACCCTGGGATGTTCGGCCACCATCGTCACTGAAGCACGAACTTCATCCCGATCCTGATCTCCGTGCCTTTGCCGAACAGCAACTTCCCGATCCCAATACCATCCTCTGCCATCTCTCGGCAAGCATGGCGAAGCGGGAATGGCCCGTTGCCTGGTGGGCCGAGATCGCAAAAAAGGCCCGCACAGCAGGCCACCCCTTGGTTTTTTCTGCAGGTCCGGGAACCCGGGATCAAGAGCTCCTTGCCGACCTGAAAGCCCTATCTCCCGAAATCCATTGCCTGGAGGAAACCAAGGACCTCGGGAAATTCCTAGCTGTCTTGGCCCGCGCCAGGATGTTTGTCGGGTCCGATTCGGGTCCCTTCCACTTCGCCGTGGGACTTGGCACGCCCAGCATCGGCCTCTTTGGCCCCATGCTCCCGGAACGAGTAGCCCCCCTCGAGGGCAACTTTCGCGCCTTGGTCGGCCGGGAATGCACCTGCTGCGTCCATGCGAGGGAGTGCACATCCCCCACCTCCTGCATTCAAGGCGTCACCGTCGAGCACCTCTGGGAGGAGACACAGTCCTTTTATTTTCAAGCTGGTAAATCATTAGCTTGAACTTCTAATTGCTTCCGCTAGCAGGCTTCCAATAGCAGGCCCCTTCGATTTGCTCTACTCCCTGAGGCGTCTCCTCCTCAGAGGGATAGGTCCAATGCTCATTATAGAAGTGCATCTGCTCCCCCCATTGATCCCAGCGGCCGCCCTTGATTCCAAAAACCATCTGCGTAATTCCACCCATATGGATTCCCACCTTCCCCCGACTTTTGGCATGAGTTGCCAGCGGCAGCCCCCAAGCACCTGCTCCTGCGATCAGCACATCATACTCCAGCGCATCGCATTCGGCACAGAGTTGCCGGAGGGCCGCCATCCAGGATGGATGCTCCGGAGGAACCATATGCGAATAAATCGGACACTTGAGCGTTATCAGATCAAACTCGGGCAAGAGTCCCGGAATCGCTTTCCAGATCTCTACCCTGTTTGCATATTGGCTTTGGATTGTCTCAGCGAAAGGAGAAATCACCAATACACGCTTTCCCCCGAGACTTTCCAACCACGAGCCACGGATGAAATCAGGAAAGATGCCATCTTGTGAGAACCGCGCACCACGTGCATGACGCTTAGCCAAAGCTGCTTCTTTTGTCTTATATTGCCAGAGCGTGAGATAATCCACATTGGGAAGCACTTGACTGCGATAGAAATCACAGAATTCATAAAATGTCTCTTTGGTGACTGGAAATACCCCGGAAAGCATGTGAAGTTGCCTAGCATATTTCAACCACGACATGGAATAGGGCCACTCCAGTTGCAGAATGCGATCTGCATGATAGAGGGACCTCGTCTCCGTCCCCCCAATCTTGCCCATCGCATAGGGAGTGGACTCTCTAATCGCCTTGGCAATCCGAGTATGAGCTTCCTCGAACGTGATCCTACGATCGTTTAAGAATTTCGGGACAAAAATCCGCTTCACAAGCTGGAAAGTTCTCGGGATTTGATCAGGGGCTAAATCTAGGAGAAATTTGCGATAAGAGGTTTCTGAAAGAGTTGATTGAGAAACCAGACCCCAGTTTTAGACCGAAAGAAAGGATCACCACTAAATCTGAAAAAGACCCTTTTCCCCGGCCCTTGGAAGTGCAACAGGAACACCTTGACCAAACGATCACTCTTCTTGAAGTAAGGAATTAGCCGTCCCGCCTCCAGCCTCCAAAAGACCTTTTTCCGAGGTCGCCGCCGAAGCTCCATGCACTCGAATCCTTCTGATCCATGGATGTTGCAGTCGAGATATCCAGCAGAAGTGTACGTATGATACATACACATGTCCTCTGCAGCATCCAGATAATCGAAGAGAAACTGCATCTCACCCTGGTTGAAAATATTATGATCAGGATTGTTCTGGAGACGGAATCGTTCCTTGGCCGCACAGAGCTTGTTCTCATCCAGATAGAAACCTAAAATAAAATTCAGAAATCTCGAAATATCTCCCTTAATGAAGGTGAAATGGGGATTTCGATTCGACAGGCAGATTGTTTTATCAGGGAGATTGGCAAGAAGATCTGACGCCATTCCAAAGACAGCCACATCACTGTCCTGCATGATATAGATTCGTTCGGGGCGTTGCTTGCGGATGATTTCAGTGACGAACCATCGTTCGAGAACGAAACGCTCATACTTCTCCTTGAAGCAGGAGATGTGCTGATAGGTATTCTTGAATTCCCTCAACTCCTCGGAGTCAAACTCGCCCATCTCGAATTGCCTGACATTAAAAGGATCGATCCGTGATGTGTTTTTGATCCCATCAGTGATGACATAGATCTCGGCAGATGGATTAAAAATTCGAACCTGCTCAATCGCATATTCCAAATATTTAGGAATTTTGCCGTAATGATAGAACAGGAATGTGATGTTAGATATCACGTTTGTAGTGCTTTCTGTTCCCATCACAACTTCAGTAGTTGAACCTGATATCTTTGAGGCTGATATCTTTTAGGTTGATATTTTTACCACTCTCGGACTGAAGGGCATTATTGATGATCAGATGCAGCTTGCGCCTAGTCTCATCACGGCTCAAACGGAGAGCCCATGCGGATGGATTCAGAACCCAGGGCAACCAATGCCCCCGCTTTGTCTCGAGAGCAAATTGTTTGGCAAACCAGGCCGAAACCAACCCAAGCATCTCTTTTGCCTGATAAGTCTTATACTTTTGTTGAAACTCTGGACTCTCCTTGGCATGGTCCAGAATGGTGCTCTCCATCAGTTTGAAGAGATTGTTATTCAGATTGGAAACCGCGTAGGCATCCCTTGAATAGGATTTTTCATGATGTCGAAAATCGGTGAATTTTTCCGGGGTCACCGCCAGGCTGTATTTGAAGACATTGGCGATACCCCAGGCACCGTCACCTACAGTACCATATTCTGTAGGGAAAGGGTTTTCTTTAAGGATTTCAGACTTATAGACATTGCTGGCGGAGCTGCCCAGGATGGCATCGGGAATCGTTAACAGCTGAAACAAAAGACAGGTCATGGTACCTATTGGGGAAGGTTCTTTGATAGCCAGAATATTGATGATTTTATCAACGGGCCAGCTAGGGCCCTTCATGGGCATCCCCTCCTCGGTGATGAAATCAGGTCTCGAGATCACCACATCTGCAGCGTGCTTTTCTGCCACGTTGAGAAGATGATCAATACCATACGGGCTGATTGAATCGCCAACCGTCGACACATAGGTATATTTGCTCTGGATCTGGGCAATTCCATAGTTCCATGACTGATACAATCCTCGCGGGCGTTGATGAATTTTTAGACCAGGATGGGACAGTCGCTTCTCGATCATCTCCACAGTTCCGTCATCCGAATGACTGTCGACCACGACTATCTCATCCACCCTGTCGATCCACGGGATCATTGAGTCGATATGTGCTCCCAGCAAATGGGCACAATTAAGCGTTGGGAGAACTACTCCCAGAGATGGCTTGTCTGTCATATTACTCATCGTTGAATCAGAGCTCTATTGCGACAATTTTAATCTCAGGCGTTATTCCTGAACTGTAGGCTATAGAGTTTGGAATAGTGATCGGATTTTATGAGCAGTTCAGCGTGTGTTCCCGTAGCCACGACTCCTCCTTGATCCATCACCACGATCATATCGCTTCCAAGAATTGTCGAAAGACGATGGGCAATTGCAACCACCGTGCGGCCCTTTGAGAGCTTTTCAAGGGCATCTTGAATCATTTTCTCGGATTCGGAATCTAGCGCGGAAGTCGCTTCATCAAGCAAGAGAATCGGCGCGGCCTTCAACAGTGCTCTTGCGATCGAGATGCGCTGCTGTTGCCCCCCCGAAAGGAGGCATCCTTTGTCCCCAACCATGGTTCCGTAGCCGTGAGGTTGCTCCATGATGAAGTCATGGGCATGTGCAAGCCGCGCCGCCTCCTCAATCTCGGCATTGGTTGCATCAAGCCGCCCAAACCGGATATTTTCTCTGATGGTGTCGTGAAAAAGAAAACTCTCCTGGGTCACAATGCCGATTTGATCATGCAACGAATGCAGCGTCACGTCGCGCAGATCCACCCCGTCGATAAGAACCCTTCCCGACTGGGGATCGTAAAAACGCATCAAAAGGGAGAGGATCGTGCTCTTCCCTGCACCGCTTGCCCCGACCAAAGCAACCTTGGTGCCCGGCTCGATCATGATGTTAATATCCGTAAGAGCATTTTCATGAATCCCCTTCGCATCGTAGGAGAAGCTTACGTTTTCCAAGGCAATACGCCCTTCCGATTTCTTCAATACCACTGCTCCGGGGCGGTCTTGGATCGTCGGTATCGTTTCCAACAACTGCAGGATGCTTGTGGCGGCCCCCATGCAACTCTGGATCGCGACGTGAATCCTGCTGATATTCTTGATTGGATCATAAAGAAGGAACATTCCACCCAGCAGCGCAATGAAACTTCCCACCGTTAGATGGGAAAAGTAGACATAGAATAATGCCAAAGAAACCCCGAATGCCGACACGATCTCTATCATAGGTTGGACGATAGCTGAGTTCTTGCTCATCTTCATCGCGATTCCAAACTGATCGCTAAGAGATTTGTCGAATTGCTTCATTTGGAAGTCCTCGCGGGAAAAGGACTTGATGATACGGATTCCCGCGAAAGATTCCTGCAGGACCACAGACATAAGTCCCGACTCGTTCTGCATTGTCTGCGAGGCCTTGCGGACTTTACGCCCATATACCGCCACGGGCACGATACAGATCGGAAACAGCAACAGGGCGATGATCGTGAATTTCCAATCGATATAAAGAAGCGCTCCAATAGCCCCCAAGCCCGTCATGGGCTGCTTGACCAGATCTCCTACGATCTGGACAATCTGCTGTTGTGCAACGGTCGCGTCATTGAGAACACGGGAGATGAGGATTCCTGAACGGGACTTGTTGAAAAAGTCCATTGACTGATTCATTAGATTCGAAAATACCCGCATGCGCATGTCCCTAATCGCGCTCATGCTAACCCAGGTCAGGAAGTAGACGTTCGCGTAGGAGAAAAAACTGCGGATGATCATCACCACCGGAATGAGCAGTGCCATCCAGATGAAGGCATCGATCGCCGGGCCCTTGCCCACGGTTCCGCCAGTCATCATGGCCTTCTGATCAACCTGTCCATGAAACGCCGTGTCACCGATGCGGCGGATGATAAGCAGCATGCTGCTGTTGACCGCCGCAAACCCGATGCCGCACAGAAGCCCGAGTGCCAAGCGGTATTTGTAGGGGGAAAGGAATCCGAACAGGCGCCTCAGCGTGCCGATTTCCTGCTTAATGTTCGCCGAGGTGGTTTTTTTCCATGTGTTCATGCCGATTTTTTCCGTTTAGCAGGTGTGTTGCTTGAAGATACTTTTTCCCATATGAACAAGAAAGCTTCTTTGGCCACTTTGTGAGGATGCCTGAATGCCCTTTTGAGCGCGAGAAAGGGCCACATTGACCCCTCATGCTCCTCGAAAGCAACGAGGCTCTTGTAGGTGAGGTTGATATTCTCGTGCATTGCGACCGCAATGGGCAACGCAAGGCCCCCGTCCACACATCCTCTTAGTTGATCCAGCATAGCGTCGTGTTGCTCAAGGGTTTGCTTGTGACTCTTGAACCTTAGGCCGTCCCAGCAGAATGAGGCGGCGTTTTTAGTGATAATTCCGATTTTTATTTTATGCATGTTTTCCATCGTCCAATATACATCGCCAGTATGACCCACATTCTCGGGGAACTGCTTCTCCTTAAGGACACGGGATTTGTAAAGGTTTGAGGCGCTACTGCCGATGATCGACTCGGGTATGAAGTAGCATGAGAGCATTTTTCTCTCCTGTTCCGTCGGAATGATGACGTCGCCGGGTATTGTGATTGCTTCCAGTAACCTGTGAATCGGCCACTTTACGCTTATCTCCTCCTGATTTTCATCCAGGATGCGCGGAGGGGAAATGACCGCTTCTAGACCGTATTTTTCGGCGGTCCTTACCAGCAACTCCAATCCTTCGAGGGAGATGATGTCTCCGATGGTCGAAAAGTAAACATACGGCTGCGTCGCGAGGGAAACGGCGTGGTTCCAGCTTTTGTAAAGCCCCCTTTCCCGCTGCAGAAGATTCGCGGGGTACCCCGACAATCCTGCGTTCAGCAATTCCCAGGTGCCATCGCCCGAGAAACTATCAATGGCGATGATCTCGGCCACGTGGCCAAGCCACCCCGATGATTGGTTAAGATGCCAAAGCAATTTCTCGCGGCAATTCAAAGTCGGAATAATGACCGATATCGGCAACTTCAAGTTCATCGAAATTATGGCATGAATCCCAACTTCCTCCCCAGACGAGCCCACCGGCTATCCAGCGGAAGCCTGGTTTGCCGCAATTCCTCCTCCACATGCCTGTGCCGGGCCATGAGACTTTCCATAATCACGTCGATTTCCTGCTCGGACGTGACCGGGATACCAGGCCGTGGGACAACAGGAGGGGATTCAAGAAGCGATTCATAAAGCCGGATGTAGGAGGAAGCCTGCGTGTTCAAACTAAAGTGATTCAAGATTCTCCTTCTGCCATGGAGTCCCACCTCGTCTCTAGCCGATTTCTTTTGCAGGAACTCCATGACGCGATCAGCGCTTGCTCGGGCATTATTCATCGGCAGAAGAAGACCAGCCAGTTCACCCGATCCGAACATGTCCCTGATTCCAGGGAGGTCGTGGGAGACGACGGCCGTACCACAGGACATCGCCTCCATGACTACGTTCGGAAGATTATCCTGCGTAGAGGTGAAAAGTAGGAGATCCGCAGCATTGTAGAGCCACGGCATGGCATTCTTGGGTAGATATCCGACCCTGTCGACTGACCAACCCGGAAATTCAATGCCGTCATCCCCATGGCCGCAGAGCAAAAGCCGGAGATTGCCCGATTCCACAGAGGTGCGAAGGGCATCGAGATTGCCAACATGCCGCAGGATCTCGCGTGCCTCCAGAAATCCCTTCCGCTTTTCCGCGACGTGATGCGATGCCAGGAGAATGTAGTGCGCCTCTGTGCCAAGCCCAAGTTTTTGCCTCGCCTCGTCCCTGCCGATCGGGGCGAACAACTCCGCGTCCACCCCATAAGGAATGGTTCTCACTTTCCGGTTTTTTCCTGATTCAGATGAATCAACCATTTCCCTCATCCAGGTGCTTGGGGCCACAAAATGAACGTTGGAATAATCCAAAGCCTCCTGAAGCATGCTCCTTGCTTTTCCGGCCATCCCCCCGGGATCTAGAAGCAATTGTGGGCACTCCGCGCAAGAGTTCCGGTAGTTCGTGCAGGTTGCCGGGAAATGACACCCCCCCGTCAATGGCCTGGCATCGTGGAGCGTCCAGACGATCGGCTTGCCGAATTCCGCAAGCCTGCACAGCGTGGATGCAGAGATCAATCCTGCCACCCAATGGAGATTGATGACATCAGCATTACTTATGATCTCTTCCTCCATGCAAAATTGACCGGGGAGATTTAACGAAAAGTGGGTGTTGGATATCGACGTTCGTTGACTCCAGATCAGAAACCCCTCCAATGATTCCCTAGAGCAGAGAAACCGCTGTTTTCCCTCATGAACGCCTCTGCCCCCCCCCGAAGCCTTGCCCACAAGCAGCGTGCTCTCGACACCCGCCTGCAAAAGGCTGTCATGCAGATTGAACGCGGATCTGTCGGCACCCCCCATGCCATCACTTGCAGTGATATGGACGACTTTCATTTGATCGCTTCCATGAAGAGCGAATCAGGTTTGCGAATCTTTCCTTCGGAATTCTTGTCCAAATGATATTTATCAAAGAAAGGTATGCTAGACTCATCGGCGGCACACTTCTTGATTTGGTTAAATCCAACCTCCCGTAAAAGATTTTTCAATGAGATACTGTCATACATCCATTGATGAACCTCCCCACTGCTGCGAAATAAAGAGACCTCTTCTGGCGTGGATTCAACCTGATCATAAACCTTTTCCTTAATAAGCGCATCGAGCCTTCCTTGAGTCATCAACATGTCAAAATGCTCAATCCAATTGCTCGCTTCTTGCCCCAGACGTTCCACAATAAGGCTTCTAGCCTCCAACGGACGCATCACCCACAATCTTCCCATGAATCCACCAGAGAATGACCTGGTCATCTGATCCAAGAGTTCCATGGTCATCCACTCGTGTCGGGCTTTTGACCCCGGCACATCAGCGACCGCCGCGTCCAGTTCCCAAATATAATTGCGGGCGATCTGCTCCAAGTCGGGCACCACGATCCTGACAACCCCACCGGGCCTTAAGACTCTGTAGATCTCTGCTAGGAACTTGGGAGCGTATGAGCGGGTGAAATGTTCAAGTACATGAGACGAATAGCACACCTTGACCGATTCATTTTCAAAAGGCAGGGGTGCAAGCAAATCGATCGGACGCACTCCCTCGACAGGAAACAAATCGAAATTATCCCAATCTTTATGAAATGTGCTTCCACAACCCAGATTGATATACTTATAGGATGAAAGGAGTTTGATAATATATTTTTTTTGAGAAAACCTACCCAAAATATACTTAATCATAATATTTTATATTTTTTGTTAGGCCTCATTTTCTTTTTTTACTAAAAACTGCCAGCATGCTTTGACCCATTACAAAGTTGCGTCCACCAAGTTTTAAAAAGATTCTAAAGATAATTCCGTTTTTCCAACAATACAAAAGCTTTCTCCAAAAACCCGATTTATTGAACATCTCAGACATCGTTGATAAATAATAGTCAACATGATAGCGCGGGAGTGGTTCGTAAATAATTCTTTCTAATTTAATAGGAAACAATCGTTCCAAATATTTAAAAGCATTTTCATTCCACCCACCCATGTGATGAGGAGGAAGATCAAGCAGGTTGTGCGAATACTGTATGAAACTTTGGGAGTTCGGGGTTGCAAAGATGATTTTACCCCCGCTTGTTGTAGCCCTAATGCAGTCGAGTATGAATTCCTTGGGTTCCGCAATGTGTTCTAGCACCTGGAAGGCACAAACAATGTCGTAATACCCTTCATGTTTTCGCGACCAAGAATCCAACTTCTCGTCATGAATGTTGATTCCCTCTTGACTCTGGTCACCCTGAGCCGAAGGATTAATCTCTAATCCGTCACAACTGCAGTTCTTTTTGCGCACAAGTTTTAAAAACTCACCTCTCCCGCATCCAACCTCGAGAATCCTTGTTTTCGATTTGCACATTGCCAGCACTTGTTTGTGCTCCCATTTTTCAGGAATATAGTACCAAGTGTTTTTCGCCAGTTCCTGATAGAGCACACCGCTTCCTGCAAGCGAGGAAGGTAAATAGAAAAACAAGCCTGATTCCTCGCAGCGATATTTTAGGATTTCATCCGTTGATGAAATTTCATTGCTAATATTGATCTTGAATGAATTCATCCATTCATTAACTAAATCAGCTGATTTATATTTTCGTATCAGCATAACTTTTTCATGACCCGTGAGAGGGCTTCTCGGTGCACTCACTAGTATTCCCTCGGTTGAGCCACAGCTTCCATTAGCGATTGGGCTGGTGAACCCAGCCATCGCGGTTATTGCTCCTCCCCTTGAACCAAAATGCCTGATCGTTCTCAAATCTTTCAAGAAGAGGTCGTATCTTTTTCTCCGCACAGAAATCGTAAAAAGCCTCCCGACAACCTTCCCAATGACCGAAATCATCCAGAACTATTACTACTCCCTCCACCACTTTTTCATAGAAGGTATCCAAGGCTATTCTTACGGATTCATACCAGTCGGCATCAATGTGTAAAAATGCAATTTTTTCGGATGTTGGCTCCTTGAACGTATCACTGAACCATCCTTTTCTGATGGTGATATTCTGGCTCGGAATTCTCATTGTCTGCATGATCTGCTTTACATCTTCGACGCTTGCTATGCATTCACCTACCCATTTTGCCGCCTCGTTTCCGTCTTTTGCTGTAACGTTGGGCATCCCTTCAAAGCTGTCATAGAGCCATATTTTTCGGTCATTCCCCAATTCTGATGCTATCATGGCAGCGGCACCACCCTTATATGTACCGCATTCCACAAAATCCCCAGCAATTCCATTAGTGTTGATATGCTCACTTAATGACCTCAACGAGAGAAGTTTGGACGGCCGGCACAGCGTGAAAGGTTTTATTGCTTCATAAGCATCATTAATTGGTATTAGTGTTACCGATTTTTTTATTTTTTTAAAGATCATAATATTATATTAATAAAGAGTTTATACCCCATTGATCATCTTTCTCCCATCGACCAGTAATGAGAATATTTTGAAATGTAGCTTTCCAAATGTCGCAGTCCTCTAGGTTAGTAATAGAAACAGCTTCGTAAAGTAACTTTTTCAAAAATCATTTTGATGAAAATTTTTTAAATGCTATTTCAAGTTTAAATTTAATCTGCTTTTCACTTTACAGGCAATCTTCTCTTTTCAAAAAATCAGAATTTTTTGAAACATTGGTGTATGATTGAGGGTGGAAAAAACCTGGTTTGAATTTTGCCCAGATGATTCTCTGCCGAATCATCAAAGTCAAAGCACAATCCCTTGTTTCAACCCTTCTTAAAGTAGCGAACTCCACTCAGATTCTCAAAGTGGCCATCCTGAGTCCACAGTTCTGCGTCGGCAATTTGTGCCACGGCATAGACGAGAGCATCCGCCATAGCCAGCTTATGATTGTGTGCGAGTTCAGCGGCAGAATCGGCTACCCCAGCATCGATCGGAATAAGATCAAATTTGGACAGGGCGCTCAGCGCCAACTAACGGCCCTCAGCTCCTCTATGGAGGAACGCCCCACCTCATATCGGACGATCGCCGGGACCAATAACTGCTCAGCATGAAGGGCCGGCTCGAAAAGAGAAGCCCAATCCGATCCTGTCAAAAGTTCAATCCATCCGGAGCTATCGAGAACCAGCCTCATGACACCACTCGATCCTCTTCAGAGCGAGTGGCCGTATTATCCACAATCATTCCTTTGAGCAAACCTGCGATTTCATCGATCTCGGGCTCCCTTACCAATCTTAGACCTAAATCCCCTGAAGTCGCCTGAAGCCTCATCCCAGCTTTAATCCCCAGCTTTTTACGAGCCTCTTGGGGAATCACAATCTGGAATTTTGATGAAACGGTAACCGTAGTCATGAATGAATTGTAAAGCATTGAACAATCGGCGTTAAAACTCGGAATCCGATGACATTCTGTGTGATTTGTGGATAATGAATGATTCATGTCAGAAAGTCTGCCCATTCAAGATCAGGTCGAGGCGATCGCCCGCTCATTTCCTTTCATGGATCTGCCACGGGAGGAGGTGAGCTCCGCCCTCCGAGGCCGGGTTGCCGAAATCACCTTTCAAACCGGTGAGGAAATCCTGAAGCCGGGAGAACTCCCCTCGGCCCTCTACCTGATCCTAGAGGGGAATGCCCGCCTCCTTGGCGCAATGGCCCCGGGTGAAAATCCTGTCTCCCTGGAACTTCTCAAGGCCGGCACTGTGACCGGATGGTTCTCCCTAGCAACCGGCATCCCTTGCGAGTGGGTACGTGCGGCTTCTGCGGTGAAGGCGCTGATGATCCCCTCGAAATGTTTTACCGATCTCTGTCTCTCCCATCCGGGGTGGCTTATGGGACTGGAATCAAGCCCCGCCCTTGCGGAGCTTTTCATGCTGATCGCCGCCTTGCTGAAGGAGAGTCAACTTCCCTTGGCAGCAGCCAAACAGATATCGCTGGAACTCATCGGTCAGGCGACATTGGAAACAGAAGAAGATCTCACTGAGGGTGTGAATGCCGACGCGGGAGAATCAATCATCACTCGACTTAAATCGCCGAACGGTCGGGTGGTAATGGTTCCCCGGGAGTTGCTCGAGACTCTTCTCGGCACGATCGCCCAGGCCTCCGGCCAGCAACTCGCCCTGCGTGATCCTGCCTCGACCTCCGCGGAACCTCCCCAGCCCCAAACTGCGTCACGTCCTTCCTCCCATGATTTCGTTCCACATCTGGGAACGAAGCCGCCTCCGTATCACAAGGCAGCCTCCAAGGATGAGGTCATCATGGCCTGCCTCAGGATGCTGGCCAGTCAGCTGAGCCTACCGTTCCGTGAGGAGGTGATCCGAGCGGCACTCAAATTCCACCTCGAAGGGCGTACGGCCGTTTCCTTTCCCCGCATCGGCTCAGTGGCCGACATGATCGGCATTGCCACGCAGCCCCTGATGCTACCTCTGCATGCGCTGCGTGATCAGGATGCCCCCTTCCTTCTTATCCTGAATGATGCCCCCGTGGTAATCCAAGCAATCTCGCCGTCGGGCCTACTCATGGCCAACCCTTTAGCCAGTTCTTCTGAAGAGCAACAGAAGTGGATCGACTGGCAGGAGCTGCCAGAGTCAGGTGAGCAGGGATATGCGATCCTCCTGGCGCGCCGCTCGCGTTCGCCGAAGGGTGAGGCTTTTGGGTTCTCGTCTTTCATCCCCTATATTAGGAAGCACACGCGCACATTCCTTGAGGTGATTGTCGCTTCGTTCTTCATCCAGATATTTGCTTTGGCCAATCCGATGATCATTCAGGTGATCATTGACAAGGTGATTGTGCAGGAAAGTCTCAGCACCCTCGATGTGCTGGGTGGACTGCTGATCATCTGCACGATCTTCGGAGCGGCACTGACAGCCATCCGAACATTCCTCTTCACGGATGCCACCAACCGGATCGATCTTGCGCTCGGGCTCAAGGTGCTGGAACACCTCTACCGGCTTCCACTCTCCTATTTCCACCAGCGGCCTGTCGGCGAGATCGCCTCGCGCCTCCGTGAACTCGACAAGATCCGCAGTTTCCTCACCGGCACTGCATTGACAGCCTTCATTGATGCAGCCTTCTCGGTAATCTATGTGGCGATCATGCTTTTCTACAGCGTGGAGCTCACGGCCATCTCTCTGGTGGGAGTTCCCCTCCTGGTCGCCCTGACCCTTGGAGTCTCGCCGATCATCCGAAGACAGCTCAAGGACAGGGCGGAAAAGACCGCTGCCACGGAATCCCATCTCGTGGAATCACTCACCGGGATTCAGACAATCAAGGGCCAGAACATCGAGACACGCAGTCGCTGGAAGTGGTTTCAACGATACGGGGACACGATCGCCTCCTCATTCCGTAACACTCTGACCTCAACGAGCGCCTCCACCATCAGCACCTTGATCGCCCGATTCAATGATGTCGCCGTACTGTGGGTCGGCATTTACATGGTGATCGACCAAAAGCTTTCCCTCGGTCAGTTAATCGCATTTCGCATCCTTGCAGGTTACGTGACCAGTCCTCTGTTGCGTCTTGCTCAGTCGTGGCAGAACTTTCAGGAGGCTGCTCTCTCCATGAACCGACTCGGTGATGTCGCTAATCGCGCCCGTGAGGATCAGGACTCCGATGAACAGATTCCGATGCCAGAAATCGAAGGTCGCGTGGCCTGCCGCGACACGGACTTCGGTTATGCACCCGGCAAACTTCAGCTGGAACATATCACCCTTGATGTGCCGGCAGGCTCACTG
>Ga0007854_10001225_pt1 | contig 16431 bp, 14 predicted proteins | sample CryBogCBH12Aug08_FD_60382 | JGI IMG/M metagenome (GOLD analysis project Ga0007854, IMG submission 60382) | Freshwater microbial communities from Crystal Bog, Wisconsin, USA - CBH12Aug08 | ecosystem: Environmental > Aquatic > Freshwater > Lake | place: Crystal Bog, Wisconsin, USA | collected...
GCAATGGGGGCAACCCGGCTAAACAACAGAGCTGTGGCTCCGATGGCAACCCAGAGGACAACAACTTCAACCAAAGCAGCGCCGATGGCGTGCTGGCGAAAGAAGATCCAGGACCAGGCAAAGTTGAGACCCAGTTGCAGGAGAAAGAGCGCGATTCCCCAGGTGCGCAGGGGGGAGGGAGCGGCCAGAGCCACGCGCCAGGCGGCTATAGCCATCATGGCGTAGAGGAGGGTCCAGACCGGGCCGAAGACCCAATTGGGCGGGGCAATCGCGGGCCTGACGAGGGTGCGGTACCAGCCAACCACTTCGCCGGCAGTCCAACGACCGCTCACCGCAGCCACCGCAAAGCAGACCACCAACCAGAACAGTAATGAAATCCAGCGCATACAGGTCTTCCTTCTTCTACAAAGGTATTGATTCCTGGCGTGAGGCAAAGACTCACCTGATTGCATTGGGGAGGGGAGCGGAGGAGAGCGGGGCGCACAAAAAATTGATGCTGGCCGCGATGACCTCGAAGGGTGTAGTCGCTGACCAGCATCGGAAGGTACTTCTGGTTTTGAGGGCCCGCTCTCGTGCCTTGATGCTACGAAGAGGAACCCTGTAATTTGCTGCTACGCTTTCGGCCTGGACTCATTTCCTGTCTTTATCGGCTCAGATTGCAAACCTTATAGCCGGCCGTGCTGTTAAAACCGCACTGTATCGAGCGCCAAAATCGCCTAGAGGTCCCACACGGGCGCATTGCCCAGCATGGCGGCGCCAGAGAAGGCGAGCGCGCCGCTCCACTCTGGAACCAGGAAGCCGCCCTGCGGATGCGCCTCAGGGCCGGAGTGCATGCGGTGATGGCGGCGCAGCGTTTCCTGAATCTCGCGCACAGCCTCAGCCCGCTCGGAGCGGGACTGGCGTTCCCAGAACATTACGAAACCCTGTCCACACACGCAGCAATTGCACTCGGCGTTTCCGGTGGTGCTTTTGCAAAGAACCTGCATTCTTCTACCTCATCGATGGCGGCAATCTGCCAGCCACGGGAATGACGATAGCCAACTTTTGCTATGGCTGGCCATTCCTCCATCGCGCCAAGCAGGCGGCCTTTCGGGCCAGCGTAGCCTGCCCATTTTGGGGTACTCTGAGAGGCTCAATGCGAGGCCGGCAGCGTACACCGCTCGACTTGGCACACGTTTTCCCTCTATCCTCAATATGTTGGCCGTGTTTTTTTGATGCGCGGCCCCATTGGATCCCACATCACCATGAGCATGCAGACAATAGCCGTACACCTGCCCGACGGGGCGATTCGCGAAGTGCCAGCGGGCACAACGCCGCTTGAGATTGCCAACTCGATTTCGCCGCGCCTGGCGGCGGCCTCGGTTGTAGCCCGCCTTATCCCACTGGGGGGCGCAAAGCAGGCAGCATCGCTGGGGGATGAGCCCTCCGAGGCGACCATGTACGCCGCGGAGGATGCGGCGGCACCGCGCCTGGTGGATATGGAGACGCCGCTGACGGCGGATACGCGCCTGGAACTGGTGACCGAGAAGGACCCGGACGCGCTCAAGGTGGTGCGCCACTCTGCCGCGCACGTGATGGCGACGGCGGTTCTTGAACTGTTCCCCGAGACCAAGCTGGGCCACGGCCCGGCGACGGACTCCGGATTCTTTTACGACTTTTTCCGCGAGAAGCCCTTCACGCCCGAGGACATGGCACTGATTGAAGCGAAGATGGCCGAGGTGATTGCGCGCGATGAGAAGTTTGTCCGCGACTATGAGCCACGGGAGCAGGCGCTTGAGGAGTTCAATCGGGACGGGGACTTCATGAAGACGCACTTTGTGACGAAGTTTACCGCGCCGGGTGACCAGGTGAGCTTTTATCGCAACGGCAAATTTGTTGATTTTTGCCGTGGGCCGCATGTGCCTTCCACGGGGCGGGTAAAGGCAGTGAAGCTAACGGCGCTGGCCGGCGCCTACTGGCTGGGCGACGAAAAGAATCCGCAGTTGCAGCGCATCCACGGGACGGCATTCTTCTCGCACAAGGAACTGGACGCGCATTTTGCCCGGCTTGAAGAAGCGGCCAAGCGCGACCACCGCCTGCTGGGCAAACAGCTTGACCTGTTCAGCATTCAGGAACTGGCTGGCCCAGGGCTGGTCTTTTTCCATCCCAAAGGCGCGATGGTGCGCAAGGTGATGGAAGACTGGATGCGCGACGAGTGCCTGCGGCGCGGCTACCAGCTTGTGAACACGCCGCACGTGGCGCGCGTAAACCTGTGGCAGACATCCGGGCACGAGGGCTTCTACTCGGCCAACATGTTTACGCCCATGGAACTGGACGATGCGAACTATCGCATGAAGCCGATGAACTGTCCGTTCCACATTTTGATCTACAAAAACTCACCCAAGAGCTATCGCGACCTGCCGGTGCGGTACGCGGAACTGGGCAATGTGTATCGCTACGAGCGCTCTGGAACGATGCACGGGTTGTTGCGCGTGCGCGGCTTTACCCAGGACGATGCGCACATCTTTTGCACGCCGGGTCAGATTGAAGACGAAGTTGTGGGCTGCATCGACTTTGCTGAGGCGGTGCTGAAGACCTTCGGCTTCAAGGAGTTCAAGGTGGAACTCTCTACATGGGATCCGAATGACCGCGCTCACTACGCCGGGTCCGATGAGAACTGGAACCTGGCGGTAGGGTCTCTGCAACGCGCGCTCGATCGCAAGGGCATTGCCTACAAGACGATTCCGGGCGAAGCCGCGTTCTATGGCCCCAAGATCGATGTGAAACTGGTGGACGTGCTGGGTCGGCTGTGGCAGCTATCCACGGTGCAATTCGACTTTAACCTGCCGGCGCGGTTTGAGCTTGAGTACGTGGGCGAGGACGGCAGCCGCCATCAACCGGTGATGGTACACCGCGCCTTGTTCGGCTCGGTGGAGCGCTTTTTCGGCGTGCTGATCGAGCACTACGCAGGCGCCTTCCCGCTGTGGCTTGCTCCGGTGCAGATTGGGCTGGTTCCCATCAGCGAGCGGCACCATGATTACGCGAAGAAGATTGAGGCAGAACTGAAGGCTGCCGGATTGCGGGTTGAGATCGACGATCGCAACGAGAAGATGAACGGCAAGATCCGCGACTTTGCCAACCAGAAGACGCCCTACATCCTGGTCTTCGGCGACAAGGAAGAGGCCGCGAATGCGGTGAGCGTTCGTACGCGCGGCAAGGGCGACCAGGGCTCCGTGCCGCTGGCGGAGTTCATCGCCAAGGCCAAGGAGTTGGTAGCCGGGCAGTCGACGGAACTCTAGTTGCTGCGGGAAGAGTGCGTCCCACAGGGGCTAAAGCCCACGTTTTTTGGGCGGTTTGCGGCACGGCTGAAGCCGTGCCCTTTCAAAACGGCGCGGAAACGAGAGTATCTCAGCTGCCAGCAAACCCGCGTGAACTTTTGCGCGGCGTGTGAGGCCGCATCACTGCACGGCGGGCTTCAAATATAACTCGAATTGCGCCAGGATGCGGTTGTACAGGTGCGTCCGCACATCGGGCCCGGCGATGGAGTGAGTTTTGCGCGGGTAGATCTGCAGGTCGTAGGGAATTCCGGCTTCAATCAGTTTTTGCACGAACTGCACGGTATTTTCAATGTGCACGTTGTCGTCGCCGGTTCCATGCACGAGGAGTAGACGGCCCTTCAAATTGGCCGCCGAGTTGACCACGGAGAACTGCTTGTACCCGGCAGCAAAGTCGGCTGGACTGCTCATATAGCGCTCGGTATAAATCGAGTCGTAGTTGCGCCAGTCAGTGACGGGAGCTACGGCAACCCCGGCGCGGAAGCGGTCGGAGTGGGTCATCGAGTAGAGGGTGAAGGTGCCGCCCCAACTCCAGCCCCACCAGCCCATGCGCTTGCCATCCAGTTGCGGATACTTTGCGAGTGCGGCATCCACGACGGTGAGCTGGTCTTCAAGCTGCACGGGGCCAAAGTCATGGTAGGCGGCCTGGGCGAAGGCGCGTCCGCGCCCGCCGGTGCCGCGATTGTCAGCATGCAGAACGGCAAAGCCGTGCTGGGCCAGCACCTGGTCAAACAGCAGGCTTTCTCCCCAGCGATTGGTCACGGTTTGCGGGCCGGGGCCTCCATAGGGATTCACGATCAGCGGAACTGAAGCCGGGCTTGCGCCCTCAGGCAGCAGGAGCGTGGCGTAGAGGGTGGTTCCGTCGTGCGCCTTGAACTCAAGTTGCTCCGGCGCGCGGAGGTGGTAAGGCTCCAGAGCCCTGGTCTGCCAAAAGACATTGCATTTGCCGGACTGGCACAGGCGCAGCGTGGGCGCATTCAGCCTTGCGGACTGGCGATCCACATACGCGCCGCCCTCAGGGGAAAAATTGCCGGTGTGGAAGCCGGCCCCGCTGCTCAACTGCTTGCGCTGTCCATCGAAGCTGGCCTGCCATAACTGCTGCTCAAGGGTGTTGCCTTCGTTGGATGCAAATTTGACGAGCCTGCCCTGAAAGTCGACGTTATAGACTTCGCCAACCTCGAAATCACCCTTGGTGAGCTGCCGCTCGAGCTTTGCAGTGGCGGCGACAGGATTGCCCTGGTCGTAGCTGTAGAGATAGAGATGGTTGTGGCCGTCGGTCCAGTTGGTGAGCACGATGGAGCCGGAGCCGACGGAGACATCGTAGCCGTCGTCAATAAATTTTTCGTCGGTAATCTCGAGCGCGGAATGCGCCTGTCCGTTGGCGGCCTCAGCGAAGTAGATATTGCGATGCTTGTGGTCGCGCGTGAGAGTCTCAATCCACAGCGTTTTGGCGTCTGCCCAGCCGAAGCGGGGGATGTAGTCCTGACCGGCCTGAATCGGCAGCTTTACCCAGACCGTTTTGCCGCCGCCCGCACCGACCACACCTACGCGCACATCGGGGTTGGGGTCTGCCGCCTGGGGATAGCGCTGCGGGTCAACCTTGGCATGGGTGGGAATCCAATCTTCAATGGGATATTCCGGGACGTTGATTTCGTTCATTTGCAAGTAAGCCAGATGGCTGGAGTCCGGCGACCAGAAGTAGTTGCTGCGGGTTTCAAGCTCTTCTGAATAGACCCAGTCCACCTCGCCATTTATTGTGGCGGGATTGGGCGCGGGAGCAACCGCAATGGTGGGGGTGCCCAGATCGCGGAGACGGATTACCGAAAGGCCGTGGTCGCGGACAAATGAGATGGCCTTGCCATCTGGTGAGAACTTTGGATTGTCTCCGGCGCTGGCCCCTGTAAAGCCAATTTGCACGCCGGTGCCGTTGCTGAGGTCGTAGATCCAGAGACGGCCATTGGAGTCAAACATCAGGTGCGACGAGTGCGGCGACCAGAGGTAACTGGCCATGTTGTAGCGGCTGCGATGGTCGCGATCCGTCTCTGAAGCGCTTGCGCCTGCGAGAGCCGCCAGCTTGGCTCGGCTCACCAAGACATGGGGCTTGCCGGTGCCGGGGTCGAGGTCAATCAGCTCACCTGCATCCAGATAGGTAAGGTGCTTGCCGTCGGGGGACCATGTGAGTTCGCTGGGAGGATGGCCGATGATGGGGCCATGCGCATAAATCGCCTCGATGGAGAGCGGTTTTTGCGGAGCCTGCGCGGCGACGGACAGAGCGGCAAGAGGGAGAGCAATCAAGACGGAAAGCAGGCGGGCGGCAGCGTGATACAAGAGGCACTCCTCTGGAAGCAGTGCCCGCCGTGGCGCTTGATTGCAGCGGGGCTTCCAGCCAAAAGTGTAAATCACGGTCATTCCCGTATTGCAGGCCGGGCGCGGAGGGTGTATGTTGCGGGCTATGCAATGGACAACTCGGGAAGAGCGGCGGGCGCTGGGCCAGGCGCGGCGCAAGCAGGTGGGGCGTCAGCAACACAACGAACTCAAAACCAAGGCTCGGCGCACCCCCGCGCCCGAGATTCTTGCCCGGTCGATGCAGGGCCGAGTGCCTGCGCTCATCAAGCTGAAGTACTCGCTGATGGCCGCGTCGCCCTTCGGCTACTTTCGCGGCGCGGCACCAGTGATGGCAGCGGACATGGCGGCATTGCCTTGCACTGGGATTATTTCTCAGCTTTGCGGCGACGCCCATGTGCGCAATCTTGGCGCCTATGCAGCGCCGGATGGACGGCTGGTTTTTGACATCAACGACTTTGACGAGACGATTCGCGGTCCATTTGAGTGGGATCTGAAGCGCATGGCTGCATCGCTGGTGCTGGCAGGGCGCGAGTCAGGCCACAAGGATGCCTCGGCGCAACGCAGCGTGGCGCAGTGCATGGAGCGCTACTGTGCGCAGATGCGCGCGTTTGCCAAGATGCCGGCGCTTGATGTGGCCCGCTTCCAGGTACACCGGCTCGGCGGCGTGGAGCCGGTGCATGCCGCACTGGTAAAAGCCGAGCGCACCTCGCCGCAACACACGCTGGAGCAGCTAACGCAAGTTGCGTCCGCAAAGGCCGGCGCGCCTCGCCGCTTCAAGGAGTCAAAGCCTACGCTTACCCGGGTGAGCGGCACGCAGGCAGCGGCAGTGCTGGCCTCGCTGTCCGCATACCGGGAGATGCTCGAGCCGCAGCGGCAACATCTGCTGTCTTTCTACCGCCCGGTCGACGTGGCCTTCAAGGTGGTTGGCACGGGTTCAGTGGGCCTGCGCGACTACTGTGTCTACTTTGAGGGCAATGGCGCGGCGGACCCGCTTTTTTTGCAGATCAAGGAGGAAGCGGCCTCAGCCTATGCGCCCTATCTGCCCGACGCGAAGCCGCCCCACCACAACGGCCAGCGGGTAGCCGAGGGGCAGCGCGCCATGCAGATGCAATCTGACCCGTTTCTGGGCTGGACGCACATTGGCGGACGCCAGTACCTGGTGCGGCAACTGAACGACCACAAGGGCGCAATCGAGATTGGAGACCTGGCAGGCACGGGCCTTGGGGCCTACGCCGAGGTCTGCGGGGAACTGCTGGCGCGCGGCCATGCGCGGTCAGGCGATCCGGTGGTGATTGCCGGGTATCTTGGGTCTGGCGATGGCTTTGCCGAGGCGATGGGCAAGTTTGGCGTGCTGTATGCAGACCAGACGGAGAAGGACTGGGAAGAACTGAAGCGATCGGGGAAGGCAGGGAAGCAGCCTTAGATTCTCTCCCGGCATAGCGAAGAGGCTGGAACTACCGCATCGCCATTGCCGCCAGCGGACTGGCGGCGACGCGCTTGTAGCTCTGCAGAACCGGCTCTGGAATATCGACATGCGGCAGGAAGTTCCGTCCCCTGGGACCGTAGCCCTCCTCGTCGTCGCGCAGTCGCGGAATCTCGCCAAGGATGAGCGCGAGGAAGCGCTCGAATGTCCATGTTCCCTGCGATTGATCACCGGTTAACCGGAGCGCCCCCTGGGACGCAGCTTGGACCTTTGGAACAAAGGCCGGATGGCTCAGTGTGCGAGCCTGCACGTTGGCAAGATCGGCTTCGCGTGCCCAGGTCAGCATAGACCGGCGCTGCATCGTAGGGTCCTGAAGGATCAGCGTGGTGCTGTGGCGCGCCTGCGCGTTGTTGAGCGCTCGCAGGCTGAAGCGAGCATTTTCCCCGGCGTTGCGCGAGCGATTTTCGACAAGAATTCTCGATGCTGGAATTGCAAACGCCAGCTTCGCTACTACGGCATACATCTCCGCCTCGGCCATTGCTTGATTGATGGATGCATCCTGAATCAACGCAGCATAGGGTGACGCGCGCAGATTTTCAAACAGGAACCGGGTGGAGTGGCCAACTCCACCAGAAAAAAGAAGCAGCGTTTCCGGAGCCCTTTGCGCCAGCTCACAGGCGGCGGTCAAGGTGGCGATAACCTGGTTGCCCAGCAGGGCGATCACGTCGACTGCATTCGGAACATCCCGCGGCAAGCCGTGCGCGGCGAAGTCGTCCTGCGCCAGGTAGGCAGCGATGCAGTTGATATCGCCGGCGAGTTGGAGCGTGTTTTCCGGCATGGCTAATTGCCCCCGGTGCGGCGGTAGACATCGTACGCGCGCAATTGGTGAGAAAGCGTAAAGTCCACGAGCAGGGCTTTCATTGTGGCTTCGCGCTGCGGGGTTGGATCTTCATTGATCTGGAGTTCGCGCTTGACGATGAGCCAGCGAATCCGATGCAGGCGCGCCTGCTCCACGACTTGAGCGGGAGTATACGGGTCGGTGGCGGGGTCAAAGAGCAGCACCGGAAAGGCGGGCACGCGGCCGGTAACAAAGAAGAACGGATCCTCACCGGGCATGAGAATGAGTCCGTCGGAGGCGGGGATATTTGCGGAAGCGAATTGAAGTAGCTCTTCAAAATCGGGCAGGAAGGGCCCCGACACTGCCATTCCGGCAAGCTGGGGAAGCGCGGAGTGCCGCGCGGGCAACTCCGGCAACTGCACATAAGAGAGCCGCTCTTCGCTGGCGGTATAGAAGCCGCCGCAGACGAGCAGTGTGACCGCAGCCACCGCGGCAAGGAACGGTGCAAAAACGCGCGGCACGGCATTCAGTATCCCGGGGAGATTGAACACGGAGATAAAAGCAATCATCTCGGCGAGGAGCAGAATGAGCAGCGGCCAGATGGCGTAGGTCGATCCCCAAAGCTGTTGCGACAGCATGGTTCCGTTGATTGTGGCCAACAGGATGAGGGGCAGCAGCGCGCGCAGGCAGAGGCTGCGCCGGAGCTTGAAGATCATGAACACGGCCATTGCGGCTGAAAGCACCAGCAGCATGGGCCACAGCGCCAGAAGGCTGTCTCCGCGCTCGTCGGCGTCGTCATAGAGAAACAGCGAACAAAGGACAAAGAGAAAGGGCGAGGCAAGCAGGAAGAATGAGGCGAGCTGCGCCCACCGGGCCTTGATGAGCGGGCTGCGCATGAGCAGCAGCGCGGCAGCGACGGAAGGCAGCGTCCACAGGAGGAAGGGGTCACGATAAACGGCCAGCATGTCATGCAGGCCGGGCATTCTTCTTTGTGCGGCAAACTGGAAGGTCCAGTGAATGTAGTTGCCGAGCCCCACGGTGAAGTGAAGCAGCAGCGCGGCAGCCATGAGCGTAGCGACCACACCGGCAAGAACAGGCAGCAGGGCAGCCGTCTCGGCGCGCGGCGTCAGCGGGTGTTTGACACGGAAAACCCCCACGCCCATCAGCAACAGGATGACGGCAATTGCCGACGCGAGAAAGGGCAGGCCCATATTCTGCTTGAAGAAGAGGGGCAGGCAGAGCGCCGCTCCTGCGGCAAACCCGCGCAGGGGCCTGGGGCGCGGGTCTGGGGTGAGTCTCTGCAGCAAGCAAAGGGCGACAAGAATCGATAGGGCGCAGTCGCAGTCGTAGGAAGGAAGGGGCAGGATGCAGTAGATTCCCAATACGGCGAGCGGAACTGACAGGAGCAGAGCGACGGCCCAGGCCGCCATCATTCGAGGCCGCAAGATGTTGAGGGCGATGCGCCAGGAAATCACTGTCCCCAGCCCGCCCATCGCCGCCGCGTACAGCACATGGTGGAAGAAGACGCGGCCGGTGAGGCGGATGATGGCGGCCTGGATGAGGAATGCGAGCGGCGCGTGCGCCAGGGGAAAGTCGCGATAGGGCATCTGGCCCTGAGCGATGCGGGTGCTGGTCTCAAGCACGTAGCTCATGTCCCACAGGACGGTGAGATGCGCGTTTTGCCATAACACCACAGCCGTCGTGGCCAGAAAGAGCCCGGCGGCAGCGAGCCAGTCGCGCAGGGTCCAGCGCAACTGAGGCGCATTGGTTACGGTACTCAATATCCGCGACGGTAAAAGTGGACGTAATCGGGGGCGGAGCAGAGGGCCATGAGGAAGGCCACGAACCAGCCGATTCCGGTCCAGCCAAGGAAGATGTTCAGCACCAGGATGCCGGTGGTGTTATGCGTGTGCCGCGCAGCGGCAATGATGGCTGGCAGGAAGTAGAACGCGACGGCAAAAATCAGAAAATGCATGGAAGCTCCAGCAGTCTGTTACCAAATCATTACGCAGAGTTTACTCCGGCAGTTCCCTGTTTCCATAGGGTTTTCAGCAGCCCGGCAGGGCGGCCTTGCATGGGCATGATTCACTGCGAGTTCAACTTCCCCATGCCGTTAGCCCTACAATGAACCGGTATGTCCACAGCCGTTCGTTCACACGCAAAGATCAACCTTGGCCTCGGCATCGGAGCGCCGCGTCCCGATGGATTTCACGCTCTGGCGACTGTTTACCAGACGCTGGCGCTTTATGACGTGGTGACGGTGGCGGCTCGACCGGCTCCGGCCACAATTCTGCACCTCACATCAAACGATGCCCGTGTGCCCACGGACAACCGCAACACCGCCTGGAAGATGGTCGCGCTAGCGCTTGAGGCGCTTGGAGTTACGGCAGAGGTCGAAGTCCACATTGAAAAGCGGCTGCCGGTGCAGGGTGGGTTGGGAGCGGGCTCTGCCAATGCCGTGGCTGCTCTTGTGGGGCTGGAAACGGAGTTGGGGATTGCCGGCAGTCCGGATAGCTTTCCAGGTTGCAAAGGCGAGAGTTGGGGCACGTGGCGCTGGCCTTCGCGGCGGTTGGAGCTTGCCGCGCAGGTGGGTTCGGATGTGCCGCTGTTTTTGATCGGGGGCACGGTGCTGGGTCTTGACCGGGGTCAGGAGGTCTATCCGCTGCCCGACATTGAGCCGGTCTGGTGCGTTGTGGCTACTCCGGAGGTTGGAGTATCAACCCCCCAGGCCTTCAGAGACTGGGACGCCCTTTGCGTGACGGAGGGTTTGACCGCCGAGGCCAGTACGGATAAACTAAAACAGTTGAGCCGCGCCTATGCCAGCGCCTTTGCGGGAGCAATCCCCGAAGGACAGCAGGGAGCAGGCTCCTCCGGTGTTCTTCTCGAAGAGGGGAACCTGGCCGGACCACAAGAGTCCGCGCTTGTCCGCACCGGGATCAGTAGCTGGATTAAGAACGACTTTGAACGCGTCGTGTTTCCCCAGCATCCTTCCCTTGCAGAAATCAAGCGTCTTCTTGCGGCTTCGGGCACTCCGGAGGCAGCCCTCCATGCCTCGCTGTCCGGGTCCGGTTCGGCTCTTTTTGGGTTGTACGCCACCCAGGGAGATGCAGAAGCGGCCATTGAGCGATTGCGGCCGGCAGGCATAGGGTGGCAATTGACCCGAACGCTGCCACGCAAGTTTTATTGGCGCGAGATGCTTGTGCAGCAGGCGTAATGACAGGTATCCGTTTGTGAGATAGACTCGCGAACGGTTGCGGAGTTGGGCGATCGTCTAATGGTAGGACAGTGCCCTTTGGAGGCACTTGTCCAGGTTCGAATCCTGGTCGCCCAGCCAAAGTTTCGAAGGTAGACCCGAAGCACAGCCAAAGCCAACCAGCTTGGAGGTAGTCGGAGATGGAAGCGGGAACATTGACGGTGACAGCTCAAGACGGGAAACAGGAAAGCGTAGCGGCGACAACCGGTGAAGGGGTGCAGAAAGACCCAGTAGCCAAGGTTGCGGCCGCAAAGGAGTCTGCAGTGAATGCAGCTCTTGAAGCCGCGAAGGCGAAGGAGGCCAAACCGGCCGCCGAGCGCAAGCGGACCCGCAACTTGAGTGAGGACAAGCGCTTCAAGCTCTTCAGCGGAACGGCCAACAAGCCACTGGCCGAAGAGATTGGCCGCCATATCGGGGTTCCCGTAGGCGAGTCAAAGATTCAACGCTTTGCCGACGGCGAAGTGTACTTTCAACTGCTTGAGAACGTCCGCGGCGTGGATGTGTTTGTGGTGCAGCCCACCTGCTATCCGGTGGACCAGCACCTGGTGGAACTGCTGGTGATGATTGATGCGCTGAAGCGCGCATCGGCAGCCAGAATCACGGTGGTGGTGCCTTATTACGGCTATGCCCGCCAGGATCGCAAAGATCGTCCGAGGGTTGCCATCAGCGCCAAGCTCATTGCCGATCTGCTTACGACTGCAGGCGCCAACCGCGCACTTTTTGTCGATCTGCACGCGGCGCAGATTCAAGGCTTCTTCAACATCCCGGTGGATCACCTGTTTGCCAGCCCGGTGCTGGTGAGCTACTTCCGCGACTTGAAGCTGCCCAATCTTACGGTGGTATCGCCCGATGCGGGCGGCGTGGAGCGGGCCCGGTTTTTTGCGCAGAAGATTGGCGCGCCGCTGGCGATTGTGGACAAACGCCGCACGGACATCAACGTAACTGAAGTGATGAACGTGATTGGCGACGTGAGCGGCAAGAACTGCCTCATCATCGACGACATTATTGACACGGCCGGCACGCTGGTAAAGACGGTGGACGCGCTTTACACATCGGGCGCCGCAGCCGTTTATGCCTGCGCCAGCCACGCGGTTCTATCTGGCCCGGCCATTGACCGCATCGCCGCCTCTCGCCTGGAGCAGTTGGTTGTTACCGACACGATTCCTCTGCGCGAAGCCGCACAGAAGTTGCCCAAGATCAAAGTGCTCTCCATTGCCGGCCTGCTGGGCGCGGCCATTGAGAGCATTCACATGGAGACGAGCGTAAGTTCGCTGTTCTCTTAAGCGATCAAGCGTCAGAGACGAGAAGTCACTGACCTGGGTCCATTACGAATTGCCAGTTGCCGACAGACGGCAGGCAGGGATAGAAAGCAGTTTTGCTGATCCCTGACTACCGATCTTTGACACCTGGCCTAACAAAGGGAGCGGACCTCCAGCTGCCCGTGCCCGAAACCAAGGAAACGAGAGACCGAATGCCAGAAGTAGTCGTAGCCAAGCCCCGTGAGGGCAAGTTCAATAAAAATGCTGCTCGTCGCGTGCGCGTTGCAGGCAAGATTCCCGCCGTACTGTATGGTCCTGGAAATGACCCGATCGCCGTCGAGGTGGACCCCAAGCAGATTTCCCGGATTCTTTTCTCCGAGACCGGCCACAACACAATTTTTGACGTAGAGATCGCTGGCTTGCCCGGCGCGAAGGCCATGATCGTGGACTGGCAGCGCGAGCCTATCAATGACCGGCTGATCCACATCGATTTGAAGCGGATTGCACTGGACAAGGTTTTGCGCGTCAAGGTTCGCGTCAAGCTGGTGGGCGTCCCGGCGGGCGTCAAGAACTCCGGCGGCATTCTGGACCAGGTGTTGCGCGAAGTCGAAATCGAGTGCCTGCCTGCGGATATTCCTGCCACCATCAACGCCGACATCAGCCATCTGGCGCTTTACGACGCGTTGCGCGTGGGCGATCTGCCGCACTCCGACGCAATCAAGTATTTGAACGCTGAAGATGCCACCGTAGCTCACGTTGTGTCCATCCGCGAAGAAGCGCCGACGCCTGCCGAGACTGAGGCAGCGGCGATTGCGGCAGCAACAGCCGCATCCGGCTCCGAGCCCGAGGTTGCCAAGAAGGGCAAGACGGACGACGCAGCCAAGAAGCCCGAGGCGAAAAAGTAAGCTTTGGCCGAGGCAAGTGATTCCGGTGGTCGCCGCAGCCCCTTTTTGGTGGTGGGGCTGGGCAACCCCGGCGCAGAGTATCTGTGGACTCCGCATAACGCAGGGTTCATGGCGATTGACCGCATCGCCCAGCAAGAGGGAGTTGTGGTGCAGAACCGGCGCTGCCGGGCCGCAACAGCAACCTGCCGGATAGCAGGGCGCGATGTGGTTCTGGCCAAGCCGGAGACCTTTATGAACTTGAGCGGGCTGGCAGTGGCCGCGCTGGTTCAGGAGTTTGAGGCGGACCCAGCCAGGGATCTGATCGTCATTCACGACGAGTTGGATTTGACGCTGGGGACCTTCAAGATCAGGGAACGTGGTTCGCCGGCGGGACACAACGGAGCCCGCAGCGTAACCGGCGCCCTGGGCAGTCAGGAGTGGTTGCGCCTCCGCATTGGCGTAGGGCCTGATCTGCCACCGGAAGCAATTGCCGCAGGTGGGGGCAAGAGGCAGGGCAAGGATTATCTGCTCTCGCCGATGCGCAAGGCGGATTTGACGGTGCTGGACGAGGTATTGGACCGGGTGGCAACAGCGATTCGGCGGATTCTCGAACTGGGACCGGCAGCCGCGATGAATGAGTTCAACCGCCGCGAGCGAAACAGCCCGGCGGAAGAGTAAGAAGCAGGGACAAGGGAATAGGGACAAGGTCCAGGAAACCCGAATTCATGCGCAATGCAATGAGGAAGGGCCGCTCGAGTTGGCGGCAATGGCTGAGGTCAACAAGGCCCCGGCGGAAAAGGAATGCTGATGTCCCGTTTGTATGAGGTTATGTTCATTGTTCGGCCCGACGTGGCCGAAGAGGATGCCGACAAGCTGATTGCCGGCTTCACCGCGACCGTGACGGCTGGCGGCGGAGTGGTCAAGACTGTCGAGAAGATGGGCCGCCGCAAGCTGGCCTACCTTGTGCGCAAGTTCAATGATGGCAACTACGTTTTGCTGACCATTGAGGCGAATGGCGCCGTGGTGCTTGAGCTTGAGCGCCGCCTGCGCGTCACTGAGCCGGTGATCAAGTTCATCACTGTGCGCATCGACGAGGAAGAAAAGCGTCTGGCCAAGGTGAGGGCATTGCGTGGAACCCGCCGGAAGGTGAGTGCGGAGCCTGTGGCTCCTGTCGCCGCGGCTGTTCCCGCACCTGCTCCTGTTGCTGCTGTCGCGGCCGCCCCGGCGGAAGTTGCAGAGCCGGCACCGGCCACCGTTTAGCAACGCTGTCACCAATTGCCGCTCCCGGTCCCAGTTAGTTTGGGCGCCCGGCTCCGGCCAGATCCAGAGCTCCGCTGCGCCAGCAAGGCTGACACCGGAGCCCCAGAGAGTGAAGAGGAAACATTATGTCTGAAGAGACTCAAGCAAAGGCGCCCGAAGCGGGCGCAGCAGCACCCCATGCCGCTGCCGGTTCAGAGTCTGGACCAAGCGCAGGTTCGAGTTCAGGTTCGGGTTCAGGTTCCGGCTCCAGTTCAGGCCCGGCCCGCTCGGGCGGTCGTTCTCAGGGAGGCCCTGGCGGCCGTCCCTCCGGCGGTCCTGGCGGACGCGGCAAGTTCTTCCGCCGCAAGAAGGTCTGCAAGTTCTGCACAGAGAAGATTGACGCAATTCCCTACCGGGATGTGCGGCTGCTTCAGGGTTTTGTGGCCGAGCGTGGCAAGATCGTGCCCCGTCGTCTGACCGGCGTTTGCACGACGCACCAGCGTCGCCTGACCCGCGCCATCAAGCAGGCCCGGAACATCGCCCTGTTGCCGTTTGCCACACGTCACTAACCATCGGCTGCCGATCCGCCAAGCTCAGGTGCCCCATCTTTCGCTGGTTTTGCGAAGGGTGGGAATCAGACGCGACTGGCGGGAGGCAATATTGTGGATGCCGAACTAGAACCGGGCGCGGCACGCTTTGGCTTGTCCCCATGTCCTGATGGACATGGATGAGTCCACGGCGCCGGCCGCACCACTGGAGAGTTACCCATGGAAGTTATTCTGAAGGAAGACGTAGTCAACCTGGGCCACCGTGGCGAAGTTGTCAAAGTGGCGGACGGCTATGCACGCAATTTCCTGTTGCCGCGCAAGCTGGCGATGCAGGCCACCTCGGCCAACAAGGCCGTCATCGAGCAGATGAAGTCATCCGCCGCTCGCCGCTCCGCGACTGAGAAGGCCGTGGCTGAGGAGTTGGTTACCAAGCTCGAACCGATCGTGTTGAGCTTTACCCGCAAGTCAGGCGAAGCCGGACACCTATTTGGTTCGGTCACCTCAGCAGACATCGCGGCAGAGTTGGCGACAAAGGGCTTTGAAGTGGATCGTCGCAAGATCCAGTTGCCTGAGCCGCTGAAAGCTGTTGGCGAGTTCAGCGTGGGCATCAAGCTGCATCGCGAAGTTACCGCGCAGGTCAGGGTGAAGGTACAGGCTGAAGCTGAGGAAGCTCCGGCAGAAGCGCCTGCAGCCGAAGCACCCGCAGCAGAGTAGCTTTAGCAGAACCCAACCCGCGCCGCGCCTCGGTTCGCTGAGGCGCAGCGCGGGTTTTAGCTTACCGGCCCTACCATCGCCAGCGGCTGGTTTTTGTCCGTCGCAAGGGTGGGAACGGCAGCCAGCAGGCTGCGCGTATAGGGGTGCTGTGGCGCGGTGAGCAGGCGGGCGCATGGCCCGGTTTCAACCACCTGCCCGGCGCGCATGACGGCAACACGGCTGGCCACCTGCCCCACCACCGCCAGATCGTGCGAAATAAACAGCATTGCCAATCCATATTGCTGCTGCAGGTCACGCAGCAGTTCCAGTACCTGTGCCTGCACGGTTACATCCAGCGCAGTGGTGGGCTCGTCTGCAATCAGCAGCCGAGGGCGATTGATCAGCGCTATGGCGATGAGTATGCGCTGCCGCTGGCCGCCCGAAAACTGGTGGGGGTAGTCGCCGTAGCGCCGCGACGCATCGGGAATGGCAACAGCCTCAAGCGCCGCAATGGCCTTTCGCTTTGCTTCTGTGCCGGTCCATGAAGGGGAATGCGCCTCAGCGCATTCAGCCACCTGCCTGCCAATGGACATGACGGGATTGAGGGCGGTCATCGGCTCCTGGAAGATCATGG
>Ga0007854_10001226_pt1 | contig 16425 bp, 33 predicted proteins | sample CryBogCBH12Aug08_FD_60382 | JGI IMG/M metagenome (GOLD analysis project Ga0007854, IMG submission 60382) | Freshwater microbial communities from Crystal Bog, Wisconsin, USA - CBH12Aug08 | ecosystem: Environmental > Aquatic > Freshwater > Lake | place: Crystal Bog, Wisconsin, USA | collected...
ATTTGGTTTTCAATAACAAGGGAGAGCTTATGGTTTTTAAACTAACCCCAGGCAACGTAGACGACCGGAAAGTTGTTGAGGAATTGACCAAACATCTAGAGGGTTGGCTCTTTGGAGACAAAGGATACATAGGTAAAAGGCTGAATGAGTCCCTCTTGAAAAGAGGATTGAGGCTTTTAACAAGGGTTAAGAAAAACATGAAGGAAAAGGTGATGACTCCTCTCCAACAGGCCTATCTCGATAAACGAGGAATAATTGAGACGATTATTGACCAATTAAAGTCCCTTTGTCACATTCAACATACAAGGCACAGGTCTCCTACCAACTTCGTCGTCAATGTCCTAGCCGGCTTATTTGCTTATGTTCTTAAACCAAAAAAAGTCTCTGTAAAATTCAACGAACTTAACAATCTAAAACTTCTCCTTACGTCGAGCTGAGGTTTTTATAGGGAATATCGCCAAAACCAAACCACTGGACCGCATCAAATTCAGACCGATCAAAATCATAACTTTCCGCCGGATTACCTTTCAGCACGTACCACAAACTGACATCCGTATGACCGGGGGTTAAACCGGTGGTGACAGTTGATGTTAGGAAAAGAGGTTCATACCACCAAAAATCAGCGTGAATTTTAATTCCTCAAGACATTCTCGTTTCACTGTTTCTAGGGGATCTTCGTCCACCTCAACATGGCCCCCAGGCGGCAACCAAAGCTGTGCTTTTTTGTGATCAACCAAAAGAATTTTGAAGGCATTTTCGTCAAACAAAACAAAATAGGAAACCAGGTGTTTGGGCGGAACATCCGGTTTTTGGGTCCGAAATAAAGGGGCGCCGCTATCAATCCAAGCCAACGTCTGTTCAATATGGCTTTGTTCAAGGGGATCAAACGGTTTGATTTTTGAAACAATACCCCTGATGAGATCTGCTGACGATTCTTCATTCACGCGCGCCTCAGGCATTTTCTAAAACTCCTGCACGCACATATGGTCCAATAGGAATCTATCAAACCTCTTAAGCAGAATGGAAGCTCCATGAAAATTAACCATTGAGAATGTCCCAACAGAGGGATATCTCAATATGTGACCTTTATCGTTTAGGGTATTAATAACCTCAACAACATACTTCTTTTCGTCTTCATTAAACCAAAACTCTTTCTCTTCACATTTCCTCATTAATTTGCTTAGGTTGTGTCTTATTTTTTTAAGCTCGGACGTTTCCATACCTTTACAACATAGATATCCTTTCATGTACAGCTCCAAACTTTGCGCTACAAGGTAATGAAATGGATGTGGAAGCAGCAATAAGCTATCGCAAATCTTCTGTTGAGGAGTTGGATTAATGGTTAGTCTTATGGAACCTGGTATACTTTCATCTTCTCCAAACTTTTCCCATAGAGCTTTCGCCGAGTAAAAATATGAATGCGCCATATTTCTATAAAAATGAAAGTGTGGATCCGGCTTCACCACAGCGTTGTGCATACTCCCCTAACACATCTTCTGGCCGTTTGGGACTTTTGGATCGACTGTGATCAGGCAAATTTTGCCGTTTTCATCCGAAAAGCCCACAAGCAAGAATTGGGACAAAAATCCAGCAATATTCTTTTCACCCAAATTTACGCACCCCACAACAGGGCGCCCAAGAAGGGATTCAGGGGTATAGTGCGCTGTCACCTGGGCTGAGGTTTGTAAAATGCCAATTTCGGAACCGAAATCAGCCCACACTTTGTAAGCAGGTTTTTTGGCGCGAGGAAATTCTTCAATTTTGACAATTGTTCCTGACCGCAAATTAACGCGTTCAAAATCGTCCCAGGTTATTGTTGTCATCTTTCCCTCTTAAGTTCAATTTTTCCCCAGCCCTTAGTCTCCATGACCGGCCTGACAATCCAAATTCCAAATCTGCAAGTCCGTTTCTTTCCGCAATTTTAATCATCTTACCTTGCAGTTTTTGATTTAATTTTTTAACAAGATTATTGCCAATCATTGGATCCGAAAGGATAGAGCTATCTGTACAATTTACAAGCGTCATATGCAGCCCAGCAGAAATTGGTTTACCGTCACTATAAAGAGTCTCTTGTTCGTTGAAAAGCAGTTTGGCCATTATAAAAGAAGGACCCCTGTCATTTTTTCTTAAGACTATTTCAGATATTTTAAAGTGCCAACTTGGTTTAATAATTGCGCTGTACCCCTTTGCTACGCTTTCAATTGTTGGAGGGGTTTTACAATTTTTAAACAGGGCGCCACATACTTGATGCAACGTTTCTGAAGGGTGAAAGCCTCTTGGGCTTGTACAGCAAGGTAGCATGCAGTTCTTCCCCGATTCCAGGACGGCTTTTTTCTTCATAATGCGTCATCACAAGTTCATCACCTGCTTTTCTAAGCATGATTTTTGCATTATCAGCCGCCGAGTCATTCTGTATGCCAAACGCTGACTTTAAAGCATCTTTAGTTATCTTGTTGATTGATTTAAGCCCTAGATAATCAGAGCCATTATCCTCCGCAAAATGAATTTTTGCGCCAATTTTCCACAGTTTGTCGTTGTCATTTTTTGTATACGTGGAGCAGGCTGCCACCAGCCCAATACATAAAAATAAAAGAACTTTTTTCACAAGAATATACCCATTTAATCTCAGGGCCATGAAAAAATTTTCTACAGACCTTGTCATCCCGAAACCTAGACTAGCAGCGCCTTTGGCACGTTTCTAGTCTTAGTATCTGAGCAATAAGACTTTTAAAAAAGATCCCGGATTACCAAATTTCACCAGGCAGCAAAGCCTCTGTTCAACTAGGTTCCGGGATGATATCTGCGGCACATTAAAATCTGCGCGCCGCGTAACCTTAGGCTCCTACGGATGCCTCAACCTCTGTGACTACAACTGAATTTGGATTAAAATCGACAAACTCAATAATGGCCATAGGGGCGTTATCTCCGTACCGGAAACCTGCCTTCATAATACGAGTATAACCACCGCTTCGACCAGCAAATCGTCCAGCAATTGTTCCCATCAATTTGGAAACAACATCCTGATCCTGAAGCTGAGAGACTGCCTGACGTCTTGCGTGCAAGTCGCCCCGCTTTCCAAGGGTCACTAACTTCTCAACAACTGGCCTTAATTCCTTGGCCTTTGGTAAGGTTGTTTTAATTTGTTCATTTTTAATCAGCGCCTGCGCCAAGTTCTTGAAAAGAGCTTTTCTATGGGAACTGGTCCGATTGAGCTTACGCCCTGCAATTTTATGTCTCATTTTTTCTACCCTACTTTATATCAGCTATATGGATCTTCTAAGCTTTTGGCCAATTCTTCAATATTCTCTGGTGGCCAATTTGGTATTGCCATGCCAAACCCAAGACCCATTTGGGCCAAAACTTCCTTGATCTCATTCAATGATTTACGACCAAAGTTTGGTGTCTTGAGCATGTCGCTTTCTGTTTTCAAAACCAAATCACCTATGTAGAAGATATTCTCATTCTTCAAGCAATTTGCAGACCGAACCGAAAGCTCCAACTCGTCAACCTTTTTCAAGAGGTTACGATTGAATGGTAATTCATCCTTCAAATCGCGTCGTTCAGAGGCTCTTGGTTCATCGAAATTGATGAACTGCTGAAGCTGATCTTGCAAAATACGTGCGGCATAGGCAACAGCATCATCTGGTTTCATGGAACCATCAGTAAGCACGCGCATGGTCAATTTGTCGTAGTCCGTTCTTTGTCCCACGCGGGTTTGCTCAACCTTGTAAACCACCCTTTTCACTGGGCTGAAGATTGCGTCAATTGGAATAACCCCAATCGGCTTATCTTCGTAAACGTGCTGGCTGGCAGGAACGTAACCCTTTCCGCTTTGGACTGTCATTTCCATATTCAACGTACATCCGTCGTCCAACGTACAAATGACAACTTCAGGATCAAGAATATCAACGTCAGATGTTGCTTGGATGTCCTTGGCTTTTACAACCATCGGACCTACAGCTGAGATTCTAACCTTTTTAGGAATATCAGAGTTTAAGCGAACACCAACGGTCTTCAAATTCAAAATAATATCTGTGACGTCTTCCATCACCCCAGGAATTGCAGAAAATTCATGCAAAACACCGTCTATCTTGACAGAGGTAATGGCAGCCCCCTGCAAAGAGGACAACAACAAACGACGAAGCGAATTCCCCAGCGTCAGTCCAAAACCCCGCTCTAGGGGTTCAGCAACAATGTCAGCTTCCCTTAACTCAGGGTCTAAATACTGGACGTTCAACTTATACGTCTTTATTAGAGATTGCCAATTCTTCTCAATCACAACCGTACCTCATACCTCAGAAACTAGAAAAAAAAATAATCGACTTTAGACACGTCTGCGCTTTGGCGGACGACATCCATTATGAGGCACAGGCGTCACATCCCTAACCGAGGTCACAACAAACCCAACGGATTGCAACGCACGAAGGGCCGTCTCGCGACCAGACCCAGGACCTTTCACTATAACCCTAACATTCTTAACCCCATGCTCTGCTGCTTTTTTACCAGCATCTTCTGCTGCAAGCTGCGCTGCATAAGGAGTAGACTTTCTGGATCCTTTAAAACCACTCATTCCAGCAGTTGACCAAGAAATTGTATTTCCCTGTTCATCGCTGATCGTAATTAAAGTGTTATTGAAAGTTGCGTTGATATGTGCAACCGCATTTACTACATTCTTTCTTTCGCGACGTTTAACACGTCCTGTCGTTTTCTGTGCCATATTTCACCCAAACTTTACTATTTATTTTCCAACCATCTTCTTACCAGCGATTGGAACCGCTTTTCCTTTACGCGTTCTCGCATTTGTATGCGTTCTTTGTCCGCGCACTGGAAGCCCCTTACGATGACGAAGGCCTCTGTAACATCCAAGATCCATTAACCTTTTAATGTTCATAGACACTTCACGTCTTAGATCTCCCTCAACATTAAACTTCTGGTCTATCACCTCACGAATTTTCAAGACCTCCTGGTCTGTGAGTTGATGGACTCTTTTTTCCAAATCAATTCCCGCCGTCTGCATAATCTCTAGAGCATGGTGGTCGCCTATACCATAAATGTAGGTCAATCCCACAAGTGCTTTCTTTTGCGTTGGAATGTTAACGCCTGCTATACGTGCCAATAGTCTTCTCCTTACTTCGTCTTTACAGAAACGGCTTTGATTTCTTCCTGTATTTTTTGCTTAACAACCGTAATCGGTTGGTTAGCATCAATTTCTACCATTATACCCTTGCTTTTGTAAAACTCTTTTAAGGGCTTTGTTTTACTATGGTACTCATCAAGCCTAAGCCTAACGCTCTCCTCGGTATCATCTGATCTCTTTTCAAGTCGAGCCCGCCCACAAACATCACACACCCCACTAACTTTCGGTGGATTCGTCCTAACATGATAGACATGCTTACAGTCTACGCAGGTTATTCGGCCCAAAATTCTATCAACGATGACTTCATCCTCAATCGAAAAGCTGATGACACCATCAACCTTTTTATTCAGTGAATCCAAGTAACTCTCAAAGGCCACTGCCTGGGAAACCATCCTTGGAAAGCCATCAAATACTATACTCTTTTCACCCTGCGTGGCAATGACTTTCTGCACCAATTCCAGAACAACGTCACCCGGCATTAACTTGCCTGTTTTATAGGCTTCTTCTATCCTCTTTCCAAACCCCGTCTTCCCTTGAATCTCAGAGCGAATCAAGTCGCCCGACGATATAACAAAGAAACCCTCGCCGTCTTTCAAATATTGTGCCTGCGTGCCTTTGCCGCAACCGGGGGGGCCTAAAAATACAAAATACATTACTAGATCTTACCCTTAAGCTTCGCTTTTTTGATAAGTCCTTCATATTGGTGAGCCACAAGGTGCGACTGAACCTGACCGATTGTATCAATAGTCACACTCACAACGATCAAAAGACTTGTACCACCAAAATAAAAGGGCAAAGAAACCCTGGACAAGATCAACTCAGGCAAGATGCAAATCGACGCCAGATATAAGGCCCCCACAACAGTTAACCGTGTCAAAACGTAATCAAGATACTCAGCCGTTTGTTGACCGGGGCGAATTCCCGGTATGTACGTGCCCATCTTTCGCAAATTCTCGGCAGTCTCATTCGGATTAAACATCAAAGCGGTATAGAAAAACGCAAAGAATATAATCAATCCCACAAACAAAGATATATAGATTGGATGCCCATGACTAAAGAACCCAGCCACATAGGCCAACCACGAATCAGGAGAGGGCGAAGAGAACCCTACAATCGTTGCTGGCAACAAAAGAAGAGACGATGCAAAAATTGGCGGAATCACACCAGCACTATTCAATTTCAAAGGCAAATGCGTGTTTTGGGAAACAGCGGGCATATTTGCCGCCATTTGTCGTTTCGGATATTGTATGGGAATGCGGCGCTGAGCTTTCTCCATAAAGACGATATACCCAATCACAAGGGCAACCATCAACAAAACGCCAATAATCACAAGCGCCGATAAGGCACCCTGGCGACCCAATTCAAAAGTGTTAATAACCGCCTGCGGAAGGTTCGCAACGATACCCGCATAGATAATAACCGAAATACCATTTCCAATTCCACGGGATGTTATCTGCTCCCCAAGCCACATGACAAATAAGGTTCCACCAGTCAGCGTAATAACAGTTGTTAAACGGAAAAAGAAGCCAGGGTCCAAAACAGCCGAGCCAGAATGACCGGCTATTTTCTCAAGCCCTATGGCAATCCCATATGCCTGCAAACAGGCAAGCAAGACCGTTCCATAGCGCGTGTACTGGTTTAACTTTCGCTTTCCCATTTCGCCCTCTTTCTTAAGGGCCTCTAGATGCGGGGAAATAGACGTTAAAAGCTGAACGATAATGCTTGCTGAAATGTACGGCATAATGTTTAGAGAGAAGATGGTCATACGACCAATCGCACCTCCGGAAAACATATCAAGAATTCCCAAAATACCGCCAGCATTTGTCCTGGTAAACTCAGCAATAATAAGAGGATTAATGCCAGGCAAAGGAACATAGGTTCCAAGCCTGTACACGACAAGGGCGGCTAAGGTAAACCATATCCTTTTCTTTAGATCTTCGGCTTTGTTAAAAGACGAAAAACTTACGCTACTCGCAAGTTGTTCAATCGCAGACGACATAGTACTCCTGGCCTTGTTGCTACTTTAATGATTACTCTATGATAAGGGAGCCACCAGCTTTTTCAAGTACTGATTGCGCATTCTTGGTTGCTCTGGTTACAGCAATTTTAATGCCCTTCGTAGGTGTTCCGTTTGAAAGCAGGGACACACCCTTTAAATGACGAGGCATATAGCCATGCTTAATCAAAAATTCACGATCGATTTGTGCGTCTTTATCAAGGAGACCCTTATCCAAAATCTGATTCACTTTATGAAAATCAAGCTCGTACAAAGGAATTCTGTGAATGTTAACGAACCCTCTTTTCGGCAAACGACGGTAAAGAGGCGTCTGACCTCCTTCGAAACCGTTGATAGCAACACCGGTTCTTGCCGTTTGCCCCTTTCCACCACGTCCGGATGTTTTACCCAAACCTGACCCAATTCCCCTTCCAAGCAACTTAGTCTTTTGGCGCGCACCTTTGTTGTCGCTGATTGTATTAATTTTTAAAGTCATTTTAAAATCCCTAAACTTTCACTTCCAATTTACTCGGCAATTACACGGACCATATGAGCGACCTTCGTTAACAATCCTTGAATAGAAGGAGTATCCTCAACTTCTCGAACCGAATTGATGCGCCCCAAACCCAAAGACTTCAAGTGTTCCCGTTGAATTCCATTCCGACGAATTGGACTTCCGTACTGCTGAATCTTTATGGTTTTTATTTTCGCTTTTGTTGCCATTTTTTTCACTCTTTACATCAAAAATTATTCAGCTTAGGCCTTTTCAGACTCAGCTTCTTTTTCAGAAACACCATCACGGCGCGCCACAACATCACTTAACTTCTTTCCAAGTTTATTGGCGATATAGCGCGGGGACGAAACCTGTTTCAAGGCCTCAATTGTTGCACGAACCGTGTTATGGTAATTATTTGTCCCAACAGACTTACTGACAACGTCATGAATACCTAGCGCTTCGAAAACAGCACGCATAGCACCACCCGCAATCACACCGGTACCAGCAGCTGCACTACGCAAGAAAACCTTCCCGGCGCCAACGCGTGCACGGACATCATGATGAAGGGTACGTCCCTCTCTCAAGGGAACCCGAATCATGGCTTTCTTGGCTCTATCAGAAGCCTTTCGAACAGCCTCAGGAACTTCTCTTGCCTTCCCTGTCGCATATCCGACGCGGCCTTTACCATCCCCAATCACAACAAGCGCTGAAAAGCGGAGTGTCTTACCCCCCTTAACAACCTTGGTAACACGTCTGACGCTGACCAATTTTTCAATCAGTTGCTCTTCCTTTGAGGAGTTTTCATTCACTTGTGGTCTTGCCATAACTTACAATCCTAAAATTTTAATCCGTTTTCACGTGCACTATCTGCCAAAGCCTTGATGCGACCATGATACAAAAAACCTGATCTGTCAAACACGACAGCAGAAATTCCTTTTTTAACAGCTTCCTTCGCAATTTCTTTTCCAACAAAAGTAGCAGCCTCTTTGTTTCCACCATTTTTCAACTTCTTTCCCTCAGGAGAAAGCGTTGAAGCAGACGCCACAGTTTCAGATTTAACATCATCAACAATCTGCGCGTACATGTGACCATTGGTCCTGTGCACGGTAAGGCGCAACTTACCTGATGAAACCTTGCGAATCTTAGTCCGCTGGCGTAATTTTCTTCGTTGCTGTAATTCAGAAGATGACAACATTTTACTTCTTCTTTCCTTCTTTTCTAACTACAAATTCGTTTTCGCGGATAACGCCCTTGCCCTTGTAAGGCTCAGGCTTACGGTATGAACGTAGCACAGCGGCTATCTGTCCGACCATTTGCTTTGAAGGGCCCGTTATTGAAATTGCCGTTGGTTTGTCGCATTTAATGGCAATACCCTGCGGAACTTCATACACAACGTCATGACTAAAACCCAGCTGCATTGTGAGTTTGTTACCGGCAACTGCTGCACGGTAACCAACCCCATTCAACTCCAAGTTAACGGTAAAGCCTTGATCCAACCCCTTAACCATATTTTCAACATTTCTCTGAGTTGTCCCCCAAAGGGTTCTGACAGGCAACGCTTCACTGGAAGGTGAAAACTTTATTCCCTTGTCCGTCTTTTCAATAACAATACAGTCAGGAACGACATACGTGTCTGCCCCCATTTTTCCCTTGAAAGCAAGTGAATGTCCGTTCTGTGTCAATGTTACAGACGCCGGAATCACAATTTCATTTTTACCTACGCGTGACATATTATAATCCTAGAATACTGTGCAAATGACTTCTCCACCGATCGCTTTCTTGCGAGCCTGAACGTCAGATATGACGCCTTCGGAGGTGGAGAGAATATTAATACCAAGTCCATTACTAACCAATTTTAGGTCTTTAATAGAAGAATACACACGGCGGCCCGGCTTTGAAACACGTGCGATCGTTTTAATAACAGGCTCGCCTTCAATATATTTCAATTCAACACGAAGCTCATCTTTACCCGTCGCACCTTTGATAACCGAGAAGCCCCTGATATAGCCTTCTTCGGTAAGGACCTTCAGAACACCTTCGCGTTCTCTTGAATGCGGACTGGTTAAATCTTTATGTTTAACCCTTTGCGCATTGCGGATTCTTGTAATTAAGTCTCCAACTGGATCTAATATCGTCATTGTTTTCTACCAACTTGCTTTAATTATACCGGGGATCATGCCCATAGAACCGAGCTCTCGAAGGGCGATACGTGACATTTTGAACTTACGATAGTATCCACGTGGACGACCTGTAACCTCACAACGATTGCGGATACGTGTAGCCGAAGCAGAACGCGTCATTTCAGCCAACTTATGAGTCAAAGAAATACGTTGCTCAAAAGGCAGATTATGATCCTTCAACTGCTCTTTCAAAGAGTCGCGAACCTTCTTGCGGGATTCAACGATTCTACGTTTTCTATTGTTATTTTCGATTGCACTTTTCTTAGCCATTGATCACTCACATTATTTAGTAAAAGGGAAATTCAGAGCCGTTAACAACGCCAACGCCTCTTGATCCGTTTTTGCTGTCGTGCACACCGTCACATCCATACCACGAATCTTATCAACTTTGTCATAGTTAATTTCAGGGAAAACAATTTGTTCTTTTATACCCAAAGAGTAATTCCCTTTTCCATCGAAACTTTTTTGTGAAAGCCCTCTGAAGTCACGAACACGGGGTAAGGCGATATTGATAAGTCTATCTAAAAACTCATACATCTTATCTTTTCTCAAAGTCACCTTTGCACCAATATTCATTCCTTCACGCAACTTAAACCCTGCAATGGACTTTTTTGCTTTCGTGACAATCGGCTTTTGCCCTGCAATTGCCGTAAGATCATCCACAGCAAACTGCAGTTTTTTTGCATCCTGAGTTGCTTCACCCACGCTCATGTTGATAACAACCTTCGTGACTTTCGGAACTTGGTATTTATTACCAATCTCAAGGTCCTTCATCAACTGTGGATGAATTTGCTTTTCAAATTTTTCTTTTAAGTTAGTCATCGTACGCTCAAACCTCTAAATACACTTAAAGCAAACCACCCGATTTTTTAAAAAACCGAGATTTACTACCATCTTTATCAACTTTATACCCAACTTTTGCAGGCTGATCAGTCGATGGATCAACAAGGCTAAGATTAGAGATATGGATCGGCAAAGTCTTGGACACAGGTCCGTCAGGATTCGACTGTGAAGGCTTTAAATTCCGCTTCACCACATTAACACCCTCAACGATCGCCTTCGAATCATCCAAAAGGACTTTCGTAACAACTCCGCGCTTACCGCGATCCTTACCAAGCATGACCTGGACGACATCGCCTTTTTTAACTTTAAATTTAGGTTGTGACATTATAAAACCTCAGGCGCTAAAGAAATAATTTTCATGTAACCAGAAGAACGCAACTCACGCGTCACCGGGCCAAATATACGACTTCCAATGGGCTCGCCCTGCTTGTTAATCAAGACGGCAGCATTCGCATCAAAAGAAATAAGGGACCCATCAGTTCTTTTTACCGCTTGCTTTGTGCGGACGATAACCGCTCTGTGGACATCACCTTTTTTAACCTTACCCCTAGGCAAAGCATCTTTTATGGAAACCACAATAACATCCCCAACGGATGCATATTTTCTTTTTGATCCCCCTAGGACCTTAATGCACATAACTTCCCTGGCACCTGAGTTGTCAGCAACATCTAATCGGGATTCGACTTGTATCATAATTAAACTCTCTTCTCAACGGAACTATGCTGGCTTTTCTGCCACAACCCATTTCTTTGTTTTTGATATGGGCTTCGACTCGATAATACTCACCGCGTCCCCAATCTTATAGACATTGTCCTGGTCATGAGCCGCGTAGCGACAGTGCCGTTTTATGTATTTTTTGTAGACAGGGTGCATAACATTCTTCTCGACGCGCACAATGACCGTCTTGTCGCCCTTATCACTCACAACAATTCCTTGTAACACTCGACGTGGCACTGCTTATCTCCTAACTTATGCTAACTTTAGCTGTTTCAATTTTGTCTTCACACGAGCAACATCCCGGCGGCATTGACGGAACCGAGACACATTAGTCGTCTGATCCACCTTTGCCTGAACCCGTAGATTCAACATCTCTTTTTTCAAATCACCGCACACTTGATGCAGCTCCGACACGGTTTTACCTGTCAATTCTTCGAATTTCATACTCTCACACGATTCCGTTAAGCTATTCGTTTAATAAACTTTGTCTGAATCGGCAACTTAGCCGCCGCCAAAGAGAATGCCTCTTCCGCAACCTCAGGCGCAACACCGTCCAATTCAAACATCACTCTTCCAGGCTTAACCCTGCAAACCCAAAACTCAGGAGCACCCTTACCACTTCCCATACGGACTTCGGCAGGCTTTCTTGAAACTGGAACATCCGGAAATATTCGAATCCAAACTCGCCCAACACGTCGTATATGACGAGTAATCGCCCTTCTCGCTGCCTCAATCTGACGGGCAGTGATACGGGCTGGCTCTAAAGCCTTCAACCCGTAGCTTCCAAAGCTAACTGAAGTTCCAGCCCTTGCAACACCATGGATCCGCCCCTTAAAGGCTTTCCTATATTTGGTCTTTTTAGGTAATAACATAATAGCCTCTAAAAATCTAGCGATTTACAACGTATTCATTCGTTTTTTTATCCTGAGCCATAGGGTCATGATCTTTGATCTCTCCCTTATAGACCCAAACCTTCACACCACAAGTCCCGTAGGTTGTCTTAGCAGTGCCAATTCCATAGTCAATATCGGAGCGAAGAGTATGCAAAGGAACACGCCCCTCTCTGTACCATTCCATACGGGCAATTTCAGCACCACCCAAACGCCCGGAACAATTGACACGAATACCCAAAGCCCCCAACTTCATTGCAGACTGCATCGCCCTTTTCATCGCACGACGGAAAGACACACGCCTCTCTATCTGCTGAGCAATTCCATCCGCAATCAATTTTGCATCAAGCTCTGGCTTTCTAACTTCGACGATATTGACAGAAACTTCAACCTTCGCAATTGCAGAAAGTTTTTGCTTCAACTTCTCAATATCAGCACCTTTTTTCCCAATTAACACACCAGGACGCGCTGTATAAATATTTAAGCGTGCTTTCTTGGCAGGGCGCTCAATAATAACTTTAGAGATTCCAGCCTGCACCAACGTCTTGTGCACGTAATTTCGAATTGCCAAATCCTCGTGCAGTAGTTTTCCATATTCCTTACCAGAATACCAACGGGAATCCCAAGTCTTGTTGATTCCTAACCGAAAACCAATCGGGTTTACTTTTTGACCCATAGCCGTTTAAACCTCTTTCTCTGCAACTTTGATACTTAGATTGCTGAACACTTTTTGCACTGATGATGCTCTGCCTTTTGCTCTCGCATGAAATCTTTTGAGCCTAAGCGCATGACCAACATAAGCTTCATGAATATAAAGGCGATCAATATCCATTCCGTGGTTGTTCTCAGCGTTGGCAACGGCAGACAAAACAGTCTTCTTCACATCATGAGCAGTTCTCTTCTGAGAAAAGGTCAAAAATGTCAAAGCCTGCTCTACTTTCATACCGCGAATCTTCGCCGCTACTAAGTTCAGCTTACGAGGACTCACCCTAAGGGTTTTTAAAATGGCTTGTGCTATTTTAGGCTTCATCTTAATCTCTCACACTTACTTTTTGGATTTCTTATCGGCGCCGTGACCGTAATAGGTCCTTGTCGGCGCGAACTCACCAAGTTTATGCCCCACCATATTCTCTGTTACGTAAACGGGAATAAACTTGTGTCCATTATGAACCCCAAAAGTAACCCCTACAAACTGAGGAATAATTGTAGAACGCCTAGACCACGTCTTCACAACCTCTTTACGGCCGGAAGCGAGAACAGTCTCGGCTTTGTTAATTAAATAGCGGTCAAAAAATGGACCTTTCCACACTGATCTTGTCAAGGTTAACTCCGTTACTTACGTCTTCTAATAATCATGTTCGTTGTCCGCTTGTTCTTGCGGGTCTTCTTACCTTTGGTTGCGATACCCCATGGGGTTACAGGGTGACGACCACCAGATGTACGGCCCTCCCCTCCTCCATGTGGATGGTCAACTGGGTTCATCGCGACACCTCTTACGTGCGGCCTATTACCAAGCCAACGCATACGACCCGCCTTTCCATAGGAACGGTTTTGGTGATCTGGGTTTGATACAGCGCCAATCGTCGCTTTGCATTCACCCCTAATCAACCGAACTTCACCTGAGGAAAGCTTCACACTCACGTATCCTGAATCCCTACCAACAATTTGAATATAAGCGCCTGCTGATCTTGCCAGCTGGCCACCCTTACCAATCTTCAATTCAACGTTATGAACAATAGACCCCAAAGGTATATTCTTAAGCATCATTGTGTTGCCAGGCTTAACATCGGCCTTTTCAGATGAAATGACAACATCACCTTGCTGCAATTTTTGCGGGGCCAGAATGTAACCATACTCGCCATCTTCATACTTCACCAAAGCAATAAAAGCAGAACGGTTTGGATCATACTCAATACGTTCAACAATCGCTGGAATATCCAAACGGTTTCTTAGGAAGTCAATAGCGCGATACCGTCTTTTGTGCCCACCACCCCGGTTAAAGGATGTGATTCTACCAAGATTGTTGCGACCACTTTTCTCGCTAATACCCGCAGTTAGCGCCTTAAAAGGCTTTCCCTTCCAAAGAGAGGATCTGTCAATATCAACAAGCTGACGTTGACCTGGCGTTGTTGGTTTATATTGTTTCAAGGCCATGACTACACTCCAGAACTAAAATCAATTTTTTGGCCAACTTCAAGGCATACCATCGCTTTTTTAGCGTCACTCTGAATACCACGCTTTCCGCGGAATACTCTGGTTTTTCCCTTTCTGATCAGGGTATTCACCGACTTCACTTTTACATTGAAAAGCGTTTCAACAGCCTTTTTAATTTCAGGCTTGCTTGCGTCCCGCGTTACAGCGAAAAAATACTGCCCTTTTTCTGTCATTAGGTTGGACTTCTCCGTCAAGAGAGGGTGCAACATAATGTCGTAATCTCTATAGTCTACTTTATTTGCTTTTTTCATTTGAGTCTGGCCTCTAACGTCTTAATGGCTGCAACAGTCATAACCAACTTTTCCTTGGAAATAATGTCGTAAACATTGGCACCAATCTGCGGCAAAATGTCGATGTCATGAAGGTTCGAAACAGCTTTCTTCAAATTCTCATTAACAATCTGGTCATCAATCAAAAGAAGCGATGCGCCACCCAGATGGTCAAACTTCTTCAAAGCCAGCTTTGTTTTTGCTTCGTCCAGAGACAGTTCGTCAACGACGATCAAGTCCCCATTTCTTAGTTTTTCAGAAAGGGCCATTCTCAAGCCCAATTTTCTAACCTTTTTAGGCAGATCAAAGGAATGATCACGGGTCACAGGTCCAAAAATGATACCGCCACCACGGAACTGTGCGCCACGTTTACTTCCGTGACGTGCGCCTCCGGTTCCTTTCTGCTTGTACATTTTCTTGGTCGTACCGCTTACTTGGCCAATTTCCTTAGTCTGATGGGTTCCAGCTTGTTTCTTTGCCAACTGCCACGTAATAACACGTGACAATATGTCGGCACGAGGGGTCAAGCCAAAAACTGCTTCACTCAGATCAAGGTCACCAGAGGCCTTGTTTTGCTTATTTAAAATATTGATCTTCATCTTTGCACCTAACTCAACCTAAATCTCGTGGGACTTTTTAATGGCATCGCGAACATACACAACACCATTCTTGGCTCCAGGCACGCTACCTCTGACATAAATCAGACCGCGCTCGTTATCAATTGACTGAACCACCAGGTTTAACTTTGTTACACGTCTTGCCCCCATATGTCCAGCCATTTTTTTATTCTTGAAAACCTTTCCTGGATCCTGGCGGTTACCCGTTGAACCGTGGCTTCGGTGAGAAACAGACACACCATGGCTGGCCCTAAGCCCACCAAAGTTATGTCTCTTCATGCTACCAGCAAAGCCCTTACCAACGCTAACACCCGTAACGTCAATGTACTGCCCTTCTTTGAAGTGGCTAACATCAACTTTCGTTCCAACATCCAAAAGGGCCGCTTCGTCCACGCGGAACTCTTTCAAGATTTTGTATGGCTCTTGTTGACTTTTAGCAAAATAACCCCGCAAAGGCTTGTTAAGTTTGCTAGCAGCGACGGCCTTCGTGCCGACTTGAACTGCATCATATCCATCGCTTTGTTTCGTTCTTTGAGCAATGACCGTGCAAGGCTCTACTTTCAACACGGTAACCGGAACCTGACTCCCATTCGCGGTGAATATCTGAGTCATTCCAATTTTTTCTGCAATTATACCTGTTCTCATTATGCATTAACCTATAATTTAATTTCCACATCAACTCCCGAAGCCAAATCAAGCTTCATGAGAGCATCAACCGTCTGGGGCAACCAGTCTACGATATCGATCAACCTTTTATGGGTGCGAATCTCAAACTGCTCACGCGACTTTTTATCAATATGAGGGGAGCGGTTCACTGTGTACCGCTGTATCCTCGTTGGCATAGGAATCGGACCACGAACCTGAGCCCCTGTTCTTTTTGCCGTATTGACAATTTCTTTTACGGACTGATCCAGCAAACGATGATCGTACGCCTGGAGCTTTATTCGAATGTTTTGACTATCCATTATCTCAACTCAATATTGATGTTATTTCACAATGCTAGAGACGACACCAGCACCCACAGTACGACCGCCTTCGCGAATCGCAAAGCGAAGTCCGTCATCCA
>Ga0007854_10001227_pt1 | contig 16424 bp, 11 predicted proteins | sample CryBogCBH12Aug08_FD_60382 | JGI IMG/M metagenome (GOLD analysis project Ga0007854, IMG submission 60382) | Freshwater microbial communities from Crystal Bog, Wisconsin, USA - CBH12Aug08 | ecosystem: Environmental > Aquatic > Freshwater > Lake | place: Crystal Bog, Wisconsin, USA | collected...
GCGGCGGGAGTGTTGTTCCTGACGCTGGGCTGGGTTGCTTACACGCAGACCCAGGCCCCCAGGCTGACGATCACGAAGGTTAAGGAAGATCTCTACAATATTGAGGGCGACGGGGGTAACGTCGCGGCTCTTGTCACGGGCGAGGGCGTGATCCTCATTGACGACAAGTACGAGCGGGACCACGACCAGATTGTCGCCGCCGTCAAGACCGTCACGCCGCAGCCGATCAAGTACATCTTTTCAACGCACCATCATGAGGACCACAGCGGCGGAAATGTGCAGTTCGTCTCGTCGGCCATTGTGATTTCCACGGCAATGGCCCGGCGCAACATCGTCGAGCACAAGCAGTCGAACGCCGCAGCCAACATCACGCCGGCGCAGTTTGTCTATACCCAGGAAGCCAGCGTGTTTCTGGGTGGCAGGGAAGTCCGGGCCCGGCATTTCGGAAGGGGACACACCAACGGAGACGGAATCGTCTACATTCCCTCGTTGAAGACCATTCATACGGGCGACCTGATGGCCGGCACCAGCCCGCTGATTGACTATCCTGGCGGCGGAAGCCTGGTTGAATGGACCAAGACGCTGGATGCGGCGATGGGGCTGGACTTCGATACCGTGATTCCGGGTCACGGCAAGGTTACGGACAAAGCCGGTCTGCTGGCCTACCGGAACAACGTGGAGAAGTTGCGGGACCGGGTTGCCGGGCTCGTTCGCTCGGGCAAGACCCAGGATGAAGTGGGAAAGGTGCTTACCGACGAGTACAAATGGGCCCCGGGCAGTCTGAACATGCAGTGGAGCCTCCCCGGGATGATGACGGAGCTGAAATAGGACCAAGGGCCGGGGCAGGGAGATAGCGCAACCCTGCCCTGCCGGAAACAACGGCGTTGCCTGCTAGGCCTCTTCGTCCTTGTACATGTACTTGATGTTGCTCTTGTAGAGCAGCAGGTTGGGAGCGCCGATGCGGTTGAACTTCAGGCAGCCGCGGTCGTACCACTCGATCACGCCTTTGAGAATCTCACCGTCCTTGAGCGTGATGACCATGGGCGTCTTCGCCTGCATCTGCTTGACGTAGTAAAAGTTCTCGGCGTTTGTTTGATCTGGCGGAACCGGCCGCTTCTGGGCGGCGGCTTTGCGGGGTGGTTCCATTTTTTCCTTCACGTCGTTAAACGAGGGGCGAATCAGTTTGCGGTTGGCGGATTCCACGGATGCTTCCAGCCTTTTCCTCATTGATAACACATCCGTTTCAGCAGCACGCAATGACCGGCAGTCACAACACAATCCGCTGATCGCCTTCCCTTCGGGTGAGATGATTCCGGTCGAGGAATTCGAGCAGCGGGATGGCGTACTTGCGGGAAACGCCCGTCAGGTCCTTGAAGGCCGGCACCGTGATCCGCCGGCCCCGGCATTCGGCGATCAGCGTGCGGAGTGCCGTGACCGCCGAAGCGTGCAGCACCAGGTCCTCATCGATCCGCTCCAGCCGCCGCTCGCGGATTAGCAACTGGAGTACGCCCCGGGCGCGCGCCGGTTCCAGTCCGGTGGAATTTAGTACTTCCTGAACTCCGGGAGCGGAGAGTCCGGCTGCCGCGAAGGCGTCCTCTATGGTCCGGCGGGCCTGCTCCTCATCCGCCTGCAAGACTACCCGATGGCTCCGGAGGCGGACAACTTCACCCTCCTGGACCGCCTCGGGCGCGGCAGCCAGGATGTGGTCGAAGACCTCGGGAGCGGCCTCAGGCGAGATCCTGCCCCTGAGATCCTGCTTGTGGATGCCCGGAAGCAGCGGATTCGCCTTGTGGAACTGCCGTACTGTTTGGATCAGGCTGATTGCCGAATCCCGAATCTTCGCAGCCGGGATCCTCCACCGGCCGACCGTGTGGAGGGCGGGCGTTTCTGGAATCTCATGAAGTCCGGTAACGCGGATCAGCTCATCCCCGGTGATGCCGTACGGCCGTTCGCCGGCCAGCAGTTCGACGCGCTCGCGGGGAGTGCCTTCGAGGAGGCATTTCAGGCGGCCGGCAAAATCATCGCCGCGCCGGTACCGGCGCTCGGAGACATCCGCGACAACGCCGCCGCCGATCGTGAGGACGGGCGAGAATTTTCGGATGATGAACCGGTCCCCCGGGAGGGCCAGCGCCGGATCGCGAAGGACGAGCCGGACCCATGCGGATTCGCCCGGTTGGAGCCGTTCCCGCCGGTCGAGAAGACGCACCTCTGCTTCCAGTTCGGCCGAACCCAGATGGAGGTGTACCGGTGCCCCGTGCTTAAGCGGCGGCGCTCCTTGCAGCAGTTCCATTCGGGCATCCAGGAGCCGGCACGGGGCAAAACGGCCGGGACTTGTCAGCGCCATGCCGCGCTCCAGTTCTGCGGGCTCAATGTCGGCAAGGTTTATGGCTGTACGCTCGCCGGCCCGGGCGCGGTCCGTCTTTTCGCCGTACACCTGGAGTCCCCGGACGCGGAGGCGACGGCCGGACGGATGCAGTTCCACCTCGTCCTCCCTGCGCAGACTGCCCGACGTCAGGGTTCCGGTGACCACGGTGCCGAAGCCTTTCATTGTGAAGGCGCGATCCACGGGGAGCCGGAACCAGCCTCCGGAGTTCTTCTCGCGGGCGAGGCGGGCCGTGGACTCCAGTTCGCTCCGGAGTTCCTCCAGGCCCTCGCCCGTGACGGCACTGACCGCGACCTTCGGTGCGCGCTCCAGAAACGAACCGGCCACGAACTCATCCACCTCCAGGCGGACCAGTTCGAGCAGGTCAGGGTCGGCCAGATCGGACTTCGTGAGCGCCACCACGCCGAATTGAATGCCGAGGAGACGGCAGATGTCGAAATGCTCTCGGGTCTGCGGCTTGATCGACTCGTCGGCGGCGACGACGAAGAGGACCACGTCCATTCCGCCGGCTCCGGCCAGCATGTTTCGGATGAAGCGCTCATGGCCGGGAACGTCAATGAAACCCAGCTGAATTCCGCCTGAAAGGCGCAGGTGGGCAAAGCCGAGATCAATCGTGATGCCGCGGCGCTTTTCCTCGGCCAGGCGGTCGGCGTCCGTACCGGTGAGGGCCTTCACGAGAGCTGTTTTGCCGTGGTCGATGTGGCCCGCGGTGCCGACGATAATATTCTTAATGCCGATGTTTTTCACGGGCCCGTTCTTATCGTACCTGGTGGGCGTGCCCCTGTTGGCCCTGGTGACCGGGTCGCTGGTCTATTGTGTTCTGGCGCTTCTCGGGGCAAGGCGCTACCGGTCCAGCGGCAGCGCGGGCTTGTCGGTCTGGCCCGCGGTATCCGTGATTCGGCCGCTGGCGGGGGCGGAAGACAATACCGAGGCCAATCTGCACAGCGTCTTTGAGCAGGATTATCCGGCTGAATTTGAGGTCCTGCTTTCCGTCCACACACTGGACGATCCGGCTGTGGGCGTGGCGCGCGCGGTCATGGCTGCCCATCCTCACGTGCGGTCGCGGTTGGTGGTGGCCGGTGTGTCTCCAATGCCGAACGCCAAGGTCTGGAGCCTGCGCGCGCTCCTGCTGGAGGCCCGGCATGAGAACCTGCTGATGTCCGACAGCGACGTCCGGCTGGACCGGGATTGCCTCCGGGGCGTTGTAGCGGAGTTGTCCCAGCCCGGCGTGGCGCTGGTGACGTGTCCGTACCGGGCCGTCGGCGGCCCGAGATTCTGGTCGCTGGTGGAGGCTCTGGGACTCAACACCGATTTTCTGGCAGGAATGCTGACGCAAAGGATGCTGCACGGGATGGATTTTGCCATCGGACCCACCATTGCGACGCGCAAGTCGGAACTGGAGGCGATAGGCGGGTTGCCGCACCTGCAAAAATTCCTCGCCGAGGATTTCGTGATGGGAAACCTGATGTTCCACCGGGGCCGGCAGGTGATCCTTTCGAGACACGTTGTGGAGCACCACATCGGGAATGACCGTTTTCTGAAAAACTGGAGGCACCGGCTGCGCTGGGCGAGGAGCACGCGACGGTCCCGGCCCGCGGGTTATGTCGGGGAACTCTTCACAAAGCCGGTGGTGCTGGCACTGATCTGCAGCATCGCGGTTCACCCGCTTTGGCCTGTCCTGCCGTTGGCGGTGGCATTCCGGGCGGCCGTGGCGTGGAGTACGGCAGTGAAGATCCTGGGGGACCCGCTGGTCTCGCGCTACTGGTGGCTCATGCCGGTTGAGGATCTCTCGGCGTTCGCCACGTGGGTGCTTGGCTTCTTCGGCAACACCATTTTGTGGCGGGGACGGGAACTGATCCTTGCGCCGGACGGAAGCCTGGAAATGACCCCGGACGCTGCGGACTAGCCGGGTTTGACTTGCGGGCCGGGAGCGTATAGAGAATATATATGATCCGGCACGCCAAAATCTTCCTGCCGCTTGTTGTCGGCACTTGTCTGTCGGCGCAGACCTACCAGCCCACCTGGGATTCTCTGGACAAACGGGCCACTCCGGCCTGGTTCTCGGACGCAAAGTTCGGCATCTTCATCCATTGGGGAACGTACTCGGTTCCGGCGTATGCGCCGGTCATCCCAGGCAAGCTCGCCTACGCCGAATGGTATTGGAATGCGATGACGCGCGGCCGGGACGATCCCAAGGCCTCCGCGATCCAGACAGGCACCTGGGCCTACCAAAAATCACAGTACGGCGCGGACGTGCCCTATCAGAACTTCGCGGGCCAGTTCCGGGCCGAAATGTTCGACCCCGCCCACTGGGCGGACGTGTTCCAGCGTTCCGGAGCCCGGTACGTGGTTCTCACGTCGAAGCACCACGAAGGGTTTGCCTTGTGGCCGAGCAAAGAAGCGTCGGCAACCTGGGGGCGTCCGTGGAACGCGGTGGAGACCGGCCCGAAGCGGGACCTGCTGGGGGACCTCAGCGACGCCGTCCGCGCCAAGGGACTCAAGATGGGCTATTACTACTCGCTATACGAGTGGTACAACCCCCTCTGGCTCTCCGACAAGCCCAAATACGTCCGCGACCACATGTTCCCCCAGTTTAAGGATTTGGTGAGCCGGTACAAGCCTGCCCTGATCTTCAGCGACGGTGAGTGGGATATGCCGTCCGCCGACTGGCATTCTCCGGAACTCCTCGCCTGGCTCTTCAATGACTCGCCGGTGAAGGACGATGTGGTGGTCAATGACCGCTGGGGCAAGGACACCCGCCACAAGCACGGCGGTTACTGGACGACCGAGTACACGGCGGGCATCAGCGGCATGGATCATCCCTGGGAAGAGAGCCGCGGGATGGGATTCAGCTACGGCTACAACCGGGCGGAACGGCTGGAACATTACCATTCGGGCCGTGAACTGGTGATGATGCTGGTGGATCTGGTGAGCCGCGGCGGCAACCTGCTGCTCGACATCGGGCCGAACGCAGACGGGACGATTCCGGTCGTGATGGAAGAGCGACTGACCGAGATCGGCGCCTGGATGAAGGTGAACGGCGAAGCGATCTACGGCACGCGGCCCTGGAAGACCCCGCACCAGTGGAGTTCCGGCGAAGTGCCCAAGCAGGACTACAACAAGGAGTTCGAGGCGGCTTACGACATAAACAAACTTACGGAGGTGCCTGCCGGAGGCAAGGCGGGCATCAACGCGTTCTTTACGCTCAAGGGGCAGGATGTGTATGCGATTCTGCCGCATTGGACCACGGGGAAGTTTGAAGTGAAGGACGTGGCCGGCGTTAAGTCCGTGAGTCTCCTCGGGTCCGGCGCGGCGTTGAAGTTCAAGGCGGAAAAGGGCGGCGTCACCGTGGAGTTGCCGGCCATGCCGGAAGCATTGATGCGGCAGCCGGCGTGGGTGCTTAAGCTCGGGCGCTAGGCTTCGGGTCCGGAAAAGATCCCGGAAGGGCCGGGTGCGACGACGGGTTTGTTATTGCGCATGGGTGCGGCATGGGGCACTGCCAGACGCAGAAGTTCCTTGCAGTCGGCAGCCTTGTCCGACTCATTGGTCCGCATGTAATGGACCGCAAGTGCCCATGCGCACATGCCCGGCATCAGACCATGCTGCCGCTTTGCCACTCGGTCGAGCAGAGCAATGCGCTCGGGAGTCGGGCCGTCGGCTACCAGGCGGATCACGCCGTCCAGAACCGCCAGGCCGCCTGCGGAGTCCTTGCTCTCAAGAAGTTCCGCCTCGTCTGCCAGCCGGACCGCCTTGGGGTAATCGGTTTCCTCCAGCAGGGCGATGAAGGCGAGGACATACAGCCGGTGACCGCGGTACATGGGGGTCGTGGCTGTCCAGTCGACCTGCTCCAGTTCAGCCCGGGCGCGGTCGAAATAGCCGAAGAATGCGGCGGCCAGGGCCGCGAGGTAAGCGGCTGCGGCATTGGCGTGCGGGATCCGCCGGATGCTTTTGTGGTAGTAGGCGATGATCCGGTCCGGCGTCTTCTCCCGCAGAAACAAGCGTGTGCGGAAGTGATTTAGCCAAATAACGATGCCGCAGAGGGACAGGCCGGTGAAGACCACGGTGATTGTGACGTAGTTTCCGGCGCGGATGCTGCCCACCAGCCCGTACGTAATGATCCCCGCAAAGAGCACCGCCACCACGATCAAACTCAGGAAGTTTCTGTTTACAGGCACCGAAACAAATATAGCGAAGCCGTGCCGCCCGGGCAGGGAACAGCGGGAGCAGAAACAATGAAGAGGCCCGTCCTGTAGAATACGGCCAGATGGAACCTACGAAGAGATTCCAACCCATCATGGCGCAGTTGGCTTTGTTTTTTCTTTTTGTTTCCGCGCTTGCCTCCTGCGGCAGGCCACAGGAGGCTGCGGCAGTATCCGCGAAGAAGGCCGTTCCGGTCGGCGCGGCGGTTGACATTCCGGTTCCGTTGGGGTTGCCTCCGGTGCCGGTTCCCGACGGAAACAAGCCCACGGCCGACACCATTGCGCTGGGAAAAAAGCTGTATTATGACCCCAAGCTTTCTGCGGATGACACGGTTTCCTGCGCCAGTTGTCACGCGCCCGCGCACGGATTTACGGACGGATCTCCCGTATCGACCGGTGTCGGCGGGAAACTCGGCGGTCGGTCGGCTCCTACGGTGATCAACGCGGCGTACAATACGGTCCAGTTTTGGGACGGCAGGGCGGCGAGCCTTGAGGAACAGGCTGCGGGACCGATTGCCAATCCGGTGGAGATGAATCTTCCGCATGCGGAGGCGGTCAAGAAGCTGAACGCGGACGCTCAATACCCGAAGCTGTTTGAAAAGGCCTTCGGGCCGGGGCCGGTTACTCTTGAGAAGGTCCAATTGGCCATTGCCAGTTTTGAGCGGACTGTGATCGCGGGCGACTCGCCGTTTGACCGGTATCAGTTCGGCGGCGACAAGAAAGCGCTCCCGGCGGCCGCGGTGCGCGGCTTGGCGCTTTTCCAGGACGCGGCGAAGGGCAATTGTGCCAAGTGCCACACGATCGACCAGAAATATGCCCTGTTCACTGACGGCAAGTATCACAATCTGGGTGTGGGCATGAATGCCGAGGGAGAGCTTTCCGATCTCGGGCGCTACACACAGACCAAGAATGAGGGGGACAAGGGCGCGTGCCGGACCCCGACTCTGCGCAATATTGCGCAAACCGGCCCCTACATGCACGACGGCAGCGTGAAGACGCTGCGCGGTGTTGTGGATTTCTATGTCGGGGGCGGCAACTCCAATCCGCAACTGGATAAGGAAATCAAGAAATTGGAACTCTCGGGACGCGAGAGGGAAGACTTGGTGGCGTTTCTGGAGAGCCTGACCGGCACCGTGCCAAAGGAAGTGCTGCCCTGATGAGGACAGGATTTGTGTTTGCGGCAGCCGCGCTGCTGGCTGGATGCAGCCAGGCGCCCCCGCCGGCAGTCGAGAAGAAAAGTGACAAGCCGGCTCCGGCGAAAGTGAACTACTTCCGCGTGGATCCGAGCACGGCCGGTACCGTGCGGGGCAAGATCCTCTTTACAGGCAGGAAACCTCCCAAGAAGAGGATTGATGTCAGCGAGGACCCGATGTGCGCCAAGATGCACGGGGGAGGTCTGTATGACGAGTCTGTCGTCGTAAACGCGAACGGCACGCTCTCAAATGTATTTGTTTACGTCAAGGGCGGCCTTGAAGGCAAGTCGTTCGAGCCGCCGAAGGAGCCCGTGGTGATCGACCAAAAGGGCTGCTGGTTTGAACCCCGGGTTCTGGGAATCCAAACGGGCCAACCCCTGACCATACGAAATTCAGACCCCGTCACGCATAACATCCACCCGATGGCGGAAATAAACCGGGCTTGGAACCAGAGCCAGGATCCCGGAACTGAGCCGCTAAGACGGCGGTTTTCCCAGCGCGAGGTGATGATCAAGGTCAAATGCAACATCCACTCCTGGATGCGGGCGTGGATCGGGGCGGTGGAGCATCCCTACTTTGCTGTGACCGGCAAGGCGGACGGCAGTTTCGTAATTCCAAATCTGCCGCCGGGGGATTACACTATAGAGGCTTGGCACGAAGTCTACGGCAGGCAGGAACAGAAGATTTCAGTCAGACCTTCCGGAACGGAAGCGCTTTCATTCACTTTTAAAGGGGAGTAAGTATCGTGAATCGATTCATATTGGCAGGTGCAGCCCTCACGGCGCTGCTGCTGGCCGGGTGCTCGACCCAAAAGAAGCCCGAAGGCTACCGGGTATACGTGACCAACGAAGCCTCAGGCGACCTCACCGTCATCGATTCCGGCACAATGGATGTGGTCGCGACTGTATCGTTGGGAAAACGTCCCCGCGGAATGCACGCCAGCCCGGACGGCAAGACCATCTATGTCGCCCTGAGCGGCACGCCGGCGGCTCCTCCCGGAGTGGACGAGGACTCCCTGCCGCCACCCGACAAATCCGCGGACGGCCTTGCGGTGGTTGATGTCCAGAAGCTGATGGTGACTTCCGTGCTGAAGGCCGGGTCCGACCCGGAAAATTTTGATGTCAGCAAGGATGGCAAGTACATTTACGTTTCGAACGAGGATGAATCCGGCGTCAGTTTTGTCGATATCGCCAAAGGGGAGGCAGTCCAGACGGTCAAGACCGGAGAGCAGCCCGAGGGCGTCACGGTGACGCCTGACGGCAAGCTGATCTATTCGACTTGCGAAGAAGACGGGACGATTGCGGTGATCGACCCGGCTGGATCCAAGCTTTTGAAGGTATTCAAAGTGGGTCGGCGCCCGAGGAATATTGTATTTCTTCCTGGAGGCAAACAGGGGTACGTAAACGCGGAAAATGACGGCGGGATTGTGCTGTTTGATGCCGAGAAAAATGAACAGACCCAGGCAATCGAGCTGGGCACGCCCGGTGAGGTGAAGCCGATGGGCCTGGTGCTGTCACCCGACTCAAAGAAGCTCTACGTCAGCACGGGGCGCGGCGGCAAAGTGTTTATTGTCGATACGGCCACCAACAAAGTGGACGGATCGATTGAGGTCGGCAAGCGTCCCTGGGGAATCGGAATTTCTCCGGACGGCAAGACTTTGTTCACCGCGAATGGTCCAACCAATGATATTTCAGTTGTGGACCTTGCGACCAACACGGTAAAGAAGCGGATCAAGGGCGGTACAGGCACCTATTCGGTCCTGGTGTTGCCCAGATAGCCCAAACAGGGTCACTTCAAGGGGCATGGTTCTGTCAGCAGGGACGACGGTGCCATGCCCCTTTTTGCTTCTACTTCAGTGCGATTGTTACGGCGTTTGCCGTTTGTCCGTCGACTGTAAGCACGATCGGGACCTCGCCGGAGCCGGCGAGACTCTTGGGGACGATGAGGTTGACCTGGTCCAGACCGGGGTTGCCTGCCACTCCGCCAACATACTGGACGGTGGCCACGGTGCCTCCTATGGCTGCGGCGACGTTTTGGGCGACGCTGAAGCCCCGTAGCCCCGTGCCATAGAGGAAAACGATCAGTGTGCCGGAAGAACCGCCTGTGTCCATGGGAGCGGCCGCGCACCCGCCTGTGGAGCACAGGAAGGGGGTCTGCGTCAAAACAGAGCCGTCGTTGCCAAAGACGGCGGCCCCCGCTGCCGCTACTCCCTGGCCGCTCGCATTGGCTGTGTAGATGCCGGGTGCCACGCTATCGATGAGAACGCTGCCGCTGGCGGTCCCGATTGTGACTGTGGCAAGGCCGGAGGCCGTACCGGCGGGTATCAGGAAGCAGACCGCCGATGAGTTCGGCGTGCCTGGGGTTCCCGGGGCGGCATAGTAGAGTTGGGCCTGCCGCGTGGTGCCTCCCGAATCCGTTACCTGAACCGAGGTGCCGCCAAGCGAGGTCGGCAGCGGCAGTTGGGTCGCAATCGCGAAGGCGGAGGTGAAGTTGGTGCCATAGGCTACCGCATAGGTTCCTGGCGCGAGCTTAGCCCCGTAGCTTGCGCTGGAGACAGTGGCCACTGTGCCGGACGCATCACCCGTTGTGTTGCCCGAAACAGTGAGCAGACTTCCCGTCGTCAATATGGACTGGCCGAAATCGGTCAGGTACTGGGCTTGGGTTTCGCAGCAGGGCGGAATAGCGAACAGGTTGGTGGACGGGTTCAGGCCGTAACCTTGAACGATGTTCCTGCTGAGATCGCCGCCCGCTATGTTTTGCAGGCGGATTGCGGTGCGGGGTGAATTCGAGATTCGGTTGTTGTCCACGCTGAAGATCGAGTGGGGCCGGGTGGTGACTTGTCCCCCGTCGGCCCGCGCGGCTACGGCGTGGATCGCGGCAGCGGCTGAGATTGGGCCTGCGGAGGGATTGCCGTATGCAACGGCCAGATCAACCGAATTGTTTCGTATTGTGATGTCGGTTGCAGGCCCGGTATTCCAATCGGGTTCATCGGGGTCCGGCGCGGTGCCTGACCACTGCCGGATTAGAATCCCCGCCCCCGCCGTTCGCTGGAGAAAGTTGTCACGGGCCTGAACGCCCTGGACACCGGCGAGGACAAGCCCGCTGCCGTAGACCACCTCCTGGGCCACATTGCCGGAAAGCACAGACCCGTTGCCCCTCTTGGATGCATCGTTATCGATGACGCCCATTCCGGGTGCTAGCCCGCTGATCGATTTATCCAGCGTCAGTGTTATCGTTTCTCCGTTTGTGAACGACTGGCCCGTGACCAAAGGGCTCTGGGAGACGATGTTAGCCGTTGTCACAACGGAAGCGTCCGCCGGGTTTATGAACGAGATGGAGCCTTTGTCCGCGATCGGAGAATCTGCACGGCGGGTAACCGTAACCACGGTGCCAGTGGCTTGCGCAACGGTCGCGATCCACGGAGTTGTAATCGAAATCGCGTCGTCGCAAGTGCGACGGACCATACTGTTCGAGATCGTATTGCTGCTGAGCGCGTACGTGCTGACGATTCCACGCCCGTTTGCCGATATCAGCCGTGTAGTGCCGGGACGCGGCAACACTTGGACGTGATCTGCAGTGGGGTTGGCGGTACGGGCGAACTGGACGGCCGAGGAACCGGAGGCGTATACGGAAATGTTGCGGAGGGTGACCTTCTGTCCGCCCGTGATGCTGATCGCTGGCGGTCCGCCGCGGTCCGTGAGCACTATGGTGTCCCCAGGTTGAATGGCCGCAAGGCTCGCGGCTTGCGCCCAGGGGTCGCCCGTGTTCGCGATCGTGAGTGTGTTTGCCGAAAGCGGCCTTGCCGATAACAGCCTGCCCGCCTGCGCCAAAGGGGTGCCGTTGCGGAAGATGAAGATTCGGATTGCGTCGCTGGAGTCTGGTGCCCGCGGGGTGGAAAAGTCGGACGGAGATTGCCAATTGGGCAGTGCCTGGTATGTGAAACGGGCGTTGCCGGCATCTACTGCCGATACGGTGACCTGTGTGAAGGGCAGTTGCTGGTAATCGACGGTGAAATTCTGAAGAGTCACGGAACTGCAAGACAGGCACTCAATTGCAGCGGTATTGGACTTGAAAAAGAAGAGGTCGGAATTCTGGAAATCGACGGTCAAGCCGGAAGCGTTGATGAGCACATGGCGAGCCGGGCTATTCTCGGTCAGGAAGTAGTATGTGCCGGGGTCGGCAATGATGCTGGTGACGGAGTTGCGGGATGCCCAGGCGAGAGCGGCCTCAAGCAGCGGACGTGCGTCCAGTGCGGGTCTGTTGGGAGTGAGATCAGCTGAGGCAATTCCTTTGGCGACCAGGTCGCGGGACAGATTCAGCACCGTTCCGTTCTGCGCAAAGCAGGCGGACGTAAGGAGCAGCAGCGGGGCGAAACAGTAACGGGCCACGTGTGCAGTTTCGCACACGCGGCCCGCGCTGTATTCCGTACCCGATTTGCAGTGTTTAGAAGGTGAACTTGCCGCTGATCACGCCCACGCGGCCCGATACCGTACCGCTCTGGAAGGAGCCGTAGATGCTGGTCGGAGGAACGACGGTCGCACTGATGAATCCGAGCGCGCTTGAGGTGACGCTGCCGCTCGGGTTGGCGAAGTTCGGATGGTTCAGGAGGTTGTAGAACTGGATTCCGAGCGTGAAGCGCATTTTTTCACGGATCGGGATGTTCTTGTTGAAGCTTGTGTCGATGTTGAAGTAGCCGGCTCCGCGATACATATCAGGTGCGGTGTTACCGAAATCCTTCTGTGTGGTTGATGTGGCGAACTGGGCCGCTGTGAGGCAGGGGGTGGCGCCCGTGACGCTTCTGCCGCAATTGGCGCTGAATGCGGACGGGTCCAGCAGATCCGCAAGGAACGTGTTGCCAACGCCGCCGCCGGAATTTACGCGGGCCGCCATGGCCGTGTTGGTGGCCGAGAAGGGCGATCCGGAGTACACATACAGCTTGCTGCCCACCGTCCAGTCACTTGCAGTCCAACGGGCAATCGGGTTGGTGAACTTGGGTGAGTTCCAAACAAGGTCGCCGCTGATCATGTGACGGGTGTCAAACCCGAGCGGACCATAACCCATCCGGAGGTTGGAAGCATCGTAGACGGATACATTTCCGAGAGCGTGGCTCCAGGTGTAGCCGAGCTGGGCCTGGAAGCCGTGACTCATGGAATGACGAACTGCGGCAATTACCGCATTGTAGTTGGACTTGCCCGCCGTCACGACCTGCGTCACGGTAAGGAAGCGGGGATCCGGTGCGGCAAGCGGCAGGCCGGCAAAACCAGTGGTGGCGTAGACGCTGGTGGGCGCGATGAACGCGTTGGCGTTGGCATTGCTCAGGGCCTGATCATAGCCGTGGTTGCCCGAATACGTCAATGACACGACATCGTGCGCTCCGAGTGGCTGCTCGATCTCCATGTTCCACTGCATGCTTTTGGGAGCGGCGAAGTTGTCCGGGGGCGAGTAGAATCCGGGCTTGGCGAATGTGGCGCCCGCGGGCAGACCGGCCTGGAGCTGGGCCAGAGTGTAGCCCTTGGAAAAGCCGGAGCGGAACGCGGCGGCCGAGGCATAGGCCACCGAGAGCGCACTCGCCGGGTCGGACAACTGTCCGACATTGCCGGTTGTCACGGTCGGTGTGAAAACGGACGGAGCGTTGGTGTCAATGTTGTTGGCCACCGAAACAGAGAACAGGTTGGCAAAGAGGCCCACGCCGCCGCGGATTACCGTCTTGCCCGCGCCGAACGGCGACCACGCGATCCCGACCCGGGGCTCCGAGATCACCGACTCCAATTTCGTATAGGCTGTGCGGAGACCTGTCACGATGGTCGAGTTGTAGGGGATGTTGGCTCCGCCCTGATAGCCCGACGTTCCAAACTGTACGTTTGTCCGTGCGAAGCAGTTGTCGAGGCAGACGGGGTTCCCGTCACGCTCAAAGCGCATGCCGTAGGTCAGCTTCAAGTTGGGGCGGACCGCCCACTCATCCAAAGCGTAGAAATTCAGAGAATACGCGCGGATGTGGGCTGCGCCGATAATCGGGAAGCTCTGCACGAAGGAACTGCCCTTGCCCGTGCTGTTTACCTTGCCGTAGGCGAAATCTGTCAGATCGCTGAATGTGTAAGTTCCGGCGTATGCCGCGCTGGAGAGATTGGTGGCTGTGACCTTGTTGAAGCGGTAATTGAAGCCCCCCTTGACGGTATGCCGTCCCAGGGACCACGAGATGTCATCCACCAGCTGCATCTGGCCGACGTTCCGGCCATTGGGGAAACCTGCCGTGCCCTGTCCGCCGCCGCTGCCGACGCCGGTGAAGCCGCCCGAGTTGGAGCCTCCGTCACCGAAGGTGAAACGCTCCGGCATCAGCGCCTGAACCTTGGAGAAGTCGGCAACACCGAAGATTGCGGAATACCAGCTGCCGGAGCCGATGAAGTTGTTCACCAGGCTGGGCGAGATGATCCAGGTGTGATTCAACTGTCCGGCATACTGCGGCTGCGTGCTGACCGAGTTGAAGGCCGGGGCGATCGGGCTGGTGCCGGTGGCCTGGACGCCCTTGTCCATATTGAAGCGGGCGTTTAACTTCTGCTTGTCGTTGATGTTGTAATCGCCGCGCATCGTATAAAGCGCTTCGGTGTTCAACTGGTTATTGCCGCTCACGAACACGACCGCGCACGGCGTCGTCACTCCGAAAACCCCGCCATTGCCATCCGGAGTGCCGGAGAATGTGCCGTTGGACTGGCAGCCCAGCTTTCCGCGGGAATCCTGGAACGGACCGCTGCCGGTGGTTACGGGTACGGCGCGGGAGACGCCGGGAGCGTTCTTGTAGAGATTCGCCGCTGCCTGATAGAGAGGGAGAGCGGTCTGCGGAACGTGCGCCAGCGCGAAGTTCAGCAGCTGTGTGGAGGGGAGTGTGATTGTGGAAGTCGACGGAAGGACGTAGCGCAGCCCTTCCGTATCGAACAGGAAAAAGATCTTGTTCTTGACGACGGGGCCGCTGACAAGACCCGCATACTGGTGCGCGTCGGACCGCGTCCGCGGGTTGCCGGCTAACGATACAAAGTAATCACGAGCATTAAACAGCTGGCTGTTGTAGTTGTAGCTGGCATTGCCGTGGAAGCCGTTGCCGCCGCTCTTGCCGACTATGTTTTCCTGCCCGCCGGCCATACGGCCGTACTGGGGGCTGAATGCGTTCAGGATGACGGCGACGTCGGCAACCTCGTTCGCGCCCAGGAGATTGTTGCTGGCCCCGGAATTGTTCAGGTTGTTGTACGGATCCATAACATCAGCGCCGTTGAGCGTGAATTGCATGGATGAGCCCGGAACGCCGTTCGCGTTCATGTTGCCGCTGCCGCCCTTGACGTTGACGCGGACACCCGGGATGGTCATGGCGAGTGTAGTCAGATCGCCGCCAGCCATCGGAAGGTCCTCGATCAGCTGGGTGGAGAACGAGCGCGTGAGGTTGGCGTCCTCGGTCTGAAGAACGGCCGCGGCCGCAGTAACCTCGATGGTTTCCTTGGTGCCTTCGACTGTGAGTGTCAGGTTGAGGTCCAGCGTTTGGCCGACGGGCACCTCGATTTTCGCGGTGGCCGGCTTCAGCCCGGAGAAAGTCGCGGTAACAGTGTATTCACCGGGGGTTACGATCGAAAACCGGTACTCGCCTTCCGCACTGGACGTCGCACTGCGGGCTTCTCCGGTCTTGGCGCTTTTCAGCTCAACCTTGGCGTTGGGTATCACCGCGCTTGACGCATCCGTGATTTTGCCGCGCACGTCACCGGTCGTCAGAGTTTGAGCCCAGGCCGGGATTCCAGCCAACAGAAGAACCGCGACTGCGGTGCCTTTTCGAATTCTAAACATGCCTTCCTGTCCTCCTTAGGATATGTTTGTGTATCGGAGCCTGCATTGCGCTCGGCGTGCGGACCTGGCACTGCTAATTGAAGCACAAATGTAGCACAGGCGTCATTTCGGCGGACAACGCACCGATACGGGCGGCCGAAACCGCTTACAACCGGTTCGGGTGCCAGTTGTCTTAGTTCGGGCTCAAGGAGTCCAGATTCAGGAGATGCTCAGGCACCGCCATGTCGCTGGACCAACCGTGTTGGCCCGAGAACCGCACGCCCACAAAGTAGCCGATATCCCGGTACGCGCAATAGCAGACTCTGCCCTGAAAGCGCCCGGCCGTGCCGTCGCTCGAATCAAAGGACATCTCGATTGGCGTGCCCACAGGAATGGGACTCTCCACCTGCACGCAGCCGCCAAGCGGGGAAATGTCCTCAAGAAGCGCCTCGGCCGTGCGGAACCTGTCCTGCCCGATGGTCCATTCCACCCGCGCGAGTTGGGCGCACAGCAGACGCGTTTCAAATCGCCGTTCATTCATGCACGACTATCGGCAGACAGACGGAGAAAGTTTAGAGGGCGGGTCAATTCTGGCGGAACCGCTGCCGGCCGTGGTCCAAAACGCGGTGTCCAAAAAGCTACGCGGGGTCTAAGAAATGCCCCATTCTGTCGCGCTTGGTTTCCAAGTAACCTCTCCGGGACTCCACGTCGGGGGCGATGCACGGGACACGCTCCGCCACTTCGACCCCGGCAACTTCCAGTGCCTCGACCTTGGCGGGGTTGTTGGAAAGCAGCCGGACCGAGCGGATCCCCAGGTGGAGCAGGACCGCGCCCGGAAGGGCGTAA
>Ga0007854_10001228_pt1 | contig 16417 bp, 13 predicted proteins | sample CryBogCBH12Aug08_FD_60382 | JGI IMG/M metagenome (GOLD analysis project Ga0007854, IMG submission 60382) | Freshwater microbial communities from Crystal Bog, Wisconsin, USA - CBH12Aug08 | ecosystem: Environmental > Aquatic > Freshwater > Lake | place: Crystal Bog, Wisconsin, USA | collected...
TATTCAGCAGGTGCTGCAACTACTACAACCAGCGCGTCTACTTATATTGGGGCCAATAGTGGACTAGGTTCTAATGCAGCAGACACAACAGCTGTCGGCTCTTATTCGCTATACAGTTCAAATACAGGAGCTGCAAACTCTGCGCTTGGTAAGCAATCTTTGTATGTGAACACTACTGGCGCTTATAACACTGGTTTAGGCACATCAACTTTAATATCCAACACCACTGGTTCAAATAACGTAGCCGTTGGCAACAACGCGCTCAACTCCAACACCACAGCATCTAACAATACAGCAGTAGGGTATCAATCTTTATATACAAATACCTCAAGTGGAGGAATTACTGGAATAGGATATCAAGCTGGTTATAACTCAAGTTCAGGATTTGACACATATTTAGGTTATCAAGCTGGTTACAACAACACATCTAATGGTGGTGTGACTGCTTTAGGTTATAGAGCTGGATATGGAAATGGTCAAACTAATTGTGGTGACTCATTAACTGCTGTTGGTGTTTATGCCGCATATTCAAATGCTGGGTCATCTATTACGGCAGTTGGTGCATCTGCTCTTTATTCAAATACGACAGGAGCTAACAATACAGCAGTAGGTTATCAGGCGGGGTATAGTATAACAACAGCATCACCAGAAACTGCTGTTGGATACCAAGCTCTTTACTCACAAACTACACAAAACCAAGATACTGCTGTTGGATATAAAGCGGCTTATGCTACAAATGGTGGTTATCGTATTGATGCTTTTGGTTATCAATCTTTAACAGCAAATACAACTGGACATGACAATTCTGCATTTGGTGCAAATTCATTACAAGCGAATACAACAGGAACATACAATGTTGCAGTAGGCGTTCAAGCATTAACCGCCAACACCACAGCATCTAACAATACAGCAGTAGGTTATCAGGCTGGATATAGCGCTAGCGCAAGTAACTACAATGTATTTATTGGTCAAGGTGCTGGCTATAACGCAAACTATAGTGGAAGTGCAATCAATACTTTTGTAGGAACACAAGCTGGTTACTATATTACTAGCGGCATTAAAAACACCATCATTGGTAACTATTCAGGTAACTTTGGCGGCTTAGACATCCGCACATCTAGTAACTATATTGTTCTATCAGATGGAGATGGAAATCCAAGGGGTATATTTGATAACAATGGTCTTTTTAGTGTTGGAACACCAACTGAAAGTATAAGCGGTGTAACAACTGCTAGTTTCCAAAGTAGTACAAGTGCATATGCGGATACAGTTCATATTGGCAATAATAATACTTCTTTTGCAAATGCAGTCTTGCAATTAAAAGGTTCAAGAAATACAACAAATAATACTTGGTATTTAATGATTGGTATTAATACTGGTGTTAATAAAATATTAATTGCAGATAGTGGTTCTGTAACTAATGCTACAGGCACATACGGAACTATTTCTGATATTAAATTAAAAGAAAATATTGTTGATGCAACACCAAAATTGGCAGATATTTGCAAATTACAAGTTCGTAATTTTAATTTAAAAACTGAACCAACTTTTAAACAACTTGGTTTTATTGCCCAAGAAGTTGAACAAGTATTTCCTGCAATGATAGAAGAACATATAGATAAAGATGCTGATGGTAATGATTTAAATACCACAACAAAGTCTGTAAAAACTTCTGTTCTTGTGCCAATGTTAGTAAAAGCAATTCAAGAACTCAAAGCAGAATTTGACGCATACAAGGCAACACACCCATGAACACACTCATCACAACCCTAAATTCAAAATCATAAGGAGTTAAATAATGGCAACAGTAAATCAATGGACATGGACAATCACATCAATGCAACAATGGCCTAGCGGGACAAACGCAGGGTATGTAGTAAATGTTAACTGGTTATTGACTGGTACTGACGGAACACAAACCGCTAGTATCCAAGGAAATACTCAGTACCCAGTAACTGAAGCACAAGCAGGTTTCACGCCCTACGCATCTTTGACTCAAGCTACAGTCATTGGTTGGGTGCAAGAATCCTTGGGCGCAACAGGTATATCTAATTTTGAAGCAAATGTGCAAGGTCAAATTAACAGTTTGGAAAACCCACCTGTTAGCCCCACAACACAACCCCTTCCTTGGGCGCAAGCATGAACACACTCATCACAACCCTAAAGTCAAAACAAGTCCTTTGGGCGATAGTTATTGCTATCCTATCTGTTCTACAAGGCTATCTATTTGAGCTACAACTGACCCCAGTTCATCAAATGATTGCGGGTTGTATAATTTCTGTGGTCGTAGTGTTGCTACGATTTATCGAAACGCCATCAAACTAAAAGGAAAAATCATGGAAAAAGTAACTTTATCAACCAATCTTGTTAACGGCATTATGCAGTATTTAGGTACAAAACCTTTTGCAGAAGTAGCCCAAATGATTGGCGCTGTACAACAAGAAGTTCAAGCTCAACAAACCGCACAACCTAGCGAAGTGCAACAAGTTGCACCCTCTGCATAATAATGGATCCATTTACCCTTGCTATGATGGCTATTTCCGCCGTAAAAAGCGGTGTAGCCATGTACAAGGAGGCTAAGTCAGTTGGCAAAGAGGCTATTGGGGTAATTACAGAAATCTCCGATGGCCTTTCTTCTTTTTTTGAACATCAGGAAAAGGCGATTGAACATGTTAAAGAAATGGAAAAGAATCCGCCTAAAGGTAAAAGTTTACAAGCCATTGCGCTTGACAACGTCCTAAGACGTAAGAAACTGGAGCAGGCAGAAGCGGATTTAAGAACGATGCTAACCTGGGAAGCACCGCCAGAGCTAGGTGCTTTATGGTCTGATTTTGAGAAAGAACGTGCAAGGCTCATGGCAAAGAAAGATAGCTTTGATAAAGCTCAAAAAAAAAGGATGCAAGAGAGGCCAGAGAACGGAAAGAATCAAGAGATGTATTTCAATTTAGACTTGTTGTATGCTCTGCCGTGCTTATCTTTGCACTCGCTTGCGTAGGACTGATGTTCTATATAAGACAAGATTATTTGAAAAAAAGAGAACAGGAAAGTTGGCACATAGAATTTAAAAAGAATTTCTTAGAAGATGATAAGTTAATAGAATGTTATGTGATGTTTAAACAGACAGGGTATCTTCCAAAGTATTGCAAGGAGTGATTATGGATTGGATTAAAACAATAGCACCTACGATATTTAGTGCAATTGGAGGACCATTGGGTGGTTTGGCGTATGAAATGGTATCAAAGGTTCTTGGTGTATCCCAGGACGATGCTAAAAAAATGCTAGATGATGGTAAATTATCTTCAGACCAGATTGCCGCAGTGCAACAAGCCGAGATAGCTTTAAAAGCCAAAGCACAAGAACTAAATTTGGATTTCGAAAAACTTGCTGTAGAAGACCGTTCAAGCGCTAGAACGATGCAGATTGCTACTCAGTCTTGGATACCTCCTGTTCTTGCTATAGGAATCACAGGCGGTTTCTTTGGGATACTCTTTGGGCTGATGTATGGTCAGGTACAACATACACCTCAGATTGACATTATGTTGGGTTCGCTAGGTACTGCTTGGACAGGCGTAGTTGCTTTTTATTTTGGTTCATCAGCGGGTAGTCAGAAAAAAGATGAGCTTTTACATCAATCAACACCAGTTTTAAAATGATTAATTCAAGAAATTTAAATGATTTACTTCCAGAAGTTAAAGCAAGGGTTGATAAGTTTATTGAAGCTTGCAATCATAATGGGATTGACTTACTCATTACATCTACATATAGGGATAATGAGAGCCAAGCTCAACTTTACGCACAAGGTAGAACTGCTCCGGGTAAAATTGTTACAAATGCGGGACCCGGTGATAGCTACCACAATTACCGTTGCGCTATCGATGTTGTACCATTACTTAATGGTAAACCAGATTGGGATGGTAGCCATCCAGTATGGGCAGAAATAGGAAGGCTTGGTAAAGAATGCGGTTTAGAGTGGGCCGGAGATTGGAAATCATTTAAAGAATTGGCTCATTTTCAGTACACAAATGGATTGACTCTTGCTCAGTTAAAAGAAGGTTTGGCAATAGCTTAAAGGAAACATAATGGCTACAATTCGTAAAGAACCGATTAAAAATATGGCAAAGGGCGGTGAAACTAAATGGATACAAAAAACAATAAAGCATCCAGGCGCGCTGCACAAAGAGCTAGGCATTCCAATGGACAAAAAGATACCGGCCAAAAAATTAGCCAAAGCAGCCAAAGCTCCGGGCAAACTGGGACAACGAGCCAGACTAGCGCAAACATTGAAAAAAATGAAATAATGTGCAACGCTGCTACTCCTGCTCTTACCCATTCTTTAGCAGTTGGTAATTATTTTACGTCTCCTATATATACAGCAGATAAGCCGGAATTTTTAGATGCAATAATTGATGTTACAGAAGAACATCTAAAACAAGTTAGAGCCAACGAACAGCTCAACGAAATATATCCTGTTAGGATGACCAATAACATTTACACAGATCCGCGATTGTCGGATTTTATTAAGTTTGTAGGTGAGCAGTCTTGGTATATCCTTTTCAATCAAGGATACAAAATGCAACAACTTAGTACCGTAATTGAATCTATGTGGTGTCAAGAGCACTACAAACATTCTCTTATGGAGCAACATGCGCATACCAACCCAGTGCAAATTGTTGGATTTTATTTTATTGAATGTCCTGAAAAGTGTTCAAACGTAGTATTTCATGATCCAAGGGCAGGCAAGGTGCAGGCAAGTTTGCCAGAGAATGACCTAAAATTTATAACAGCAGCAAGCAATAACATAGGGTTTACACCTAAGCCCGGCCAGTTGTTTTTTACAAATTCTTGGTTAGCGCATTCTTTTTCCAGGCATGCTTCTGAATCTCCAATTAAATTTATACATTTCAACATAGAAGTTAGGCCAACAATAATTTCTAATCCACAGGTTGAAATTGTGTGAAATATAGGATAAGGTTTAACAAATCTAGAGGTCAGCCAGGACGCGGTACTCCAGATCATGCTTGGCGGGTGTTTGAAGGTACAAAAGAATATTTAGTTAAAAATGTAAATATCAATGTTCCGTCTTACAGCGAGCGCGAAGGAGAGGATTGGAATATGTGTTGCGAAGGTACTTTAAAGTTAGATAGAGAAACATCAACGGCAATTATTGAATAATGTCATTTTTAAAGATTATTTTTAAACCTGGGATTAACAGGGAAAAAACCCAATATGCAACAGAAGGCGGTTGGTATGAAAGTCAGCTTGTGCGTTTTCGTCAAGGATTCCCAGAAAAAATAGGTGGTTGGACACAGTATTCATCGAGTACATTTTTAGGTGTATGTCGTTCTCTTTGGGCTTGGGTAACGCTTGCTAATATTAGTTTAATAGGTGTTGGTACTAATCTTAAGTTTTATATTACTTACGGCAATACTTATTATGACATTACGCCTGTTCGCACAGTAAATACACTTACAAATCCTTTTAAAACCACAAATCTTAGTACTTCTGTTTTGGTTACAGATGCTGCTGGTGGATTTCAGGTTAACGATTTTGTTACATTTTCTGGTGCAAATACGGTAGGTGGGTTAACGCTAAACGGCACATATCAAATTACTACAGTACAGTCTGCATCTACTTATACGATTACGTCTGCTACTGCTGCAACCAGTACGGCAACAGGAGGCGGGTTTGCTGTTACGGCTTCTTATCAATTAAATACTGGGCCAGCTTATGAAGTTCCATTAAGTGGATGGGGCGCTGGTGCTTGGGGTGGAGGAACATGGGGTAATGGGAACTCATCTTTACAGCCTTTGCAAATTTGGAATCAATATAACTATGGTCAAGATTTATTGTATGGGCCAAGAGGTCAAGGCATTTATTATTGGTCAGCAAACAATGGTGTAAGCACGCCTGGGGTTAATCTTAATACGCTTGGTGGTCCCATTACGATTTACATAGGTACGCCAACGATTATTGTTTCTAATTTAAATTTACCCAATAACAGCTCTATTACGTTAGGCACAACAGGATCTTTGCCATCAGGGCTTACTGCGGGAGTGCCATACTATGTTACAAACGCATCTGGTACACAGTTTAATATTTCAGCAACGGTGGCTGGCGCACCAATTAATACAACTGGCACGCAATCTGGCACGCAGTCTATAGCTATATTAGGTGATGTACCAATCTATCAAAACAACATAATTGTTTCTGATTCATCCAGATTTGTACTTGTTTTTGGGTGCAACAATGTTGCATCTACAACTTTAAACCCAATGTTGATTCGCTGGTCGGACCAGGCCAATCCTTATATTTGGTATCCATCTATTACCAATCAGGCTGGCGGTCAAACGCTTTCACATGGTTCTCAGATTGTGACGGTGATCCAAACTCGTCAAGAAATTGTTGCCATTACTGATACAGCACTTTATTCTGTTCAATTTGTTGGGCCTCCATTTGTTTGGTCAACTCAACTTATGGCAGAGAATATTTCTATTATGGGACCGAATGCGGCCACACTTGCCGCTGGTATTATATTTTGGATGGGTCGTGATAAGTTTTATATGTATACAGGCCAAGTTACAACTTTGCCGTCTGATTTGCGTAGATTTGTATTTAACAATATAAATCAAATGCAAACACAACAAGTGTATGCCAGTACTTCAGAGGCATTTAATGAAGTTTGGTGGTTCTATGTGTCCGGAACTGGAACACAAATAAATGCTTATGTTGTATTTAATTATGTAGATCACACATGGTATTACGGATCTCTTGGTAGAACGGCTTGGTTAGATAGCGGCATTCAACCCAATCCTGTTGCAGCAACGTATAACGGTTATCTTGTCAATCAAGAAAGCGGCGTTGACGACAATGAAACGGGTACGCCAGCGGCGATGGATGCGTACATTACTTCATCTGAATTTGATATTGCGCAGGCTCAGGGGGAGCGTTTTGCATTTGTAGACAAGATGTTACCAGACGTAACCTTTACTGGATCTACGTCAGGCACAACACCGCAGGCCACAATGACAATTTATCCTTTGGTTGCAATGGGATCTGGAGTAGGCACGCCAAACTCGCCGCAAGTTAACTATATAGCCTCTGTAAACCTTACAGAAGAATTTACAGATTATGTGTATGTACGCATTCGAGGCCGCCAATTAATCATCAAAATGGAATCCAACAAGATTGGAACTACTTGGCAATTAGGTACGCCATTAATGAACATTAGATCGGATGGTAGAAGATGATTCCAAATAACCCAGCGCCGCCAAACTTACCGCTTGCAGCTTATCCATACTCGAATGAATGGATGAATCAGTTTGAGAAGATTCTCCAACTGTATTTTGCACAATTGAATGCAGTCAACAGCACGGTTATTGCACAGGTATCAACAAATCAAACATTAATTTGGTTGGGGGTGTAATGTCTAATTATCAAAATGTTTTCCCCAATCAACTTGGACAAGTTGCAGTCACAACAAGTTATACAACGCTGTATACGGTTCCTTCTGTTGTAAGAACGTACTTAAAACAAATTGATATTTGCAACACAACATCCGCGGCGGTAACTATTTTTATTTCATTGGTTCCTTCTGCTGGTACGGCGGGGGCAAGTAATGCTTTGTATTTTGGCCAATCTGTGCCGGCAAACACAACAATTTCATATACGGGCGTACAAGTTCTTTTGCCTGGTGCAACCATTCAAGTCATGGCGGGTGCAACAGGGTTGACAGTAACTGCTAGTGGCGGTGAAGCAGTGTAAATGATAAAATTTGACCTAAATTAAGGGGTTATTATGGGCGTTTTTCAAGATATAGTATCGAATCCTGGTAAAGCATTAGGTTCTGATCTAACGGGAGGTAATTCTTTTGTTGGCCAAGCTGGCCAAGCTGTAGGCATTTGTGGCCGACAAGCAATTTCAAACCCCATAGTAGATGCCTTAGCAGGGGCTGCCTTAGCTTATTTTACGGGAGGTGCGTCTGGTCTTTTGGGAATGGAAGGATTGGGAGGCATTACCGGACTTGGTGTTGCAGCCAACGCTGGCCTTGTGACGGGTGGTCTTGTTGGTTTATCTACAGGTAATCTAAAGACTGGTATTATGGCTGGCTTGTCTGGTTGGACAGGTGCGAGTTTAGAAAATTATGCAGTTGGTGCATCAGCAACTCCGGCCGCCACATCTGGCAGTACTGGAATTAATACAACGCCTGGATCATCTGGAGAAGGTTTTGCAACTTCACCTAGTTCGAATGTTGGAACTCCTTATGCACCAGCTCAGCCAGGTGGAGCGCCTAGTTTTGATCCATCCTCTTCTGGGGCGGGCTTGAATCCTAGTTCGGCTTCAGCAAATGCCGTATATAACTCGCCTTATACAACAGGCGGATCATTTGACCCATACAATCCTAATTACACACCTAATACACCGTATACACCAGTACAAGCGCCCGTAGCTGCTGCGCCCCAGGGTATTATGAATACGATCAAGTGTGCTGTTTCTTCTGCATACGCGGCTCATCCTGGGTACACAATTGCAGCCGGAGTAGGTGCGGCGGCGTTAGGAGCTAATGCGTTGAAAAAAGCTGCTACTCCTAACACAGTTGCAGCACCCAAGAGCCCTGACTCTAACGTAATTAGACAATATTCTTATAACCCTTATACCGAAACTTATACACCAATAAGCGTAACAAATGCAGCTAGTTTTGGCGCTTCTGGTTTTACGCCTAATCAAAGTAGTTATCAATCTAGTTATCCTGGCAGTAATCAATATATTTATCCTGTTAATCATGCACAAGGCGGCATTGTTGCATTGGCAAATGGCGGTTTAGCAAGTACAGCTCAAAAACTTGCGGATAAAGGCCGTGGTAATGATTCTGAGTTATTGCACGTTACTAAAAATGAATTAGATGGTTTGAATAGCATTAATAAAAAAATGACAGGTTCACCATTGCCAATCAACCCGCATACGGGATTGCATGAAGCATGTATATTAAACAATTCACTTGCTGATAGATTAAATGCTCAATTAAATGCTCAACAATTAAATTCAAGTAACTTAATATCAGCGACTCCAACAGGTATGTCTACTATGCCTATTTGTCAAGTTGCGCAAATGACTCCTGCACAAATAAAGAATCAAAGTGCAAATGTTCTTAGTGGTCTTACACAAGATCAAATTGCAGCATTTAACCCAAGTCAATTATCCGCTTATTATGGAGTAGTAGGTTATCCTAAAACACTTCCTGTTGAAACTGGTGGAGTATGTACTACTCCAGTAACTCCAGTAAAAACATGTGTAGCGCCCGCGGCTGCCACTGCTACTATTAATAAGCCAGCTCCAATAATACCGCCTAATGAAAATGGAGGTTTAATATGTGCTATTCCAGTAAAAACATGCACAGCTCCAGTTGTTGCTACGGCTCCTACAGTTCAAACTCCTACACCAAATCAAAATACCACAACAACAACCACGCCTGTAGTTACAACAACTACACCTACACCTACTAATCCTAATTTACCAACAGGTGGTGGTGTATCAGCTCCAACCCAAGTTGTTGTACAAAATGGAGGTAGTGCTCCAGCTCCTGTAGTAACTCCTGCGCCTACGCTTCCATCTACTACTACACCAGCAAACCCCACTGCTGGAGTTGGGGGTGCGAGTAGTGCCGCTGTAGCAGGCGGAGGTACAAACATAAATGCGAATGGTTCAGTTACAACATCTCCTGTTATACCTGGCATACCAGCCGGTGGATTTACAGGTATTAATAGTTTGATAACTGCTTATCAATTAGCAGGAGGAAGCTTAGGTAATCCTGTTGTTAGCCCTACAACGATGGATCAGTTTAATAGCGAATACAACACGATGACTGGCGATAGTGCATCTGCATATAATTTCCTTATGGGGAAAACAAAACAACCTCAAGTTACAAATGCTTCTCCAGCCTTTATGCCGTATGCGGTTGCAATTGGCGCTTCTAAGTTAGGTCCAAGTGGAGCATCAAATGCGTACACAAACACAACGCCAAATCCATATACTATTCCATCTGGTGCAACACAGGTAAAAGGTGCTGTTTATTCTGCGAACGGAGTAAATTACTTATCTGATGGAACAATTATTAAACCATATCAAGGCTCTTCTGGTAACTATGTTGACCAATATGGTTATATCTATAACTCTTACGGTGTTCCTATTGGTTCTGTTCCATCTCATGCAAATGGTGGTTTGATGGGTTTTGCAAACGGTGGTATGCCCAGTGTGGGTCATTTAGGAGGATATTCAGATGGAGGTCGTTTATTGCGCGGGCCGGGTGACGGCGTATCTGATTCAATTCCTGCAACTATTGGTTCTCACAATCCTGAGCCTGCCCGTCTTGCTGATGGTGAGTTTGTGGTTCCTGCTCGTATTGTGTCTGAGCTTGGTAATGGATCGACTGAAGCTGGAGCTCGAAAACTATATCAAATGATGGACCGCATTCAAAAAAATAGAGCTCACTCTGTTGGACATGACAGAGTAGCTGTGAACTCACACTCCGATAAATTTTTACCTGCATAAGGAATAATCATGGCTTGCCCCACCTCAGTCAGTTATAACACCACAACGGTTCCATGTTATTTAGCGCCCTGCTTAACGGCGCTTATGGGGAAAGTACGTCAACAGACTTGTACTACTGCAAACCCTTATATGCAGTATCAAGGGTGTACTGTTGCTCAATTTTCTCCTATGCAGCAAGAGGCGTTTCAAAATGCCGCTACGATGCAGACATCTGGGCAATTGAAGTGTGCTACGGCAATGGCAGGTCAGGCTGGTCTTGCAGGATTAAATGCAGGGTATACATACAATCCTTATGCCTCACAACAGATTAATGCTCCTTCTGTACAAGGCGCTCAATTACAAGGTGCTCCTCTTGCTATGGCTGCTCAAATGGGTGGGCCTGGTAATGTAAATACAGGAAACTTTACGCAACAAGGTATGGCTTGTGCATACATGAACCCGTATATCCAGTCTTCTTTAAATCCCCAGTTGCAGATGATGCACCAACAACAGGCGCAACAACAGCAACAGAATCAAGCGGCTGCTGTTGGCCAGGGAGCTTTTGGAGGAACTCGTTGTGCTGTATTGACTGGCGCTCAAAACCAATCAAATCAATTGGCGCAACAAAATCTTGTTGGTAATGCTTATAACCAAGCATATAAATGTGCTGAACAACAATTCTCTACTTGCCAAGCTAGAAGCTTACAAGCTCAACAAGCTAATCAAGGAATGAATTACAACACCAATTTGCAAAATGCTCAAATGATGCAACAAGCTGGTCTTGCCAATCAATCCATGATGGGTCAATATGGCCTGCAACAAGGGCAGTTTAACCAAGCGGCAAACCTAGCTGATTTACAAGCTAATTTAAGTGCTCAACAATCCAACCAATCTGAAAATCAAGCCGCGGCCAATCTTAATGCTCAGCAGGGTCAGTTTGGTGCTAACTTAGGTATGCAGGGTATTAATGCCGCAAACACTGCTGCAAATACGCTTAATACGCTAGGCAACTCCCAATATAACCAAAACTTAGGTGTTATTGGAATGCAATCTACGATGGGCGCAGCTCAACAACAACAATTACAAAACGTACTTAATCAAGAGTATCAGTGTTACTTAAATTACAAAAATTATCCTGAACAACAATTAAGTTTTCAATCAAATATATTGCACGGTTTGCCAATGACAAATACAACATCTGCAACATATCAAGCTCCTCCTTCTATGTTGTCTCAAGTTGCAGGTGCGGGAATTACTGCGGCGGGTGTTGGATCGTTGTTAAGTAAGGCTAAAGGTGGTGCAATTAAAAAGAAACAAAAATCTAACGGCCTTGTAGATTTAGCTATTGCTCAAATGGGATAAAAAACATGTTTAATCCTTCTATTACTCCTTTCCAGCCTGGTCATATAGACCAGACTATGGCTATGTTGTCTGGTCTAAAAGATCAAGGCAAGTTGCAACAATATGTAATGCAACATCAAAACTGCGCAAACCTTGTTGCTCTTGCATCTCAGGTTAACTCTATGAGTCAGCAAGCGCCCCAGCCAGGACCTCAAGGAACAGTGAAAGATCAAGCTATTCAACAAATGGCTCCTCCACAACCTCAACCTGGCCAACCTATGTGTCAACCAGGTAATCCTGAGCAGCAATCAGATCCAGAAATAAAGCTTAGGCGGGCTATTGATGAAAGCATTGCAAATAAAGATTTTGATACTGCTCAAGAATTAATTAAACAATTAAAACATATTGATAAACTTATTTCTAAAGAACCAGTAGAGAATATGGTTCCTGAAGGCGATGCTTTAGCAGGAGAAGGTCCTAATACGCCTAATGGTACGTCTCCTATGGCGTTACCAGAAGATCAAGGCATAGGCACGTTACCGGCGCAAAACATTCAACAAATGGCAGGCGGCGGTATTACTGGAATGAAGACGTTCAAAGACGGTGATGTAATTACTTCTAATTACAATCAGTTAACACAAGCAGATTTGCCTTCAGCTCCAACGTCTGAAGATGTATCAACTTATGCAAATACGTTGTTTCAAAACGCACAACAAGCCGCCGCTGGTGATAATCAACAAACCAATGCCTTGTATGATCCATTTATACAAAAATTACAAAAGAAACAAGCCAACATTGATGATAGGAAAAATAACAATTTAAGTTTGGCTCTTTTACAAACTGGACTTGGAATAATGGGTGGCACTTCTCCTTATGCTGGGGTTAATATTGCTCAAGGCGGTGAAAAAGGAATTGCGGCTTATATATCAGGTAGAAAATCTATTGATGATTCTCAAGACTTACTTGATCATTCTCAGTTTTTAATGGCGCAAGCTAAAGATGCCGCTATAAAAGGTAATACTAAAGATCAAATTGCTTTGCAAAATACTGCGCAGACTAATCTTATGGCTGGCACAAAACTTAAACAAGATGCTGCGCAAATAATGGATACATCAGCGTATAGAAAAGGTGAAAGTGAGATTGCTGCTTTTAAAGCTAATATAGATAAACAAAAAGCAGAAGAAGAAGCAAAATTTAATAGACTTTATAAAGGTCCGTATTATAAAGCTGAAGCTGATGCCGCTTTACGAAATGCAAGTACAAATGAACTAAATGCACAAACTAATCAAACTAAAATTAGTAATCTTGCATCACCTGAACAAAAAGAAGCGGATCAAGTGTTTAGAACAAAAACACAAAAACTTTATGATGAATATGCAAAATTAACAGGTGATAGAAGTTTTGGACCTAGTGATGTTCCTAATGCCAATATACTGGCTCAACAAATCAACAATGAAGCAGATAATTTTTATGGAGCTAGGCCGCATTTGATACATCCTGGTTATGTTCCTACGTTTAATGAACAAGCAGCTCAATCTCAAACTCATATCTTTTCACCAAATGAACCTGGTAAAATAGAGATGAATAAACTTACTCCGCCACCACAAGTTATCCCGAGGGCTCCTGGGATTGCTGGTTTACCGCAAAATGTTCAACCTACCAACGCTCAACCTGCGCCAAATAAAATAGTAGATTTTAGTCAATTCCGTACTGATTAAGGATTGGTAATGATAGATGTAAGAATGCCTGATGGCACGATTATTCAAAATGTTCCAGAAAATATTAGTAGAGAGGAACTTTTAAAAAAATATACTGAATGGTCTTCGGCATTTGAAGCTACGCCGGAAGAGACAAATGAATTATTTAAAACTCAAAGAGGACTTGCTGGTTTAGCGGGCTCTGGAAGAGGTTTTTCTAATCCTAGACTTGAAGACATCCAACAGGCGCAACAAGTTGCACCCCCTACTCCACAAGTGCAACAAGTTGCACCCCCTACTCCACAAGTGCAACAAGTTGCACCCTCTGTTCCTGATCCATTTGCCCAACAAGTGCAACAAGTTGCACCCCCAGAACCACAAGAAGAACAACCCTGGTATTCTGGTATTGCCAAGTTTGGTCAGGACCAACAAAATAAACGTCAACAAATGGCCAGTGCAGCAGCGCCATTGGCTCAAGATATTGGGGCAGCTGTTCAGAATACACCTTTGGCTTTTGCTGCGGGCGCTCAAGCATTGTTATTTCAGGGTTCAGATCCTAAAGCTTTAACGGGCGATGCTTGGAAACACGATTTTATTGCCGAACAAAGGGAATATGTTAAAAAGAACGCACAAGATCCAGAACTTAAGAACGAATATTTATTAGGTATTGATAGCGCCAAGATCAGGAATTTGCCACAAAATGCGGCATTTTCTTTATTGTCTATGGGATCGAGCTTAGCAGGTGCGGCAGTTGGATTATTTACTCCAATTCCATTTGCAACTGAAGCAGGTATGGCGGCGGCAGGTGCAGCGGCGGCTTATCGTATGGATACCAATGGTTTCTTACGCGATATAAGAGAAAAATCAGATGATATTTCTATAAAAGCAACAGGCAAACCATTAACCGATGAACAATGGCTTAAAGTAGCAAAAGATTATGAACCATTGGTTAGAGAACATGGAGCATGGGAGGCACTCCCAGAAGCTATAGGAAATGTAATTGGTGTTAAATTAGGCGGTACTATATTTAAAGAAGCAACTCAAGGACTTGTAGGTGCGCTCAAGTCTTTTGGTGCTGGTGTGTTAGAGCTTATTAATGAGCTTGGTACTGAAACTATTACGCAAATAGGCCAGCACAATACAGAAATAGAAGCCGGTGTCAATGATGATCCTAAAGCAAAACTACGTTCATTTGATAATCCCAACGATATATTAGAATCTGCAAAAGAAGTAGCTCCAGACGTTCTTTTATTAACTGGTTTAATGGGAGGAGGTGCGCACGTTGCCGGTAAATTGTATGGCGCAACAGACTATGCCAAAACAAAAGAACTTGCAAAAGAATTAAATGCAAAAGATTTCTTAGATACAAAAACGCCTGAAGGTTTATTGGCATTACAAAATGCAGCACAAAAACAATTTCAAAGCCCGCGTACAAAAGGTAATGAGATTTCTCCTTTCCAAACTGTAGCAACGCCTGGTATTAATCCTAATCAACCGCCAGAGCCTCCAGAAGAAGAACAAGCACCTGGAGTTCCTCCTGCTCCTCCTGCCCCCCCTACAACCCGCGCTGGAACTCTTCCTGTTGATAAAGATACACAGGATATGTTGAACGAGTTACAAGGCAAGCCAGCAAAAGAAAATGTTGATGCAGAAGAATTACAAAACAAAATAGAAGAAAACGGCATTTTCATTAAAGACAAAACTGAGGCCGATAAGTTATTTTCTAATGGGCATCCTATTTATGCTTTTCATGAGTTAGACGAGCAACCCACATTGGTTACAAGTCAAGACATGTTGGATAGCTATGCGCCTGATCAATTGGTTGCATTGCCAATAGAACAAGTTGCACAAGAAAAACCTATTGAGGCTGAAAATGCCAATAAAATTAATCCAATACAAACCTTTGACGCTGGAAACAATACAGAAGTTAGGGTATTCCCCAATGACAAGGGATATATAGCAAACTTTTACGATAAAGATTCTGGCAAGTATATTGGCGGCAAAATATTTCCAACTAGTAATTTTGGGGATCAAGCATTGCCAAAAGCATTGGAATTTGCGCAAACCGAGGCTGACAAATCTAAGAAGATGACTGGTGAAACTCCAGAAACACAACAAGTTGCACCCCAAACCCCGCAAGTGCAACAAGTTGCACCTCAAGCCCCTCAAGTGCAACAAGTTGCACCTATAAATGTTTATAGAGGACATGATGAAGGTAAAGAATTAACATTTGCGCAAGATGGCAATCTTGGTGCTGGTTATTACACAACAGAGTCAGAGCAGGCGGCAAAAGAATTTTCTAAAAGACATCATATAGAAAAAGGGGTTGTTTCTAGCGGTAAATTATTGGCTAAAAATATTCTTGATTTAGATAACTTAACGAAACAAGATATTGATAATTTAAAGAAAGCTATACCCCAAAATACTAAAGAATTATTAGAGCACGGTTATCCAAAAGAGCTTTATGAAGAAGATCATAAAATGGCCGATTATGATCTAAAAAGAATACATGAAGATTTAGATAGAGGAGGATTTAATCCTAATTTACTTTCGTATACTATTGGAGACGGAGATGTAGATACTCTTAAATCAATATATGCAAAAGCTGGATATGATGCTTTGTCAAGAACAAGCTCTGGTCTTAAGAGCGGCATTAAATATAAAGAATATGTAACATTCTCGCCTGAATCTCAAAATTTAAAACCTAACTTAAAACAAAAAGAACAACAAGTTACTCCTGGGGTGCAACAAGTTGCACCTACGGTTAAACCAAATATCCAAGTAGATAAAGAGCAGGATGCTCAAGCGGACAAAGATATAGAAGATGCGTTGGCTGATTTAGCCATGCTAATGTC
>Ga0007854_10001229_pt1 | contig 16413 bp, 13 predicted proteins | sample CryBogCBH12Aug08_FD_60382 | JGI IMG/M metagenome (GOLD analysis project Ga0007854, IMG submission 60382) | Freshwater microbial communities from Crystal Bog, Wisconsin, USA - CBH12Aug08 | ecosystem: Environmental > Aquatic > Freshwater > Lake | place: Crystal Bog, Wisconsin, USA | collected...
GGCGAAGAGTATCCGAAGGAAGGATTCAATTACGTCCTCAAGGCGATTGACACGATCTACAAAACCAAAAGCGGTCGCGGCGAAATCCGCCGCGTCAATGTGAACATCGCGCCGCTGACGGTTGAGCAGTTCAAACAGCTCAAGGAAGCCGGCATCGGCACCTACCAGTTGTTTCAAGAAACCTATCACCGCGAAACCTACGCGAAAATTCACACTGCCGGCGCGAAGAAAAATTTCGACTGGCGCGTGACCGTGATGGACCGCGCGATGGAAGCGGGCATTGATGATGTCGGCATTGGCGTGCTGTTCGGGCTTTATGACTGGAAGTTTGAGATGCTCGCGATGCAGCAACACATCCGGCATCTGGAGGAAAAATTCGGCGTCGGCCCGCACACCATCAGCGTGCCGCGCATTGAGCCGGCGGTCGGTTCCGCCACTTCTAACCGTCCGCCACGCGCGGTGTCGGACGACGATTTCAAAAAGATTGTCGCCATCCTGCGCCTCGCCGTGCCCTACACCGGCATCATCATGTCCACCCGCGAAAACGCCGACACGCGCCGCGCAACATTTCAGCTGGGCGTGTCGCAGATTTCCGCTGGCAGCCGATGTAATCCCGGCGGCTATGCCGAACTCGGCGACGGCCACGACGCGGAACAATTTCAACTCGGCGATCACCGTTCGCTTGACGAAGTGGTGCGCGACGTCGCGTCGCTCGGTTACACGCCGTCGTTTTGCACGGCCTGCTACCGGCTGGGCCGCACCGGCGCCGATTTCATGGATTTGGCCAAGCCCGGCTTGATTAAGGAACATTGCAGCCCGAACGCGTTGTCGAGCTGCATGGAATACATGATGGGCTACGCCTCGCCGGACACCAAGAAAGTCGGCGAAAAACTGGTGAATCATGAACTCGCCACCATGCCCGGAAAAATCGGCGAGACGGCCAACGAGCTTGTGAGCCGCGTCCGCAAAAATGAGCGCGACGTATTCGTCTGACCGACCATGAACAACGCCTTTCGCATCGAACGAGATGGTCTCGGCGAGCTGCCGATTCCGGCGGAGGCGTTGCATGGCATCCACACGCAACGGGCGCTGGATAATTTCCCACTCGCGCGACGTTCCGTTCATCCTGAATTGGTCCGCGCTTACGGCGACGTTAAATTTGTCTGCGCACGAACCAATCGGGCACTGGGCGCGTGGGCTGACGACGTGGCGAAGGCCGACGCGATTGATCGAGCCTGCCGTGAACTGGCCAATGGCGACCTCGGCGGATTCATCATTGTGGACGCGCTGCAAGGCGGCGCCGGCACCAGCACGAACATGAACGTCAACGAGGTGCTGGCCAATCACGCGCTGGAAATTCTCGGCCTGCCAGCCGGCAGCTACGACCGCATTTCGCCGCTCGACGATCTCAATCTCCACCAGTCCACCAACGACACTTATCCGACGGCGCTGCGGCTAGCGGCGATTCGGCGGCTTCAGGCACTCGAACAAAAGGTTGTGGCGCTTCAGGAATCATTTCAGGCGGCGGAGAAGAAGTTTGCGCACGTCGTTAAAGTCGGCCGCACGCAATTCCAGGACGCCGTGCTGACGACGCTAGGCCGCGAAATGAGCGCGTATGCCGAGGCGATCAATCGTGACCGCTGGCGCATATACAAATGCGAGGAGCGGTTGCGCGTCGTAAATCTGGGCGGCACCGCCATCGGCACCGGTTTGGCTGCGCCGCGGCAATATATTTTTCAGGTGGTGGACCAGTTGCGCGAAATCACCGGCATCGGGTTTGCCCGCGCGGAAAATCTCGTGGACGCCACGCAGAACGCCGACGTGTTCGTCGAGGTGTCGGGCATCTTGAAGGCTCACGCGGTTTCGCTGCTGAAAATCTGCGGCGATCTGCGCCTGCTGTCGTCGGGTCCCGAAGCCGGCTTGGGCGAAATCCGCCTGCCGGCGCGGCAGGCGGGTTCTTCGATCATGCCGGGCAAGGTGAATCCGGTGATCCCCGAAGCCGTCAGTCAGGCGGCGATGCGGGTGATTGGCCACGATGCGACCATCACGATGGCCTGCGCCGCGGGGAGTCTGGAGCTGAATCCGTTTCTGCCGCTGGTCGCCGATTGCCTGCTGGACAGCCTCGATTTGCTGGCGCGGGCGGATGACCTGTTGTGCCGCCACTGCATCGACGGACTTGAAGCCGACGAAGCGCGCTGCCGGAAGCACGTTGAAAATTCGACCGCCTCGGCAACGGCCTTGGTGCCGGTGCTCGGTTACGAACGCGCCGGCGAAGCAACGAAGCTTGCGGTCGAAACCAATCGGAGCATCCGCGAAACGGTGATTGCACAAGGCTGGCTGTCCGGCAGCGAATTTGACGTTTTGATCAGCCCGGAAGCGGTTTGCCGCTTGGGCACACCGGAAAGGAATGGCCATGACCACTACGCCTAAAAGCCTGCGGCTGCACATCGCATTTTTTGGCCGGCGCAACGTCGGCAAATCGTCGCTGCTCAACGCGCTCACGCGACAGCAGGTTTCCATCGTTTCACCCATTGCGGGCACGACCACCGATCCGGTGGAAAAGCCGATGGAACTTTTGCCGCTTGGCCCGGTGCTGTTCATTGACACTGCCGGTATTGATGACGTCGGCGAACTTGGCGCGCTGCGCGTGCAGAAAACCCGGCAGGTTTTGGAACGCACGGATTTGGCCGTGCTGGTTGCCGAAGCCGGCGCGTGGGGAAATTTTGAGGAGGAAATTTTTTGCGAAATGGCCGCGCGCAAATCGCCGCTGGTCGTGGTGTTCAACAAAATTGACGCTGCGCAACCGGACGGCGCGCTGGTCGCAAGATTTGCCGCGCAGAAAACTCCGGTGGTCAAAACGTCGGCTGCCCACGGCACGGGAATTTCCGATCTCCGCCAGGCGCTGCTGGATGCCGCGCCGCCGGATTTCATCGACAGCCCGGCGATTCTCGGCGACCTGGTCGGGCCGGGGGAGATGGCGGTGCTCGTGGTGCCGATTGACAAGGAAGCGCCGAAGGGCCGCTTGATTTTGCCGCAGGTGCAGTCCATCCGCGATCTGCTGGATAGCGACGCGTATTGCCTCGTCGTGAAGGAGGGTGAATTGCGCAGCGCGTTGGACCGGCTGAAAGCGCCGCCGAAACTGGTCGTCACCGATTCGCAGGCGTTTTTGAAGGTGGCCGCCGACACGCCGGGCAGCGTCCCGATGACGAGTTTTTCGATTCTGATGTCGCGCTTCAAAGGCGATTTGCTGGCGCAGGTGCAGGGCGCACTCACGATCGAAAATCTGCGTGGTGGCGACCGTGTGCTGATTGCCGAGGCATGCTCGCATCATCCGATTGGCGAGGACATTGGCCGCGTAAAAATTCCGCGCTGGCTGACGCAATACACCGGCGCAAAAATCAATTTCGAACACGCGCAAGGCCGCGATTTTCCGGTTGACCTGGCGGATTACAAACTCGTGATTCACTGCGGCGCGTGCATGTGGAACCGGCGGGAAATGTTGAGCCGCATCCTGCGCTGCCAGCAGGCGGGTGTGCCGATCACGAATTACGGCCTGACCATTGCCTACAGCCTGGGAATTTTTGAGCGCGCGTTACAGCCATTTCCGGCGGCGCTGGAATTTTATCGGAATGTAGAAAAATCCACCGGTAGGGACGCGCTGCCGCGCGTCCCGGCTGACCGGCAGATCAGCCCTACCGAAAGAAAGGCGGTGTCGGCATGAACGCGACAATGGACAAAGCTGAAATTCTCGGCTGGCTGCGCGAAACAAATGTGGAGCGGCTAACTGAATTGTGGCGTCGCGCCGACGAAACGCGCCGGCAGCATGTCGGCGACGCGGTGCATTTGCGCGGGCTGGTGGAGATTTCAAATTTTTGCTCGCGCCAATGTTTTTACTGCGGCCTGCGCGCGGGTAATGAAAACCTGGTCCGCTACCGGATGCTGGCGAATGAAATCGTTGAGGCGGCGCAACAGGCCGTGGAATTTGGCTATGGCACGGTGGTGTTGCAGGCGGGCGAAGATTACGGCATCACGGCGGAATGGCTGACGGAAATTATCCGGCGCATCAAAAACGAAACACCGCTGGCGGTGACTTTGAGTCTGGGCGAACGACCGGACAAGGATTTGGCGGCGTGGCGCGTCGCCGGCGCGGATCGTTACCTGCTGCGGTTTGAAACTTCGGATCGCAATTTGTTCGACGAGATTCATCCGCCGCTCGGAAACCGCAAGTGCGACCGCATCGCGATTTTGCGGCGGTTGCGGGAATTTGGTTTTGAAGTCGGCAGCGGCATCATGGTTGGCATTCCCGGCCAGACTTACGCCAGCGTGGCGAACGACATCGCGCTGTTTCGCGAGCTCGATCTGGACATGATCGGCATCGGGCCATTCATTCCGCATCCGGCGACGCCACTCGGCAGCGGTTTCAAAATTTTTCCACCGGTGAACGGCGAACAGGTTCCGAACAGCGAGTTGATGGTTTACAAATCCATTGCACTGACGCGGCTGGTGCGGCCGGATGCGAACATTCCGGCGACGACGGCGCTCGCGACGATCAATAAAAAGAACGGCCGCGAACTCGGCTTGCAGCGCGGCGCAAATGTGTTCATGCCGAATCTCACGCCGCAGAAATATCGCCGGCTTTACGAGATTTATCCGAACAAAGCCTGCATCGCCGAGACCGGCGACGCCTGCAACGGCTGTTTGAGCATGCGCATCCAGACGATTGGCCGGCACATCGGCAGCGGCGGGGGCGGACGACGCGGTCGTCAGATTGCCGCCGAGCTTGAAACTGGAAAGGAGTGCTGTCATGCCTGAAATTCCCGCCGCCAGCATTACGATTTGCATGGGCAGTTCCTGCTTCTCGCGCGGGAACAGCCGCAACATCGAGGTCGTTCAGGATTTTTTGAAGACGCAAAGCCTGCCGCCGTCCGTCGAATTGAACGGGCATCTGTGCGAGGGCCATTGCAAATCGGGGCCGAACGTCACGATCAACGGCAAGATGTATCACGAGGTTGACCCCATCGTCATCGTCGGCCTGCTCAATCATTTTGTGCCGAAGGCGAAACCGTGAATTACCTGAATCCCATTTTCACGGAGAAGCGCGAGTGCCAGGACTGCTACAAATGCGTCCGCAACTGTCCGGTGAAGGCGATCAAGGTCGAAGGCGGCTACGCGTCGGTGGTGCCAGAATTGTGCATCGTCTGCGGTCATTGCGTCGAGGTTTGCCCGAACGGCGCGAAGAAAGTGCGTGACGATCTAGCCAACGCGCGGCAGTTGCTGACGCTGAAAAAATCGGTGTTCGTCTCGCTCGCGCCGTCGTTCGTCACGGAATTTCCCGGCGTGAAGCCGGCGCAGATGATTGGCGCGCTGAAGAAGCTCGGCTTTGCCGGCGTGTCGGAAACGGCGCTGGGTGCGCAGCAGGTTTCGGCGCAGGCGGCGGCGCTGCTGCAAAAAAATCCGGAGCGCGTGCTGGTGTCGTCGGCATGTCCGACAGTGGTTTGCTATCTGCAAAAACAACGGCCGGGCGGCGCGGCGCTGCTCACCGGTTTGCTTTCGCCGCTGCTGACGCATTGCAAGATGTTGCGGCAAACTTTTGGCGCGGAGATTGGCATTGTGTTCATCGGCCCGTGCATCGCCAAAAAACTGGAGGCGGCGCAGCATCCGGAATTGTTGGACGTGGTGCTGACGTTTGAAGATTTGCGGCGCTGGCTGGAGCAGGAAAAAATTACACCAGAAAATTTTGTTGAAACGGCGAACGATCATTTCGTTCCTGAAAATTCGGCGGAAGGCGCGTGGTATCCGGTGGACGGCGGCATGATCGCCGGCATGAAATCCACCTGCGCGGTGAACGACTGTTCGCTCATGGCGTTTTCGGGAATTGGCGCGATCAAGAAGGCGTTGGATGGCATCGAGGAAATGAAACCAGACAACGGTCTCTTTCTCGAACTGCTCGCGTGTGAAGGCGGCTGCGTGAACGGCCCGAAAGTGCTGCGTCGCGATGCAACAGTGGTGAAACGCCACCGGGTCTTGCGTTCGGTGGCTGCTCCGCAGGTGCCGTTTCCGCGTTCGCCGACGATGGAAACGCCGGCGAATTTCAACGTCGCGCCCGTGGTGGTGATTCGGTATCCCGATTCGCAAGTCCGCGAGGCGTTGCGCAACGTCGGCAAATTTTCGCCGCAAGACGAACTGAATTGCGGCGGCTGCGGCTACGACACCTGCCGTGAATTTGGCATCGCGCTGATCGGCCAGAAAGCGGAGCGAGCCATGTGCGTGACCTACATGCGCCAGCTTGCGTTCAAGAAAGCCAACGCATTGATCCAAAAAATGCCGTCGGCGGTGGTCATCGTTAATGAGACGATGCGCGTCATCGAATTCAACGCCGCGTTCGTCAATTTGTTTGCGCCGGATAAAACAACCAATGGCAACGGCGCGGTTTCAATTGAAGGCATCGCGCTGGCCGAAGTGATGCCGTTCGCCAGTTTGTTTCACAACGTGCTGAAAAGCGGCGAGGATATTCTGGATCGCGACCTGCGGTTTCAGAACACGATTTTGCACGCGACGATTTTCAGCATCGAAAAAAACTGCCTCGTTGGCGGCATTATCCAGGACATCACCAAGCCGGCGGTGCGCAAGGAACAGGTCATCCGCAAGGCGCGCGAAGTCATCCAGAAACAAATCGCGACGACACAGCAGATCGCCTACCTGCTCGGCGAAAACGCCGCCGATGCGGAGATCACGCTGAACTCGATCATCGAATCGTTTTCGCCGCCGAAGCCGGACGAGCCGAAGGAAAACAATGACTGGCGAAAGCTTTATCGACGTTGATTTCTGCCGGCAGGCGAAACACGGACAGGTCGTGGCCGGCGACGTTTTTCTCTCGCGGAAAATCAAGGAGGAAGGCCGCATCATCACCGTGTTGTCCGACGGACTCGGCAGCGGCGTGAAGGCCGGCGTGCTCGCCAATCTCACCGCCACGATGGCGCTGCGCTACACTTCGGCGTTCGTGGACGTGCGGCAGAGCGCCAAGACGATCATGGACACGCTGCCGGTCTGCGAGAAACGCAAAATCAGCTACTCGACGTTCACGATTGTGGATTTGGATGAAGACGGCAAAACACGCGTGATCGAGCACGGCAATCCACCGCTCGTTTTATTGCGCGGGCAGTCGCCGGTGCCGATCGAACGCGCCAGCCTCACGTTGGAAACGTGGAAGGATCGCGTGATTCATTACAGCGAATTCGACACACAGCTCGGCGACCGCATCGTGTTTTTTTCCGACGGCGTGAGCCAGTCCGGCCTGGGGCGCGTCGGCCTGCCGCTCGGCTGGGGACAGGATCGCGTCACGGATTTTTTGCAACGGCAAATCTCGACCGAAAATGAAATTTCATCGCGTGAACTGTCGCGCAAGCTCGTCGCCGAAGCCCTGACCAACGACGGTCGCGCGGCCAAAGACGACATCACGTGCGGCGCGATTTATTACCGCCGTCCGCGACGGCTGCTGGTCATCACCGGCCCGCCGTTCAGCAAAGAGCGCGACGGCGAACTAGCGGAACTCGTGCTAACGTTCGACGGAAAGAAAGCCATTTGCGGCGGCACCACGGCGGGCATTGTTTCGCGGCTGCTGGGCCGGCCGGTCACGATGGATTTGAAAAACCTCGATCCGGAAATTCCGCCGGCGGCGGTGATGGACGGCATTGACCTCGTCACCGAAGGCACCATGACGTTGGCGAAGGTCGCGGAGATTCTGGAACGCGGAAATGCCGGCGAGCCGGCGCGCAAAAATCCCGCCACTGATCTCGTGACGCTGATGCTGCAAAGCGACATCGTGGAATTCGTCGTCGGCACGCGCATCAACGAGGCGCACCAGGATCCGAACGTGCCGGTGGAATTGGATTTGCGCAGGAATATCATCCGCAAAATCGCGTCACTGCTGGAGACGCGCCACCTGAAAGAAGCGCGGGTTCAATTCATGTAGCCCGGCGCAGAACAGTCCGGCACCCTGACCCGCAGGCGGATTTTGCGCTGGGCGATGCCATCGAGGTTGACGGTGCGCCTCCATGCCCTATCCTGATTGGAAATCATGGGCGGGCCTGTAGCTCAATGGTTAGAGCAGAGGACTCATAATCCTTTGGTTCTCGGTTCAAGTCCGAGCAGGCCCACCAATTTCAAAACCCTTGTCTCCACGACTTTTCCTTGAAGTAATTGGGAGTTCTGAATCCAAGCGCGACCGGATTTTGTGTCAAATTTGACCAAATCGTGATGCTGGATTGTGGCACCAGATGTTCCGGGGCCATCCTGTGAAACGCCGACCGGCTGGCCTCTCCGGTAGCCAAGAATTGTTATGCCAAGTGCAAATAATGCTTGCATCAAGCACTCCTTATCACAAACTGCCGTGTCGCCAGTATTGGGTTCAAAGCCGTGACCTCCAATCTTGGTCACACCGTTCTCAACTCGGTGATTCCACGGCTTTCTGAACCATGAAAAACAAATCATTCATCGCCTTGTCGCTCGCCGTTTTGGCGACCCTCACGCCCGCGTCTGCCCAAAACACGTTCAAACTGGCGACCACCCTGAATTCTTCCGTCGGTGTCAGCAGCTCCATCGCCCAGGTCATCGCGACGGATGTCAACGGGAGCGGCAAGGTGGGTTTGATTTGTGCCAGCACGGTGCTGACCAACAACGGCAAGGGCATTTTCGGCGCGGGGGTTTCGCTTTCACCCAATATCACTCTTCGCACCAGCGGGCTGGTGGCCGCCAGCGTGATGGGGAATGGCCGGATGGATTTGATCACCCTGACCAATCTTGCGGTGACGCCGTTCACTGAAAGCATCGTGGTTTACACCAACAGCGGCCCCACCGGTTTCAGTGGTGCCGTGTCTCTTGGCTTTCACTCCAGCACCGCCAATGTCGGCAATGAAAGCACAAATAATTCCAATCAGGCGACTGGCCAGGGCTATTTGAGCAGCGCGGGCGACGTGTTTGGCAATGGCCGGGCGAATCTGTTTTATTTGAGTTCCATCAGCAACAGCCTTTCGTTGTTCACCAACAACGGCAGCGGCTCCTTTGGCTTCAACACCAACTTCGGCGTGAAGTTGAGTTTGCCGGCGGTCGCGGATGTCAACCGCGACGGCAAGGTGGATTTTATCACCGCCAGCTATTCCAACAGCATCGTCTTTGTCTTTACCAACGGCGGCGGCTTCTATGGTTCCAACGCCTCCTTCAAAGTGCGCTCGCCGGTCTATGTCGTCGCGGCGGATGTCAACGGCGACGGCTGGGTGGATTTGATTGTCGGCTCCGTCACCAATTCCTTTTCCCAATACACCAATACCATTTCCATCTGGACGAACAACGGCAGCGGCACCTTTGGCTCCAACACCTCGTTCACCGTCGGCAGCGTGAATCAAAGGGTCATGGACATCAAAGCCGCGCCAGTCTTTAGCGACGGGCAGATGGATTTGGTCTTCGCCGTAAGCGACCTGAATGCCGATTTGGCCAACACCCTGATGGTCTATACCAACAACGGCTCCGGCGGATTCGGTTCCAACACGGCGGTGAGTGTCGGTTCCTTGCAGCCCTTTTCCGTGGCCGTGGCCGACGTGAGCGGTGACGGCGCGCTGGATTTGATTAGTGCCAACTCTTCTTCCAGCGGCACGCTTACCATTTTCACCAACACCGGCAGCGGTCTCCAGACCGGCAGCTTCTTGAGCAACTCCATGCCGGTGCTGGCCACCAACATCTCCGGCCTTCTGGCGGCGGATATCTACCGCAACGGCAAGCTGGATTTGATCACCGCCCTCGTGCCCAACCAAATCACCGCCCCCACGAACCTGCTGGTGCTGACCAACAACGGCAGCGGAATGTTCGGCTCCAACGCCGTGATCAATGGATTTACCGGGAATGGTTTTTTTGTAAATGGCACTCCGATTTATGCGGACGTTTTCGGCAACGGCAGTCCGGCTTTGATTGTCAGCGTCTCCAGCATTGGCAACGGACCGGGCGGACTGGTCGTGCTGACCAACAACGGCTCCGGCGTCTTCGGCACCAATTCTTTCATCAACACCGGCTATCGGCCCACTGAAGTGGTCGCGGCAGATGTCAACGGCGACGGCAAGCTGGATTTGATTGCAAGCTGCTATCCCAGCAGCGGAAATCAATATAATGTAATTGTGCTGACGAACAACGGCTCCGGCGGTTTTGGCACCAACGTCATCATCACGCAGAACAATTACTCGCACGTTGCCGTGGCCGATGTCAATAAAGATGGCCGCCCCGATTTGATCCTCGCCAACCTTAACTATAGCTACCCCTATAACAGCCAGCTCATCGTCTTCACCAACATCAGCCCCACCGGCACCGGCGCGCTTTATTCCGCCAATTCCCCTTACAGCACCACTTATCCAATTACTTTGGTTACCGCCTTCCCGTCCGCGCTCATCGCGGCGGATGTCAACGGCGATGGCAACATTGATTTCATCATCGCGAACAATAACAACCCCGGCACGCTCTCCGTGATGACCAACAGCGGCTTTAACGGCGTCAACAACGGCAACAACAGCTACTCTTTCGGCCTGAACTCCTCGCCGTCCGTCGGTGCCTATCCCCATGCCCTCACGGCGGCGGATGTCAACGGCGACGGCAAGATAGATTTGATTAGCGCCAACTGGGGCGTCGTCACGAACACCAGCGACGCGCGCGGCCCGTTGAATTACGGCACGCTCACCGTGCTGACCAACAACGGCAACGGCATCTTCACCAACCCCGCCACCTTCAGCACCGGCATGGGACCGACCGCCGTCATCGCGACGGATGTCAATGGCGACGGCAAGGTGGATTTGATCACCGCCAACATGACGGGTTTTACCAATCAATACAATCAGGTCAGCGGGCAGTATTGGTATGGCCAGGGCGGCAACACCCTTTCCATCCTGCTCAACACCTCCAATTTCGTGAACACCGTCGTCCTCCAGACCACGCCCACCGATTCGCCCATCACTTACGGCCAGACTGTCACTAACGCGAACCTGACCGGCGGCGCGGTCACCAACGAGTCAGGCGTCGCGGTCACCGGCAGCTTTGCTTTCACCACCAATTTCATTCCGTCCGCAGGCACGCCGAATGTTCCCGTCACCTTCACCCCGGCCCCGCCCACCGACTTTCAGCCCATCACTTTTAACGTGAGCGTCACCGTCAGCCAGTTGGTGGCGATTCTCAAAGGCAGCCGCGCCTATGATGGGACGACGAACGCGCTGTATAACATCTTGTCCGTGTCCAACAAAATTGCCGGCGACAACGTGGCGGTAAATGGCGGCAGCGTCGGTTTGCCGACGGCGAATGTTGGAACGAACGCCATCACTTCGGCCAATGGCCTTACCTTGGGTGGCTCCACCGCCGTCAACTACACGCTCGTCGGCATGAGCGGCGCGGTCATCATCACCAACGCCGTCAACCTCCCCGCGCTCGTCTCCTCGCTGAATCCATCGGGCTACGGTGTCGGCGTGAGCTTCACCGCCACGTTGCCGGCCTTTGCCGGCGGCTCCATTCAATTCCTGACCAATGGTTTCCTGTTCGACACCGAAAGTTTGACCGCCGGCAGCGCGGGCAGCGTGGCAACGACCCTCCTGCCCATCGGCTCCAACGTCATCACCGCCGCCTATCTGGGCGATGCGAACGACCAGCCCACCACCAATTCGCTCGGCCAGACCGTGACCGCTCCGCAAATCAACCCGCCCGCCATGGCCCCCGGCGGCTTGGTGATGAGCGGTTCCTTTGGCATCCCGTTCGGGACGTATTACCTGCTGTCCACCACCAACCTGTCACTGCCCGTGAACCAATGGATCTCCGTGCTCACGAATCAGTTCGACGCCAGCGGCAATTACAGCTTCACCAATCCCCTCACCCCGGCGCCGGGCGTCTATTTCATCCTCGAAGTGCTCTATTAATTTCCCGGCGGCTTGAACACTTCCGCCCGGCAGCCAGCGGGCTAGGCGGGGATTTTAATTGCGGAGATTCCGAGCAGGTCTACCGCTCAAGCCGGAAACTCCCAGCCTTGCAACCGCGCCAGCAGTTGCGCATCGGCGGCGGGAAATTCTTGGGCGGCAAGTTCCGTCTTTGAAATCCATTTCACGGCGGCGCAATCCAGCGGCTGCGGTTCGCCGGCGATTAGCTCGCAGATGAAGAATTTCAGGCGGACGGATTTCTCCGGGTAGTCGTGATGAATCTCCTCGAACAGTTCGCCAACGGAAATCTCCACGCCGAGTTCCTCGCGGATTTCACGGGCCAGGCATTGCTCGAAAGTTTCCCCCGCCTCGCGCTTGCCGCCGGGAAATTCCCACAGCCCGCCGAGGTGCGACTTCGCGTGGCGCTGCGTGATGAGCAGCTTGCCCGCGCGGAAGATAAGCGCGGCACTGACCTCAATGGATTTACGATTCACGATATGCGATTTACGATTTGAGCCGCGCGCAGTGCCGGGCTGTTTTTCAATCGTCATTCGTATATCGAAAATCGCAAATTATCTTCCCACGCTCTTGTAAATCCAGCCGAGCTTCTCCATCTCCGCCGGATCGAAAAGATTGCGCCCGTCGAACATGATGGGATGCGTCAGACCTTTTTTCGCGCGGGCGAGGTCGAGCTGCTTAAACTCGTCCCACTCCGTCGCGATGACCAGCGCGTCGCAGCCTTCGGCCACGGCGTTCATGTCGTCCACATACGTTACGTTCGGCAGCAACGGCTTGGTCTTATCCATCGCCTTCGGATCGTGGACGCGCAAGGTCGCGCCTTCCTTCAAAAGTTTCTGGCACAAATCAATCGCCGGCGAACTCCGCACGTCGTCGGTGTTCTGCTTGAACGCCAGGCCCAGCACGCCGATTTTCTTGTCCTTCAACACCCAGAGCGTGTCCGTGATTTTTTTCACGAACCGATCCATCTGGTCACTGTTGATGCGTTGGACCTCTTTCAGCAATTTGAAATCGTAGCCGATTTGCTCGGCAATCTTGATGAACGCGCTCAAGTCCTTCGGAAAACAACTGCCGCCGAAACCGATGCCGGCGTTGAGGAACCGCCGCCCGATGCGCTCGTCCAAGCCGATGCCCTGCGCGACTTCCTGCACGTTCGCGCCGGCGGCTTCGCAGACGGTGGCGATGGCGTTGATGTAGGAAATCTTCAGCGCGAGAAACGAATTCGCCGCGTGCTTGATGAGTTCCGCCGAGTTGATGTCGGTGACGATGATGGGCGCGTTGAACGGCGTGTAAATCTCCTTCATCGCGGCAACTGGCCGTTGCGAGCCGACGCCGATGACGACGCGGTCGGGCTTCATCAAATCGCCGACGGCAAAACCTTCGCGGAGAAATTCGGGATTGCTGACGACGTCGAATTCCGTCTTCGCCGTGCAATAACGTTTGATGGTCTCGGTGACTTTTTCGCCCGTCTTCACCGGCACGGTGCTTTTGTCCACGACGATTTTGTAGCTCGTCATCGCCGCCGCGATGTCGCGCGCGACGCGTTCAATGTAACTTAAATCCACCGAGCCGTCGGGCTGCGGCGGCGTGGGCACCGCAATGAAAATCACATCGGATTTCTGCACGCCCTCGGCGGTGCTGGCGGTAAATTTCAGCCGCCCGCTGGCAACGTTCTTTTTGACGAGCTCTTCGAGGCCGGGTTCGTAAATCGGAATGCCGCCGGCTTGGAGCATCTTCACCTTGTCGGCATTGTTGTCCACGCAGATGACGTGGTGTCCGACTTCGGCAAAACACGTTCCCGAAACCAGGCCGACGTAGCCGGTGCCGATGATGGTAAGCTTCATGTCAGGACTTGCTCTTGGTCGCCGCGAGTTTGCTCTGGATTCCGGCGAGCCGTTGCGCGGCTTCCTGACCGAGCGAACCCGCCAGTTGCGAGCGCGTCACTTCCTGAAAATAGCTGCTGGCATCGGACAATTTCCCCTGCGCCTCCAGCACGCGGCCGAGCGCGAACTTCGCCGGCACCGCTTCTGAGGAATTGGGAAAACCCGTCGCCACCGCGCGATATTCCGCCACCGCGCCGTCCAGTTTGCCGGCGGCTTCCAGACTGGCACCGGCACCGACATGCGCCACGGACGCCAGCGGACTGCCGCTGTTCACCGTCAGGAATTTTTGGAACTGCACCAGCGCGTCATCGTAGCGCCCGGCGTTGTAAAGCACGGCAGCGGCCTGCAACTGCGCCCGTTCCGCCGCCGGCGTGCCGGCATACTGCGCGGCCAGTTTCAGATAGGTATCCGCCGCCTGCTGCGCCGTGAGGCCCGAGGCCAGACTCATTTGCAACTGGGTGAAATCCTGCCCGGCCTGAATGGCCCGCTGCTCGCGCTGCGTGGCGAGAAAATACCAGATGAACAAAACCACGACCGCCCCCACGGTCAGGTAAACGAGCCGTTTGCGATTGGCCTCAAACCACGGCCAAAACTTGATGAGAAATTCAGCGGATGCGTCTTGTGTTTCCATAGGAACGAAGATTTTTTCTCCGCCACGCCCGAAAGGCAAGCCGAAACCGCCCTTATTTCAGGCCCGCCAGACTTTTCCCGGCGCAACTTTGACCTGCGCCATCACGTTGCGCGTGTCCACGATGAGCGGCGACCACTCGGCCAGCCGCCGGTAATCCACCGCGGCGTGCGCGGTGGAAATCAGAACGGCAGCAAAACCGGCAACCGTTTTCCGGCGCCACGGCACCGATTTCGTCCCCGCCCAATGCGGATGTTCGCGCGTCCGCTTGATGACCGGCACGTGCGGGTCGTGATAAAAAACGTTCGCGCCGCGCGCTTTCAGCAAATCCATCAAAACGTAGCTCGGCGATTCGCGGTCGTCGTCCACATTGGCCTTGTAGGCGAGGCCCAGCACCAGAATTTTCGCGCCGGAGATTTTTTTATTTTGCGCCGCCAAGGCCTTCGCTACGCGCGCGATGATTTTCTCCGGCATCGCCCGGTTGATTTCGCCGGCCAGTTCCACAAAGCGCGTTTCCTGCCCGACCTGCTTCGCGCGCCACGCGAGATAAAACGGATCAATCGGGATGCAATGTCCGCCGAGGCCGGGGCCGGGATAAAACGGCATGAAGCCAAACGGCTTGGTCTTGGCGGCGGCGATGACCTCCCAAACGTCAATATCCATCGCGGCATAAACGCCCTTGAGTTCGTTGACGAGCGCGATGTTCACGCCGCGAAAAACATTTTCCAAAAGCTTCGCCGCCTCGGCGGTGCGGCAGTTGGCCACCGGCACCAGCGCGCGGATGGCGCGCGAATAAATTTTCTGCGCCGCCGCGAGGCAAGCGGGCGTGTAGCCGCCGATGATTTTGGGAATGTCGGCCAGGCGATGCGGATTGCCGGGGTCTTCGCGCTCCGGCGAGAACGCGAGGTGAAAATCCTGGCCCGCTTTCAGGCCCGAACCTTTTTCCAAAACGGCGCGCAGCTCATTTTCCGTCGTGCCGGGATAGGTCGTGGATTCGAGCACGACGAGCTGCCCGCGTTGCAGATGCCGCGCGATGCTTTTGCCGGTGTTCAGCACGAACGCCAAGTCCGGCGTGCGATTGCGTTTCAACGGCGTGGGCACGCAGATTAAAACGGCGGCGACATTTTTTATTTCAGCGAAGTCCGTCGTGGCGGAGAATTTCCCGGCGCGGACGAGCTTTTTGATTTCGCCGGCGGGAATGTGTTGGATGTAGCTGCGCCCGGCATTCAGCGCGGAAACTTTTTTGGCGTCCACGTCCAGCCCCAGCACACGCACGCCGCGGCGCGCGAATTGCAACGCGAGCGGCAGACCGACGTAGCCGAGTCCGATGATGGCGATGGTCACGGCGTCAGCTTGCCGGAGTTGCGCGCGGGGCAAAAGCGTTTTTACGCGCAACGACGCCCGCCACTAAAACGCCGGCTTGAGTGCATGGTTCACCGGCAGGTGACGGGCGTCGTAAATCCAGAACGGCGACGGGGCGTCGCCGCCACATCATTTCTTCAGCGTCCGCAGGTAGGCGACGGAGGCCTTGATGTCCTCATCCGAAAGTTCGGACGGCTTCATCAGCGTCTTGTCGTCTTTCTTCAAACCTTCCTTGATGGACTTGAACGCCTGGTCATCGGTGAGGGCGGCCTGCACGGCGGCGTCGGAATAATCTTTCGCGCCGAGCTTGGTGCCCATCTTGGTTGCGCCTTTGCCGTCGTCGCCGTGGCATTTGGTGCAGTTGTCGGAATACACGGCCTTGCCGTCAGCGGCAAAAGCGGTGGTGGTCAAGGCGAGCGCGAACGCCGCCGGGAGTGCGAGGAGTGCGATTTTTTTCATAAGTGAGAGTAAACAATCGCGCCGATGGAAATTTTATTCTAATCAGTTTTTGCCAGAGACTTGACCGGAATTGCACCGCCCGATTGCCCGTCACCCGCGCTGCCGCGTCGCTTCGTAGAGAAAAACGCCC